>Ga0075123_10001660_pt1 | contig 11039 bp, 5 predicted proteins | sample AntAceMetag02UKX_FD_69808 | JGI IMG/M metagenome (GOLD analysis project Ga0075123, IMG submission 69808) | Saline lake microbial communities from Ace Lake, Antarctica - Antarctic Ace Lake Metagenome 02UKX | ecosystem: Environmental > Aquatic > Non-marine Saline and Alkaline > Saline | place... | reverse complement strand
ACGAAAAAGTATTAGTTACTGCTCTTAGAAATAAAGACACTGTTAGAATTGCTGTTGATGTTCCAGAGGAAGGATTAATCGGTGTTCATCCTGTTGTTAGCGAATATTTTAATTTTAAAGAAAAAAGTTATACTTTTATTGAGGCAATACCTGCCGGAACAATTAAGGCTTACAAAACTCTCGGCAATTACCTGAAACAATTAAAATTAATTTTCTCACCCGAAACAAAAGCTTATCAATCGCTTGGTGGTTTTATTACTATTGGAAAAATATTCCCATCTCATTGGGACTGGTATGCGTTTTGGAATCTTACTGCCTTTTTATCAATAATTCTTGCAATAATGAATTTGCTACCAATTCCTGCTTTGGATGGTGGACATGTTTTGTTTTTGCTCTATGAAATTATTACTGGGAGAAAACCCGGAGATAAATTCATGGAATATGCTCAAATTGTTGGAATGGTAATATTATTCAGCTTGCTAATTTTTGCAAATGGAAATGATATTTTGAAGTTGTTTAATAAATAATTAAATAAATTTAGGGCAAATCTTCAACATCAAACATCTGAATTTTTTATTGTTAAATTGTAATTATTTACCAGCCATCATTTTAAACCGTTAATTCTTTCTCAATTCATCTTTACCCTAACCCTGAAGGGAATCAGAATTAAGAAAGAATTAAACAAATGTTTGTCTGGATAAATTAACAATTTGAGTAAATCACACAGGGAAAAATTATTAACAAGAAAAAAATTCTTTTCAATAAAACAATTTAGCAATATTATTTACTCCGCAACCTTATCCTGTAAAGATTTAAAACCTCTACCTAAAATCTCATTTGCATTAATAACAGTAAGAAAAGCCATAGGATCAATTTTATGAATAAAATCTTCAAGCATCGCCAATTCTCTGCGGTTTACAACAGTAAAAATAATTTTTTTCTCATCGCCGTTAAACATTCCTTCTCCTTTCAAAAATGTTCCACCACGATTAAGGTCTTCAATTATTTTAGTTCTGATTTCTTCGTGTTTATCAGAAATAATAAACAATGTTTTATCATAACTAATTCCTTGTATTACTACGTCAATAACTTTACCGGCAATAAAAATAACAATCCATGAATACAAAGGAATTTTCCAATCACGAAACACAATGAAACCAATTAAAACTATTACAGAATCGACATAAATCATAAGCTGTCCCAAAGGAAGTTTGGTATATTTTGCAATAATCATAGCAACAATATCAGAACCTCCCGATGTTGCTCTGGATTTAAAAACCAAACCCAAACCAAGTCCTACAAGTACGCCACCGAATATTGCAGATAAAAGTGCATCGCCTTCAACCAAAGGTGCTTCACCCCAAATGTATGTCAACAAATCAACAAAAATTGCAGTAAAAGTAAATCCAACAACCGTTTTAATCCCAAAACGAGGTCCTAAAATTTTTATCCCTATTATTGTTAATGGAATATCAAGTATAAGAGCTACTAATCCAATAGGAGTTTTAAATAAATGGTGCAAAACAATTGAAATACCATAAACTCCACCGGGAACTAATTTATATGGTGAAATAAAGAATACAAAAGCAACTGCCATTATAAATGTTCCTACTATAATTAAACTATAGGATAAAAACCATTTCTTTGAAAACAATTTTTCTTTTTGTATAAATGCCATGATTTTAAGGTTTTATAAGATTCGTATTTTAAAAGCGGGCAAAATTAAACAATTATTCAATATTAAAAAGGAAAATTGAAATAATTTTTGTAATAAGCTCGTAACATCTAATTAAAGTTATTGGGAACAACTGAATATAATTAGATTAAAAAATATCAAATAATTTGGATTTTTACATTACTTTTTATATTTTTACATATCATTATTTACAATATAAAAACAATGAATAAGATAATCTTAATTATTCTACTGATTACCACTTTGAATTTGAATGCACAAAACCATTTTATTGGAATTAAGGGTGGTGTTAATTGGACGAATGTTACTACACAACATAGTTACAAATATAGAACCGGTATATCAAGCGAACTTACTTATGAATATTTGAATACAAAACATTATTCCTTTATTATAGGAATTAATTATAACCAAAGAGGATATATTAATGAATGTTATTTTAAAACTTCAGATAATTCCCCGATAGAGAAAACAGTTTTACACAACGACTATTATTATTTATCTGTTCCAATAAAAGCAACTTATAACATTGGAGACAATATTTTTGGTTTTATAAGCATCGGTGTTTCCCCATCATTTCTTATAGAAGCAAAAAACCAAATACTTTCCTTTGATTATACTGTGCATTATGTAAAAAAAGAAACAATCAATAATACTGATAAAGCACAAAAATTTGATTTAGCCGGATTAGTTGAAATAGGAGGTGGTTATAAACTTTCAGACAAACTTATACTATTTTCATCCTTTGCTTATCAACGTAGTTTTATTACATTTAGTAATTCTTCGCACTTTTCAATTAAAAAATATAAACATTATGGAATGACATTATCTCTTGGTTTTAAATATGCTTTAACAAAATGATGAGCTGCAAAAAAGTAGCAATCCTCACATAAGCTTTCGAGCATAAAAACTACCAATGAAAAAAGATTATAAAGCTCTTACAACAAAAAGTAAATTATATCGTTTTAAACTTATGATTAAAATGCTTAATATCTGTGTGTTTGCTGCTTTTCTTTTTAACGGATCTATATTACTTTCACAAAACAAAATAATGGTTTACTTAAATTCCGGCATTACATATAATTGTTATAGAGGCGACAACTATTCTCCCCCTGACCCTACAGGATCAATCACTATGAGAGAAGTGGATGTGAATTATGCAGGAGGCACAAAAATTTCTATACCGGATTATTCCACAGGATTGAAAATAAACTATTGTTTTAAGGATAGGTTTATTGTTGAAAGCGGAATAATGTATATGAGAAGAAATTATTATTTTTTAAAAAATATAGATACAATAATAAAATACACACCTCCTTCAGAATTATATGGCGGTATTACACAAATTCATCATACAAGATTTAATAATATTGAAATACCAATTAATGTTGGATTAAAGATATTAAAATCAAGAATAATACTGAAAGTCGGGGTTAATATCTGTCCTGTTTCTTTTCAAAATTATTATACAAAAGATATATCTAGTCGGGAAAGTGAGTATGGGAAATGGGAGTTTTTTGAAAAAGATGAAATGTTTTTTCCATCAGCAAGTATCGAATTTCCTTTAAAAATAAAGAATTTTGGTTTTAATGCATATTTTACCTATTTCGAAAAATTTAACAAAAATTATGATATTAATTTTGGGTTAAATTTTAAGTTATTTGATATAAAAAGTACATAATTTCAAATAGCAAAGCTAAACATTATGGAATAACTTTATCTCTTGGTCATAAATATTCTTTAACAAAATAATATCTGACTTTAACAATAGTAATCCTTACATATACTTCCAAGCACAAAAACAATAAATAAAATAATTTTTATAAAACTTTTAGCGTTGTAAAGAACATAATATATTTTACTGTTAGTTTACTAAACAATAAAATTTGGATTTATTCCATATCTTTGATGAAATTGATTTTTTTAAGCAATTTATAAATTGAAAAGAACAATAATATTATATCTGCTTTTTCTTTTAATAATGCCCTGTGCTATATTTTCACAAGAGCATAATAATTTGCGTTTTAAAAAAATCATTATTGTTTCCGATACTATTTCCCTCGACACTTTTAGTATTATTCCAAACTCTATCCTGATAATCGACAGTGCAGGAAATAAATTATCCGATAGTTTGTTTTCTGTAAATTATCCTGAAGCAAAGTTGATACTAAAAACAAAATCCATAAAACAAAATTCTGAAATCACAATCTCTTACAGAGTTTTTCCCTACAATTTTTCAGAGACTTACAGCCATAAAGAAATCCTTCAGATTGAGCCCGACGAATTAGGAATGATTAATCCATTCATGTTTCAATACACAACTCAAAAATCAAATGATATTTTTGAATTAGGTGGATTAAGTAAAAATGGAAGTATTTCTCGGGGTGTTTCCTTTGGAAATTTTCAGGATGTTGTAGTGAATTCAAATTTCAACCTTCAACTTGCCGGAAAATTAAACAACGATATCGATATTCTGGCTGCAATAACCGACAATAATATTCCTATTCAGCCGGAAGGCAACACACAACAAATTCAGGAATTTGATAGAGTTTTTATTCAACTTTCAAAAAACAAAACAAAACTTATTGCCGGCGACTTTGTGCTAAATCGCCCTAAAGGCTATTTTATGAATTTCTATAAAAAAGCTCAGGGAGGGCTTCTTTCAACAAGTTTTGCTCTTGCAAACAAACAAAAAAAAGCATCTTATTTGGAAAAAAATATCAAAATTCCAACATTAAATGTTTCGGCAAGTGCTGCAATCTCAAAAGGGAAATATGCTAAAAATTCTATTGCCGGAGTTGAGGGAAATCAAGGTCCATATAAATTAAAAGGAAAAAATAATGAATCATTTATCATTGTTTTAGCAGGAACAGAAAAAGTTTATATTGACGGACATCTTCTCACACGCGGACAAAGTAACGACTATGTCATTGATTACAATACTGCTGAAATAATTTTCACACCAAAAAACCTAATCACAAAAGACAAAAGAATAATTATTGAGTTTGAATATTCTGATAAAAATTATGCTCGATCCTTATTTTTTGTAGGAACAGAATTCGAATCAAAAAAACTTAACCTAAGGTTTAATTTCTTTTCGGAACAAGATTTAAATAATCAACCTTTGCAACAAGACCTGAGCAACGAACAAAAACTATTATTGAGCAATATTGGAGACAGCTTGAACAATGCAATAGTTTATAATATTGATTCTGTAGGTTTTTCTGTTAACGAAGTTCTTTACAAAATGGTTGACACTCTCGGATATGATTCTGTCTTTGTTTATTCAACCAATCCCGACAGTGCTTTTTTTCGTCTCGGATTTTCAAATGTCGGACAAGGAAACGGAGATTATGTTCAGATACAAAGCACCGGAAACGGTAGGGTTTTTAACTGGATTAAGCCAGACAATGGAGTTCATAAGGGGAATTTTGCTCCAGTAATACTTTTGGTAACTCCTAAAAAAAATCAGATGTACACTTTTGGTGCTGATTATGCTTTCTCAAAAAACACTCATGCTTCTTTTGAAATGGCTCTTTCAGAAAATGACATAAATACTTTTTCTAATAAAGATAATGCTGATGATATTGGTTATGCTATTAATTTCAATTTTGATAATAAAACATTATTAAGCAAAAAAGACACTAATGCCTGGGCTTTGATAACAAATGTAAAATATGAATGGGTTAACAAAGATTTCACTCCTCTTGAACCTTATAGAAACGTTGAATTTAACAGAGACTGGAACATTACAAATAATGAAAACAAAAACGATGAACATTTATCAGGATTAAGTTTAACATTTAAAAAAAATAAAATAGGTTTTATAAATTATCAATTGAATTCTTTTTTGAAGGGAGACAAATACACTGCTTATAAAAACATGCTTAATACCAATTTGAATAAATATGGTTTTAATCTAAATTTCTCAGGAAGTTATGTTCAAACTGAAACACCTCTGAACAAAAGTAATTTTCTGAGACAAAAAACTATTCTGACAAAAAAATTAAAATGGATTACTATCGGATTAAACGAAGAACAAGAGCGAAATTCTTTCAATGATATAATCTCCGATTCCTTGTTAAACAATAGTTTTTCATTTTTAAAATTGGAAGCTTTTGTTGTTAATCCTGACACTACAAAAAACAAATTTTCTTTTAACTATAAAAAAAGATATGATTACTTACCTCAAAACAATGCTTTCGAAAAATCTACAACCGGCGATGATTTTGGTTTGACTTACCAGCTTACTAAAAACAATAATAGATTAAATTTTAATATTACTTATCGCAAGCTAACTATTAATGACACTTCGCTCACAGCGCAAAAAAAAGATAATACAATTGTTAGCCGACTTGAATATTTTACAAAACTCTTTAAAGGAGCAATAACATCAAGCACATTTTTTGAAATTGGCTCGGGGCTTGAGATAAAAAAAGAATTCACCTATTTGGAAGTTGAGCCGGGTCAAGGAGTTTATTATTGGAATGTAGCAGAAACCGATTACAACGGAAACGGTGTTTTAGACCTTGATGAAGTTGAAATTGCAGCATTTCAGGACCAGGCAAATTATATCAGAACATTTATTCCTTCTAACGAATTTGAGAAGGTTTATACTAACCAATTCAGCGAATCCTTTAACCTTAATCCGGCTGCCATTTGGAGAAATAAGAAAGGTTTTAAAAAATTTCTGTCCCGTTTTTCCAATCAAATGGTTTATCGTATCAACCATAAAACCAAAGACGATGATTTTACGAAAGCATATAATCCATTTTCTTCGGATATTGACAACGCATTATTAATGACTTTAAATTCTTCTTTCAGAAACACTTTTTATTTTAACAGAAGTCATGCAAAATTTGGGATGGACATAAATTACCAAAACAATGAGAATAAAATTCTTCTTACAAATGGCTTCGACACAAGAACTCTTGAAAAAAAGGGTGTAAACTTTCGTTGGAATATTAGCAGAAAATTTATGCTTAATGCAAATTCTAATATGGGTAAAAAAACAAGTGCCTCTGAATATTTCACTTCAAAGGATTATGATATTCATTTTCTTGAAACACAGCCAAGCCTTAGTTTTCAACCTAATGTTTCTTTCAGATTAAGTGTTATGTATAAATATAACAAAAAGGAGAACTTTTCACCAACACCCAACAGCAATCAAATTACAGAAATCCATAATTTGGGTATCGAATTAAAATATAATATAATCAGCAAAGGCAATCTGCTTTTAAAGGTAAACTACATTGATATTTCTTACAATAGCCCCGAAAACTCATCGCTTGCTTTTGAAATGCTTGAAGGTTTGAAAACAGGAAAAAATGCAACGTGGAATGTTTCTTACCAACGAAACTTATCAAATCACCTTCAATTAAGTTTGGTTTATGACGGAAGAAAATCGCCTGAAGTGAAAGCCGTACATGTTGGGAGCGTTCAGTTGAGGGCATATTTTTAAAATCTGCCACATACCGAAAAAAAATTTATGGAAGCTAGGCTAAATATTACTCTAAATTAAATTTTGTAGAACCTATTTGATAATCATCAACAAAAATATCTATATAATACATTCCTTTTTGAAGTTCCCCGATATTATCCCAATAAAAACAAAGGTCCATAGATTTTTTTTCATAATTTATTTCTTGCTTTAAAGTATAAGCGATTTCTTCACCTTCGAAAATAAACATATTGTTTTTTTCTTTTTTGTTGAACAATATTTTTCCAGTGGGAGATGCTATTCGTAAATATATTGTTTTCACACCTTTTTCAGCAATATTGTTTTCGCTCAAAAGAAAACAGGTTCTTATTTTTTTTACTCTTTTGGCTTTATGTGTTGGAATTTCTTTTCCGTTTGATTTTATCCTGATGCCATCGGCAAATATTTCATAAGCTTTTAACATAGAGCCGGCTTCAACTTTAGCAGATAAATTTTCGTTCTTTGACGAAAGTTCTATATTTTCGGTTAATGCCGAATCAAGAGAAGTTTTAACCTGAATGTTTTCAGCATTAAGTTCCTGATTTCTTTCCTGCAAAACTTCAATGCGGCTTAAATAATTTTTTAATTGTTCTTTCAAAACAGAAACTTTGTTTTTGTATGCCGAAACAGAACCCTTTTGTTTACTTATTTCTTTTATCAAAGAATTTACTTTATCTTTTTCCTCATTAAAAAGCTCTCCGAGATTTTTATATTCAGAACTCAGGTCATCATATTCAATTTGCAGGTTCTCCAATTGAATAAGCATTTTATCTTTTTCAGAGATAACATTGTGTTTTATAACAATTTGTGTTTTGACATCTTCTGATAATTTAATTACTTTAATTAGAAGAACACAACTCACAATTAATAACAAAACCGAAATAATGATAAATAAATTTGTGAGTTTTTTTGATGATGATTTTTCTTTTTCCATAATAAATGTTTTATAAATTTATAGCTAAGATGATTTTCAAAATTAAATAAAAAAAATTACTCCTTCACTTTAAATAAAAAATTGTTCAAAATGTTTTCAGTAATAAATTGGAATATTATTGAGCAAGAATAAATCTCAAACTTATCCCTGCATTAGTATTTGAATTTGGATAGGAAGAAGAAACAAAAGGATTGTTAATAACCATATCATAAAATATTCGAAAATTCAAACGTTGACTGAGCATATAATCGGCTGTAAAATTTATAGACATAACTTTTTGCCCGGCAGAAATCTGGTCAACATCTTCGATTAGTTTTCTTAGAACGGTTTTATTGTTTCTGATAGAAAAATCAGCTTTTAAATTCAAGTCGCTGTTAAAATTTTTCTTTCTTCCTCTTTTTCCCGGTCGAATTGAAAATTTAACATCCTTAAATCTATAACCCGCACCAATGATATATTCAAGACTTGTAACTTCAATCAGCTGATTATTAGCAAAACTTAATCCTAAATTTCGTGATTTTTTTATTTCAAATTTAGCACTCAAACTATTTTGCATTACTATATCAACATTTATTAATGGGCTGAATTGTTCAGTTATAGATATTTGATTTATTTCATATTCGGGAATAAAATTATTTCCCAACTCGTCTTTCACATACTGAAAACCATCCTTATCCGGTTCATAAAGAATATTTGTTACAAAGGAGCCAACATTATATGAAGAATTGTAGGCATGACCAAGAGTAACACTTTTAAAATATTTCTTTATAAATCTTATTTGCGACAAACCTGTATAAGTTACTCTCCAGTTAGGTTTTGGAATTTTAGGGAATGGAGATAAATCAATATCGTCAGGGTTTGATTTCGTATAAGCAGCAATAAATGCAGGAATAATAACATCCTGAGAAGTTCTACTATAGCCATCAGGATATGCAACACCGGAAATAGAATCTGTAACAAATTTATGGTTCCAATTAGGATTTTGCTCAGCTAAACGGTTGGCAATTATTATTAAATAATCTTTAAATTTTTCAAAATTATCTGAAGAATAATCATCAGCATCCTTAACAAAGGCTGTATTCCATGTTATCCATGAAATGCCGAAACTTCCACTTGTCATAGGTGAAAAGGAATTAAAATTTCCTAAGGTGTCAGCTTTATAATATTCCGAATGACTTTCCGAATAGCTTCGTCTTGCTGTTAATTCTACTCTTAAATTTTTAAATGGCTCAATAGTGCTTCGTACATTTAGGGTTTTAGTATGTTTAGTAGCATAAGCAGAATTTAAATTAGGGTTTGTTGTTATCCATCCGTTTTTACTTGCTTGTTCTCTTATATCATCCTGTAAGCCAAAAACAAATCCCCAACCCGGCGACTGTTGATTAAGATCCATTCCCAATATATCCGGCTCAGAAACAAAGCCAGGTAAAAGTGTTCCATTTCCTTCGGTATAAGAAAAAGAAACATTTCTTATACCCATCATTATCATAAGTAAATTGTCAACAGTTTCTTTGACGTAATTAATCTTTTTTACATCCGCAGAATCTGCTTCTTCTTCGATTTCCATTTCATTTTCCCTTCCCCTTCTTCCGCCTTTTTTACTTCTTTTTTCAGCATTAAGTTTTTTTAGATAACCAACTTTATTGTAAAGAGAAATCATATTTGTATTTGCATTCAGTTGCTTGGTATTTGAATTTTCAATAGTATTTCCAAGTTCGGTGGCAGACAGTGGTGCAGCTGTCCAAGAATAATTGCTTCCATATCTTGCTGAAGCATTAACCCAATTAAACAAAGGAATTTTGTTTATCGGAATATTATAATTTATATTAAGAGCTTGGTTATAATATGTGTTACGTCCCAAATCCATAATATTATTCCAAATAGTATCTCTTTTAGCTTTATAATCACTATCATTCTTATCAATTTTTCCGGGCGGTTCGTCGATTCTTGCATTTACAGTTGCATTATAATCAATTTTCAACGATTGCGACAAGTCATATTTAAAATTATATAAACGGTTCCACGTAAAAGTTTTTAAATAATTTGGTTCAAGAATAACAATTGCATTACTTTTATTTCTCATCAATTGTTCGTTATATTCTCTGTCCATATCGGTTCTGAACGATAACATTTTTGGCAAATAATAAAAGTTAAAATCTCTAATTAGTGCTAAATATTTGTACTTTGAAAAAAACTTCGATTTTTTGAAAGGTTTAACATTTTTGGGATTAACAGTAAAATTGTAACCAATAGCACCTTTATATTTCTTTTTGAGTTTATATTCGATATCAATATTTCGCTGAAAAACTTCGTTATATGCATAAGTAAAATCAAAATTTTCAATACTATATATACGTCTTTTTTTCTCAGAGCCAACTTTCATTTTTTTAACATTAACAAAGTTCAGACTTTTTCTTTGTACATAATCCTGAGAAAGTTTTTTTATAGAATCTCTTTGTGTTTTGTTTTCATAAGTATCAAGGTCATCTTTAAATTTTACATCGGGATTTAAAGGATTAAATTCAGGATTGCTAAACATTTCGGAATAATCAAAGTGCATAGGAATTTTGAATCCTGCTTTTTCAGGGAAAAATTTTCCTAACTGCAGGTTGGTAGCAATATCATATTGAGTAATTTGTTCTGTTTGTCTTTCATTAACTTTTTTCTCTATGCTACCAAAACCCGGAGTACTAAAACTTCCAGCAATAATAACATTTCCAAAATCTGCAAGGTCGGCAGCTATTCTTGCAGTTGCTGCACATCCGCCGCTTTCATCAAAATCAGTTAGCCTAAATTCATCTACCCATATTTCTGCACATTTTTCCAATCCATCGTCATTATCGTTAATTCTTCTTTTCTTGGGATTCCTAACACCTATCATAATTGCTTTAACAGAGCCTAAATTTGGTGTTCCAACAACAGTGATTCTA
>Ga0075123_10001657_pt1 | contig 11048 bp, 7 predicted proteins | sample AntAceMetag02UKX_FD_69808 | JGI IMG/M metagenome (GOLD analysis project Ga0075123, IMG submission 69808) | Saline lake microbial communities from Ace Lake, Antarctica - Antarctic Ace Lake Metagenome 02UKX | ecosystem: Environmental > Aquatic > Non-marine Saline and Alkaline > Saline | place... | reverse complement strand
AAATATTGTCTCTCCGGTATTGTCTCCAATCTCTACCCATTCTGAATTTAGTAATGCTGTAAAAAGTAATACAAACAAAACGAAATAATATTTTTTCAAATTTCCCCCAATCTACTATTAATCAATTCCAATCTCATAAACTCCCTGACGTGTGGAAGCATAAATTTTATTATTATGTAAAACAGCTTTATAGGTATAACCTATTTTGTCTGAATTTAAATTTCCGACAAGTACGGGGTTTGTAATATCTGAAATCTCATAAAGATATACTCCACCACTATGACTTCCTAAAACCATATTTTCATTTTCAATATCTATTGTGTAAATATACTCATTAGTTTCTTTTTGGCACACAAAATTTGGATTTGATGCACTTGAAATATCGTAAACAGCAAAGCCGGCTTGCCTTAATGCTACTACCATATAATGGTCAACTATCTTTATATTCAATGCTTCACCATCAGTATCTGTTGTACTTATAATATCTCCATTACTTTTGTTTACTATATGGAAACCAAGTTGTTCAGCAGCAAGATAGATATTGCTTGCATCAATATCAAATCCTTTAACAGAATTCTGAAATGCAAAAGCATTTGAACCAACCCAGGAATTATCAGAACTGCTGAAATTGAAAAACACACCACTAGTCCAGTAAAGATCTACACCACCACCAAGACTAACATCAGATTCAAGTTGAACAATACTACCTGTATTCCCTGAGTTGTAAAAAAGATATGTAGGATTTGTTTTATCTGTCATATCAAATCCAAAAACGCTGGCAGGACTTCCATATTGGTCATAAACGAAAAGAAGATTTTCATCTTCAAAAACTGAGATTGCACGGACATTTTCAAACATTATCGGATCGGTTTCCATTATAAAACTCTCATGATGCGAGATCATTTTATTTGTATTAAGATCATAGATCGTATAACCTGCTTGATCTTCAGCGATATATAAATATGAATCTGTAACCGAAATATCTCTTGCATAACCGGATACTTCAAAACGGTGTTCAATGTTCAGTGAACCTCCTACAGAGATCGGTTCATTCATCTTTGCACAATTAAATAAAATAATCAATCCAAAAAACAAATAGATAGCCTTAAATTTGACTTTCATCATATCCTCACAATTCACTTTTTTTTACTTCTAATCTTATGCATTTTCTATTCCATTAAATTTGTAAAAATTATGTTTAGTGATTAATTTTAAATTAATTTTGATGCAGAAATGAATTATCTAATTGCATTTTGATTGAATCATTATTAACTTAAGATTGTTCAATTATCATTATATTTGTCATGATTGTATTAATTTACCACTCCATTCAAAAAGAAAAATGGTGGAGCATAGCGGGCTCGAACCGCTGACCTCATGACTGTCAGTCATGCGCCGCAAATTCTATATCTTCTTAATTGCCAATAATTAATCCAATCTTCAATACACTCCATGTGACAGATACGTGACAGATTGATATGATTTTAGTCATTTATTAAGCTCCTGTTTACGGTCAGCAAAATGTTGAATCAATGGTAACACATCGGTAGGTGACTTTATCTTTAAACCTTCTGGCTTGATACGACGACGTACAAATTTGAAAGCTACTGACAATATAGCTGCTTTAGCTGTTCCAATACCATCGATCTTAAGAAGCTCTTCTATATCAAATTCTATACCCTTCTCGTCGAGGATTGATACGATTATCTTAGATAAAGCCAGTACATCCAATTCCCAGAAACATTTCCTGCTGGGATTGAAGTTTGAGCGAACAGTAGGATAAAATTTATTGAAATTAAGTATATAAGTATGATTTTTTTCATTTTCTTCTCCTTGTCATGTTGCTGCTAATGTTTTGCTGCTGCCACAATCACCTTGCTTTTCTCTCAACATATTGTAGAGATGTTTGTTAGCAGCATCTTCTTCATTTCAATAGCAAGCATTTCTTCACTGCTTCAGTTTTGCCATTTATATTCAATTTATAGAAATATATTCCTGAACCTACTCGCTTATCATTGGAATCTCTGCCATCCCACACAACAGAATACTGACCTGCTGAAAGCTGTTCACTGACAAGTTGCTTCACTTTTTGCCCTTTAATGTTATAGATTACAAGCTCTGCGTTCTCGGTGCCTTCTGCGGTTAAAAACGAAATCGTTGTTGCCGGATTAAATGGATTGGGATAATTCTGATGAAGCTGCGATTTTATAATTTGATTTATGGAAAGGTTTTCAATATCCATTTGATTTTGATCAAAATAGAATGCTCCCATATCAGCAATTGTGCTGTCTGGATCAAGAGGAGGACTTGGATCGCCAGCATCTATGGAAGGAGACCTTGTAGAATCGGGAATTGGAAAGTTAGTCCAGGTTAGATGGAAATCACCATTTTGCGGGTCTGCAAATAATGGGTCTGCGTCTATGTTATCTGCCAACCAGTTAACTGTAACATTGTTATTTGTAACGATACCAACTTCTCCATCCTGAATATCTGTGTAGGAAATTGTGATCGTGTTTGGAGGATAAGCACTATGAAAGTAAACTTCCTGCGGAGAATCATTCCAGAGAATGGAGTTCCATAAAGTAAGAGAGGAATTATCAAAGCAGTAAATTCCGCCACCATAATTAGCATTATTTCCACTGATAGTAACATTTTCCAAACTCAGATTGGATGATTTGCAAACAATACCGCCACCTTGATAAAAAGCAGAATTATCTATTATTGTAACATAGTCCAAACAGGGACTTGAATCCCAACAGTAAATACCTCCGCCCACGTTAGCGGTATTAATGCTTATTATAACATTTTCTAAACCGGGACTGGAATTATGAAAATAAATTCCACCACCAAAATCCGTATTGCCATTTTGAATTGTCATATTTTTTATGGAAAAATCATCATCATCATAACAATATAAAATTCCGCTCATTTCTTCTCCGTCTAAAATAGTTGTGTTCTCATTCTCTCCTAAAATAGAAATATAACTTCTGCAAGATAATGGGAAAGATTCTCCTGTCTGAGACGGAGAAAAAGTTCCATTTGATAGATATATGGTTTTAGGATTTGTACCATCAGGAATTATTTTTGTAAGAGCATAAGAAATTGTAAGCAATGGGTCATCAGGAGTTAGTCCGCTATTATTATTTGAACCGTTTGGATTTACATATAAATCTTGATTAACCTGTTCTATTTTACAATGAAGAATATCAAAAGTAAAGTTATCAATCGGAAAAGCATAATAATCATAAGGTTGCAACACAGTAAAAGTATCAACAATAACATCGATTATAAGGCAATCCTTTGCATATAAATCATTTCCAAGATATCCTATAGAAGCGTTATTTAAAAAAATATTACAGCGATTTACCGGATTAAAAATTGGATTGGAATCAGAAAAATATATTCCACCATAAAGATCTGCAGTATTTTCACAAATAGTCACGTTGGATAGATTGGGATTAGAATTATCACAATAAACTCCACCACCGTAATTAGCAGAATTCTCTTTAATAAGTACATTTGTTAGAATAGGACTGGAATCTAAAAAATAAATTCCACCTCCTTGTTGATCTACGATATTATCTTTTACAATAATGTTTGAAAAAACAGGATTTGATCCTATACAAGATATTCCACCACCTTCATGGTCAGCATTATTTCCACTAATAGTAATATTATCTAATCCCAGATTAGAATTGTTAAGATAAATTCCTCCACCACTTGGTGAAAATCCATTACAAATCGTAACTTTCTCAATATTTGAATAACTTACATTTTCATAATACAAAATGCGAGTCAATCCCTCAGCATCCAGAATGGTAGAATTTTCTATATCTCCAAGTATAGAAACATAACTTCTGCAATTTAATTGAAATATCTCTCCTGTTTGAGATGGAGAGTAAGTTCCATTTGCTAAATAAATAATATGCGGATCAGTACTATCAGGAATAATCTTGGCAAGAGCATAAGAAATTTTGAGTAATGGGTCATCAGCAGATAAACCACTATTATCGTTTGAACCTGTTGAGCTTACATACAAGTCTTGATTTACCTGCTCTATTTTGGCATTAAGAATATCAAATGTAAAATTATCGAGAGGATATGCAAAATAATCATCAGGTTGTGATACAGTGAAAGTATCCACGATTACATTTGTAAGTGTTGGAAAAGCAGAATACAATTCATTCCCTGAACCTGCAGAATTGAGGAATATATTACAGCGGTTTAATATATCGAAATTCAGAATTCCTTCGTAAAAACAAATCCCACCGCCTTTATTGGCTGCACTATTTTCGGTGATTGTACAGTTTTCAAAATTTATATCAGCATGAAGACAGTATACTCCACCGCCATTCCATGCAGAAATATTTCTATTGATTGTTACATTATTTAAATTTGTATTACCATCTTCTATATAAATTCCTCCTCCGCCCTCTGTGTAAGCTGTATTCTCGCTTATATTAACATTGGTTAAACTTATAGTGGAGTTCAAACTACAAATACCACCACCCCAATCCGCCTTATTGTTAGTTACTAAACAATTTTTTATCAAAATGTCTGACGAATAATAACAGAATATCGCACCACCAGCGGGTTGTGGATAAGTTGTTGCATTACCAAATTCTAATTTACAATAAATTACTTTTGATGAGTCCTGAATATTGTTATTAGTGGTGAGAAATCTTAAACCATTCCAGCCTACGATCGTATCCTGTGCACTAAAGATAATTGAATCTGTTGCAGTTCCTTCCGCTAATATTCTTCCATAAATATTAAATTTATAATGACCGGAAAAAATTACTTGAATTCCAGGTTCGATAGTTAATTCATCTCCTTGCTGGATAGAAATTTCACCATCAATAATGTATGGGCTGTTTGGGAACGTCCAAACTCCATTTACATTTCCTGCAGGGATGTGAGTGTCTGCATAGATAAAAGTAATAATGAGCAATAGGAAAAATAGAATTATTATTCTTTTCATAAAGACCTCCTAAAGATCATGATTTAAAACATCTCGTTTATCGCTATCATAAAAATTCTCAAACCAGAAGTATGAGTTACTTACTTCAACAATAAACATTTCTTCACTGCTTCAGTTTTACCATTAACATTTAATTTATAGAGATAAACACCTGAACCAAAAGGTTCACCTAAATCATCATTACCATTCCAGACGACAGAATGATTTCCTTTTGCATATTGATCATTTGTTAATGTTTTTACTTTTTGACCTTTTATGTTATAAATTGTAAGCTCAACATTAGAGTCATTTTTAATTAAGAATTCAATTGTAGTAGACGGGTTGAATGGATTGGGATAATTATTTAATTTGAAATTAGAAATTTGTAATTCGTAATTCTCTGTTCCAGTTCCCTGATTATAATAATATGCTCCCATATCTGAAATTGTGCCATCCGGGTCTGGAGATAAGCTTGGGTCACCTGCATCTATACAGGGAGACATCGTAGAATCTGGGATTGGGAAATTAGCCCAGGTTAAATGGAAGTCACCACTTTGCGGGTCTGCGAATAATGGGTCTGCATCAATGTTGCCTTCCAACCAATATAATGTTCCAGTGTTATTTGTAACAATACCGTTTTCTCCACCTTGAATATCCGAATATGTTATTGTAATTGTGCTTTGATAGCCGTATTCACTAAAATTTACTTGTTCCGGAATATTGTTCCACATGATACAATTTATTAAATAAGGATCGACAAGATAAGTACAATAAATTCCACCACCGTGATTAGCAGCCGAATTATTTACTATTGTCACATTCTCCAGACTCGGGTCTGACCAATAGCAGTAAATTCCTCCACCTTCATTATCAGCAGAATTTCCTGTTATTAAAACATTTTCTAAATTCGGATTTGATAAAAAGCAGTAAATCCCACCTCCGCCATAATCAGCAGAATTACCTGTTATGATAACATTCTCCAGACACGGATCAGAACGATAACAAGAAATTCCACCTCCTCTAATAGCCGAATTATTTGTTATTGTAACATTGATTAAACATGGATTGGAATCATCATAACAGCAAATTCCACCTCCACCTCCATTTTCTGTAACTGAATTATCTATAATAATAACATTCACCAAACTTGGATTGGAATATTCATAACAGTAAATACCTCCTCCATAGGTAGTAGCAGAATTATCAGTTATAGTTATATTTTCCAAAACAGGACTGGAATAATAAGCACAATAAATACCACCACCTCTATCAGTTGAACCATTTCTTATCACGATATTCTTTATTTCAGCATCGGTTACATAATTAAATCTCATAACTCCGGTTTCATTATTGGCATCTAATATCGTCGGTTCTTCTAAATTACCCTCTAAAGATACATAGTTACTCCATTCTACAGGAAATGTTTCTCCGGTTGTTTCGGAGCTATATATTCCGGGTGAAAGATAAATTGTATTGTGGTTTAGATTATCTGAATATATCTTTGATAATGCATATTTGATAGTTTTTAAAGGATCATCTGCAGTCGTTCCTGTATTGGAATCATTACCATTAACCGATACATAAAGGTCGGAATTTATCAAAGTATCCTGAATTGAATGTAAAATATCAAAAGTAAAATTATCAATTGGAGATAGATAATAGTCAGTTGGTGTTGATACAGAAAAAGTATCCACAACAACATTTATAATATCACAATCATTATTGAAAATATCAGTTCCGCAACCTCTATTATTTAAGACATTATTCAGATATATGCTGCTTCTGTTTTCTGAATTGAAATTAAGACCGGAATAACGGCTACAGTAAATCCCTCCTCCATTTGTAGCTGTATTATTTATTATAGAAACATTTGATAGATCGGGAGTAGAATGATGAATACAATAAATTCCTCCTCCGTTTTGGGAAGCACTATTATCTGTGATTGTAACATTTTCCAAACTCGGATTGGAACCGGAAAGGCTAATTCCACCTCCTCCATAATCAGCAGAATTACTTGTTATGGTAATATTCTCCAAACTCATATTGGAATTAACGAAACATATCCCGCCCCCGCTTTCTGAAGCAGAATTACCTGATATGGTAATATTTTCTAAACTCATGTTCGTATTATAGAAATAAAATCCACCTCCATTAGTAGCAGAATTACCTATAATAGTAATATTTTCCAAACTCAAAATCGAATTGGAACAATAAATCCCGCCCCCATCATCGGAAGCAGAATTATTTGTTATTATAACATTCGCCAAACTTGGATGAGAATTTTCGATACAACAAATTCCACCACCATTTTCAGGAGCAGAATTACCCGTAATAGTAACATTTTCGATGCACGGATTGGCATTAGAAATGTAAATGCCGCAATAACCATTTCTTATTGTAACATCTCTAATATTTGCTTCAGTCACAAACCCAAATCTTAAGATATCGTGTGAATTTTCTGCATCCAAAAATGTATCTTCTTGATTGTTACCCTGTAATGAAACATAATTGCCCACAGGTAATGGAAATTGTTCTCCATTTGTGGATGGGCTATAAATTCCTGGTAGAATATAAATTGTATGTTGATTTAAACTATCAGCATAAATAATTGTTAAGGCATATCTTATTGTTCTTAACGGATCATTCGCTGTTAATCCGCTATTTGTATCATCACCATCCGGTGAAACATAAAGATCAGCATTTATCTGCTGATTAATATAGTTCAATATATCAAAAGTAAAATTGTCAATTGGGGAAGCATAATGATCGGTTGGATTGAGTACAGTAAAGGTATCTACAATTACATCTATCATATCACAATTATAAGCAAAAATATCCAAACCATAACCTCTGCTGTTTGTGATATGATTAGAATAAATATTACATCTGTTTTCCTGATTGAAACTCAGATCGGATTCCGAACAGTAAATTCCGCCACCATGGTCAGAAGCAGAATTATTCGTTATTGAAACATTCTCCATATTCATATTGGAATTATCCCCACAATATATTCCACCACCTTTTGAAATATCATGGGAGACACTATTTCCGCTTATAATAACATTTTCTAAAATTGGATTAGAGTTCGAGCAATAAATTCCTCCGCCACTATTAGACGAATAAGTACCAGGAGCATTATTATCACTTATTGTAACATTTGTTAAAATAGGGTTGGAATTAGAAATAAGATAAATACCACCACCTTGATTGTAAGCATAATTTTCGGTGATAGTTATATTCTCTAAAGCCGGATTTGAACCTCCGCAGTGAATTCCACCACCATGACAAGAACTATTTCCACTGATAGTAACATTCTCTAAACTCGGATTGGAATTAGAAGAGCAGTGAATTCCACCACCATAAGCAGCACTATTTCCTGTGATAATTACATCTTCTAAATTTGGATTGGAGTCAGAGCAACAAATACCACCACCAAAACCATCAGGAGAATCAGCATTATTTCCATCAATAGTAACATTTAGTAAAGTCGGATTTGAATTAGAGCAGGAAATACCCCCCCCATAAACAACATAACCTTCCACAGTATTTCCACTGAGAGTAACATTTGTTAAACTCGGATTAGAATTAGAACAGTGAAAACCACCACCATAAGCTGTATAGGACCAAGTAATATTTCCAGTAATAGTCACATTATTAAAAATTGGACTTGAACCAACACAGGAAATTCCTCCTCCATAGGTTGTATTATCACCAGACACTTCATTTCCACTTATTATAACATTTATTAAACTTGGACTGGAATTAGAGCAGTGAATACCACCACCATGAGATTCCGCATAATTTTTTGTAATTAAACAATCACTTATCAGAATATTAGATGAATTATTACAATATATTGCACCGCCATATTTTTCATTTCCCTCTCCTGTTGCCTTTCCAAGCCTTAATTCACAATAAACAACCCTTGAACTGTCCTGTCCGTTTGAACTTGTATTCCAAAACCTTAAACTATGCCAACCTATTTCTGTATCTTGTGCTGTAAAACTTATAGAATCTGTTGAAGTTCCTTCTGCTAAAATTCTTCCATAAATATTGAATTTGTAATGTCCGGAGAAAATTACTTCGACACCCGATTCAATTGTTAATGTATTATTGATTTGAATACTTATTTCTCCATCAATGATATAAGGGTTACCTGAATATGTCCAAGCTCCATTTACATTTCCGGCAGGGATGTGAGTGTCAGCAATAGAAAAAGTGATTGTTGTCAGTAGAATACAAATCATAATAGTTTTCATTGTTTCTCCTTTCTTCGTTTTATGAAGTTGCTTGTAACGCCGGGCGTGCTACGTCATCTTGCCATGAGCGTTGGATTTGATTTTTCAAATCCTGATGCGATTAGCAAGATGATAAAAGACGAGCAAATAAAAGTCAAGGGTTGTCTATTTGCGAGACCTCGTGGACGCAATTTTAAACGACGTTTTGCTTCGATACTGTTGCGAGTCTTTTAAGGTGTCACGTCCGGCGTTAATCAACATGGAGCGAAGCGGAATGTTGTTTAATGTTTTGCGTGTGCGGTGCTTTTCTTGCTTTTCTTTCAATCTGAGCACTGACACGTTTGTTATGCCAATTCTTTCAAGAAATAATAATCACTTTTTAAAATTATATTCCAGAAAAACAAATTACTTCTCAACGGTGGCAATATAATTTTTCATAATAATATCAACTAAAGCAATTTATATGGATATTCTTTTTCGCGTTTTTGGAATGAAATGATTTTCTGATTTTGAATTATTCCATTATTTATTTCTATTGCTTTTGAGATGGTTTTGTCCTTCCCCCAAGATTTCTCTCCTTTCATTACAATGGGTAAAAAAGCTAATAATGCTTCAGAAATATCCCATGAAGCAGAATTCCAATAATAACTTGGACTGTGGTCAACAGCATAATAAAATTTGCCATCAACATGAATTAACGGATTTTCAAATGTGGTGGGTTTCGAACACCAAAAGCCCATGCCTTCATCACAGCTTATATCGATAATAAGAGTGCCATCCTTCAAGTTATTAGATTTTTCTTTCGGAATAAACATTAAAGGATGGTTAATATCTTGTAAGGTACCATTAACAATAATTTGCGCATCGGATAAGGCTTCTGAAAATGGACGAGTACTTCCATCAGATTCTACCGAAAGTAAATTTCCTAAATCGTCATTTTTCATTTCTTTAAATACTACTCCCGGTAATTGTTCAGACACATCTGTTGGCAAGCGACGTGTATATACGGTAATGTTTGTGGCCCCTTGACCTTGCAGCGCATATACCGCTCCCCGGCTCACAGAACCAAAGCTAAGGATTACAGCTTTTCGTGGTTTCCCATAATTCCCTATAACACCTATTAGACTTAATGCATGATTTACACCTGCATAACCTGCAATTTCATTGTTTTTATAGAATATATGCATGTTTTTATCACCTGATTTACTCCATTTAAACATTTCTTCCCATGCAATAATCGTTAATTTTCTATCAATGGATGCTTGAGTAATTTTTTTTTGCTGCACGCAATGCAACCATCCCCAGACAATTGTACCTTTGTGTATTTGATTCAAATCCTTTGCTAAAGGCTTAGGCATAATTACACAATCAAAATTGTTAAGTATTTCTTCTCGGGATGCAACTCGCCCTGATGTTAATTTGGCTATTGCGTTATCATTCATTCCAAATTTTAATCCATATCCTACTTCAAAGGTAATCTGTGTCCTGAATCTTTTGGGAATTCGTTTAATATGCTCTGGATGGATAGCTACCCGTTTTTCATTTTCTTTTAGTGATTTTCCAATCACTCCGACTGTTAATAATTGTTGTGTCATATTATCTTTTTTATATTATATAACTTGTGTGTAATACCTATTGTTGTTATTCCTCCCATTTGGTGGGATAATAACAATTGCGTATATTTTTCTTTTATCATTTTACTATTTCCTCCAAATATACTTCTCAAAAATTCTTTTTTAATTTTCAGGTCAAGAAATTAAACTCTTTACTACAATAAATGTACATAATGATTTCTATGCTGACTTCGATAAGTTAGATTTATAAATCAGAAATTTGTAGTCAACCCTGAA
>Ga0075123_10001656_pt1 | contig 11056 bp, 11 predicted proteins | sample AntAceMetag02UKX_FD_69808 | JGI IMG/M metagenome (GOLD analysis project Ga0075123, IMG submission 69808) | Saline lake microbial communities from Ace Lake, Antarctica - Antarctic Ace Lake Metagenome 02UKX | ecosystem: Environmental > Aquatic > Non-marine Saline and Alkaline > Saline | place... | reverse complement strand
GCCAGCTAAGCCAATTCTTTTAAGATACAATGCCCGGGCTTTCTGGCGCTTGGCTTGAAGGCCCGGTTCGTCTTTGGGCGACGGGCAATCAGCCAAGGGCAGAACAACCTGCTCGAAATAAAGACACCGCTCTCCGGCTTTAGCCAGAGCACATTGCTGCCGGGGTTGCAGATAATTGACTTTGGCATCTTTGCGGTTCCACCAGGGACCGTTTGCATCGCCCAGGTTCTCGGCTTTAACTCCCAGGCAAGAGCCGTCATTGTTGAAATTGGCACACTCGCATTTCGCGAACTTTAATGGCGTCATGTTAACCTCCTTATATTTTTGTTTGCTTTTCGCTTGCTTTGCATCACCAGATCTCTGAGAGCGTCGTATTGCCTCAGATAGTCTTTGATCGGCACCTGGGGATTAGTTTCGTAATACTCGGCAATATCCTTCTCCAATCTCTTTGACTTCTTGAAGACAAAGTATCCCTTGTAGGGAGTGACAAGATCGAAGGTGATGAACTTATGGCCTTTCAATAACAGGTAGGCACTACACCAGAGGCTTTTCGTTGGAACGGTATCGTTCATTTAACAGGCCTCCTTCCAGACAGAGAATGCCGTTTGAAGAATACAAACTGAGGGTAGAATCTAACTGAGAATAACCAACCGGGGGTTATAGTCGGACTGGAATCAAAGCCAGAGTACAACCGGTGAGGGGGAAAACCATCTTTCGGGAAAAAGATGCGAACAGAAACTATAATTCTTATATTTCGATTTTCTTTTACTCTCATATGTATCGCCTCAGTATATAAGGCGCTACAAATGGAGTAGCAATTGCTACAAATAGCGTAGCAAAAGAAAAAAATTTAGGAAGTAATCCAGTCGAGGGGTTCTTCGGGGGTATATTGAAGGAAATTGGCGGAGATAGGGTTTAGTGATTTACGAAGATGAAGTTCAAATTTTTTATCGTGTTTCTTTATTTTATTCAGGCTCCTTTTAATCGCTGCAGAAACACTCTTGCGCGCTCGTTCAGCTGCGCTCCCAGTCTTACGAAGGTTGCCGTTAATGTCATATGCATCAGATAGATAATCTTCAAGAACCTCAATTTTTTCTTGAATCGTTTCAACTCGGCCTAAGTCATTATCTATTTCCGCTTCTTTTTTAGCTTCCCTTAATTCGCCTAAATCTTTTCCTATTCTATGCAATGCTTCGGGTGTAATAGTTTCAAGCCCTCCAAAAGGTGATGACTGATTAGTTACACCTTCCTTCTCTAACTCTTCCGGAGTCATTTTCTTGTAATTATCATTAGGAGTTGGCAATCCTGACCCTTCAAATTTTCTGCTCAAATCCAAGACATGATATTCATTGCTGGGATCATCAAGTAACACCTTTATATAAGAAAAGCCTTTCAGATCTTCCAGTGGTCCGATTTCCCGCCCTTGATATCTGATTTCCCAATAATCCCCACTTTTGCGAAATACATTTTTTGTGTCTGCCTTGGAATCGTGTACTTTGGGATGAGTTCTTCCCGTAGCTGCGGCCGGGCGCTTAACTGTGGGCCAAGATTCCACTTCTTTAATCCCAGCATTAGTGATTTTAATATAACGCTTTATGGTCATTGAAGCCGGAAAGAAAGGCATCGAATCCTCAATTATGGGCAGATCAGTTTCAATCAGTGGAGGATTAGTATTTAATAACGACTTTAGAATGCGCTCATATTTCTTATTGGGATTAGAACTAAATGATGCTGAAGGAAAACATCTGAGATCAATGTGCTTACGTATAATTCCAGTTTCGTGCCATTCTCCCACAGTTCTTGCGAACTTCAATGTATACAATACAGCTAATATTTTTTTCTTAGTGGCAAACTCACGCTTTTGAGAATTATATTTCATTGAGCGCCGGTGCATAGGTGTTTTATACCAACGATTAAAGTCGTGTGCCGTAAAGAAATCGGAGTCAGCCATAAAAGGGGGGATTGTTCCCTCACTTATTGAGGGACAAGGGATTGGATTTCCGTTCTCATCCCAACACTTGCCATCGATCAACTCGTCGCCACGGAATTCGCCCTCTCCTTGCTTTAGACCACTATAATACCATCTGGTAGTATTCCCGTGCACCTTTCCAGCAAGGTATTCGGACTCCACTTGCTTCTTCCCATTCTTGTGCCAATAGGTTATCTTCCCATTCAACTTACCATTATGGTATTCTAACTCTGCTTCCTTCTGCCCGTTCTCATAGCAATAAGTCCATTTCCCACACCTCTTACCATCACTATAGCTTCCCTCCTGATCCTTCTGCCCGTTTTCGTGCCAAAAAGTCCATTTCCCATGGAGCTTGCCATCACAGTAGTCTCCTACCCCTTCCTTCTGCCCATTCTCATAGCAATAAGTCCATTTCCCACACCTCTTGCTGTCCCGGTAGTTTCCCTCTTGATCCTTCTGCCCGTTTTCGTGCCAAAAAGTCCATTTCCCATGGAGCTTGCCATCACAGTAGTCCCCTCTCCCTTTCTTCTGCCCGTTCTCGTGCCAATAAATCCACTCGCCGGACGCCTTACCCTCACACCACTCTCCCTCAACCCATTTCTGGGTAGTATGCCACCCGCATACAAATGATTTCCCGGTGAATGGTTTCTCTGAATCTGCCTCGTACCACAACCCTTCTCGCTTACAGAGTTTACTCCGATCCACTACCTTCTGTTTCTTAGGCGAACTATTTATTTGATTCATATAACCTTGCTTTTCCCGTTTTCTTCCCGTTTTTCCGCATAATTCCTGGCCCGATCCCCGTCAAGCTCCCCGGCCTCGATCATCCGCTCGAGCTCGATCATATCCGGGTCTTTTGATATGTCCTGGGGAGTCTTCATTTTGTTTTTCCTGCAGGCTGATCAGAGAGTTCATCCAAATTAACCTTAGAGAAGTCAATCGGTGCCTTAATCTCCCCATTCTCATCCCAATAAGTGCTACTTATAAGCTTACCTCCACGGTAAACTCTTTCACTCTGCTTCTGCCCGGTCTTGTTCCACACGATCCACTTCCCATATTGTTTGCCATCTCGCCACTCCCCCTCAATACTCTGCTGCCCGTTCTCGTACCAAGAGATATACTTCCCATACGCCTGGTCATCGCGGAACTCCTTCTCACTATCCTTCTGCCCATTCTTGTGCCAACGGGTAAACTTCCCGTACTTCTTGCCATTGCGGTACTCACCCTCTCCACTCTTCTGCCCACCCACGTGCCAAGAGATATACTTCCCGTGCGCCTGGCCATCACGCCACTCGCCCTCTCCCCTCTTCTGTCCATTCTCGTACCAGTAGGTTACCTTCCCATGCTCCTTGCCGTCACGGAACTCGGCCTCCCAACTCTTTTGGCCGTTCTCGTGCCAATAGGTCCACTTCCCATACTCTTTGCCATCACGGTACTCGCCCTCTGCCTTCTTCTGTCCATTTGTGTGCGTAAAAAATCCATAGCCTGTATAAGGGGTTGTTGAGTTCCCCTTATATGCAAGCCCGTCTCGTACTACTAATCCAACATCATGATCCTGCTCTGGTTCTTTTCTGCTAACAATGCACTCCCTCACACTTGCCTGCTGTCCGCTCTTGTCCCAGATGGTTGATTCCACGTGCTCTCCGAGAGCCTTCCCGTATGGCTTTCCTTCACGGAATTCGCGCTCACCCTTCTTCCTCCCATTCTCGTACCAAAAAGTCCACTTGCCATGTTGCTCGCCGTTTATACATTCTCCCTCTTGCTCTTTCTGGCCATTCTCGTACCAAGATATATACTTCCCGTTTCCCTTTCCATCGCGGTACTCCGCCTCAGTCCACTTCTGCCCATTCTCGTACCAATGGGTTACCTTCCCATGTTGCTTGCCATTACGCCACTCACCCACATCTTTTTTAGTTCCATTTTCGTACCAATGGATATACTTCCCGTGCATTAATCCATCTTTATAATTTGCTTCAATGGTTTTTCTTCTATTCTCATCCCACCAACTCCATTTTCCTGTTTTAAGGGGTGTGCCGCCAACCTTCTTCAAATAGCCCTTAGTCCTTAAAGTCCCATCAGGCCAAGTTCCTACATATGGTTCCACTCTCCCTTTTAATCCTGAGGAACTGCTTGGTTTCGGCTTTTGTACGGCTTTATTTAAAGCATCCTCTTTAACCTTCAGGAGTCTATAAACCGTATATGTTCCGTCCTTGTGATCTTCTTCGTAGGTCATTTGAGTCCGAATATCTAAACCGGGCAATTCAGTAACTCCCTTCAACTTACATACTTCTCTAACTCCATGATCGAATGCCTCTATCCTCCCATCCTCCTTATTGCTGACATTCGTAGCAATCCCCACAGCAAATAAATATTCACCGTCACTATAGATGCTTTTCTCCGTCCAGAAAGGTTGGCCATATACCGGGGATAGACCCAGGGGGATCGTCAGAATAATTATCAATACAGCTACCCGTTTGACTATGCTCATATTCATCTTCCCCGGTTTTTCGTGTAATTGAGGTTTCATCACCAGGCTGATTCAAAGTGAACTGTTAGAATATCGCCCTCGATCTTTTCATCGAGGATACGGTAATGCCCGCCTTTCTTTGATTCTGAACCAGCCTGAAGTGTTATATTTTTGCTTGAACAGATAGCTCCGATATTCTTAACAAGCCATTCTCTGCACTTAATACCCCTGCCGTATGTCCTTACCGAAATTACGCCTTTCTTAGTCGCATCATCATAATCAAAATGGGTAACCAGGAAATCTTTGACTGGTCTGGATGGAGCAACATAGGTGGTGCGGCTCCGTGAAGGGGCTTGATTATTCGATGGGACTGCCTTAATTAAATCCCAAGCATCCGGGTCGCCCAGTTCCCCTGCCCTGCGCAAATCCAAGATCCCACCTTGGTTGTCTCCGAGATGGGCCTTAGCAAACCCTCGGTTGCGGTAGGCCAGGGCATACTTCGGATTAAGTTCAATTGCCTTGGTAGAGTCCATGACTGATCCTTGGTAGTCTTCGAGTTTGATTTTTGCCCACCCTCGAATGTTGTAGTAGCTGGCGTCCTTCGGATCAAGTTCGATTGCCTTTGTGCAGTCCACGATTGACCCCTGGTAGTCTCCGAGGCTGTTCTTTGCAATCCCCCGGTTGCTGTAGGCTGTAGCATCATTCGGATTGAGTTCAATTGCCTTCTTATAATCCTCAATCGCTCCACGGTGATCCCCATGGACAGCCTTTGCATTTCCTCGATTATTGTAGGCATCGTCATTTTTCGGATCGAGTTCGATCGCTTTGGTACAGTCCAGGATCGATCCCTGAGAATCTCCAAGCTGGAACTTTGCAGCGCCACGGCTGACATAGGTATCAGCATCCCCTGGATCGAGTTCGATCGCCTTCGTTAAATCAATAAGTGCTCCCTGATTATCTCCAATCTGGCACTTTGCAGACCCTCGGCCGCTGTAGGCTGCGGCATCGTTCGGATCAAGTTCGATCGCTTTTGTACGGTCTTGGATCGCTCCCTGATAGTCTCCAAGCTGGAATCTTGCAACCCCTCGATTATTGTAGGCATCGGCATAATTCGGATCGAGTTCGATCGCCTTCGTTAAATCAATAAGTGCTCCCTCAAAATCTCCAAGCTGGAACTTTGCAGCACCTCGGTTGCTGTAAGCTATAGCGTACTTCGGATCAAGTTCGATTTCCTTTGTGCAGTCCACGATTGATCCCTGGTAGTCTCCGAGGTCGAACTTTGCAACACCTCGGTTGCGGTAGGCTGTAGCATCATTCGGATTGAGTTCAATTGCTCTCGTACAGTCCACGATTGATCCCTGGTAATCTCCACGTTCTAACTTGGCAATCCCCCGGTCGGTATAGAACCCACTATTCTTATTCGGCAAAGTATTATTCCGCATATTTTTATCCGGGTCAAAGTTCTCCGCGGAAGGATCACCAAAAGGATCGCTGTCTGAAGATCGCACCGGGATAGGGGTGGGGTGAGAGACAATCTCCCCAGGCCAGGAGCTTTGAGGTTGCGGTTTCCCCCAATCCATCTCCCAGGGCTTGAGTGGACGTTTAAGAGTTTCATTCTCAGCCTGGATGTATCCCACTTGGCATACGAATATAGCCAGTACAAGCGTCAGAAAGGATATCTTCATCGTTTATCTCCATTTGACCGCTTACACCGATTTTTTGCCATCGTTATGCTCAATACCATCACGTTATTCTCCTTTGTTCCCGGTTGCGCCGGTTAAGCAATCTGGAATATCCCCAGGAACCGTCCCTTCGTTTCTCTTCCCAATAGCCCGTAATGCTCTCCGCCTAACATCAGGGTCCAGGAGTCCACCTTTTCCTTCGTATGCCTTAAAGTTCCCTACCATCTGACCTCGAAAGTGTTCCCGCAAGTGTTTGGGTAACTCTTCAAATATAGGTTCGGTATGGGCCTTGTTCATATCCTCGGCCCCCGTCCATAGTCTGATCTCCTGGGCCGGCGTCGGGGCATTATGCCCCTATTAGCCTCCTCAAGTCCCTCCAGATACCGCTCCCGTTCCTCTTCCTCCGCATACGGGTTATATTCGCTCTTTGGCTTCGCCGGCGGTTCCTCAGACCTTGGTCCATTCTTAAAGTATCCGCTCATGATTTCCTCGCTTCTCCGGGGTTGTTTATCCCCTTGATTACCCGGAAACTCTCAGCTCGTCTATACGGCCCGATCTCTTACCGGGATAATGTTAAGTTGCCGTCCTCGTCCCAGTCCTTACGGCTGATCTCCTCGCCATCACGGTATTCTACCTCGCGCTTCTTCTGACCGTTCTCGTACCACCTGGTTGCCTTCCCATGTGGCTGATCGTCACGGAGCTCTCCCTCCACATGTTTCTGGCCGTTCTCGTACCACTCAATCATCTTCCCATGCGACTTGCCGTCACGGTATTCGCCCTTCACCATCTTCTGCCCATTTTCGTACCATATGCTCAGCTTTCCATCCATCATTCCATCGCGGTAATTGCCTTCCTCATATTTTTGGCCATTCTCGTGCCACGAGGTATACTTGCCGTGCTCCTTGCCATCACGGTACTCGGTCTCGGCCTTCTTCTGGCCATTCTCGTACCACGAGGTTGCCTTTCCTTGTTGCTTGCCGTCACGGTACTCAGCCTCACGCCCCTTCTTGCCGTTGGGGTAGTGTCCGATAATCTTCCCGGTGAATGGCTCTTCGGAATTAATTTCGTAGAAAAGACCGCCCCTCTGGACTGTTTGGTTAAAATCAACTACCTTCTGTTCCCCACATCCCGCCGCAAGGAAGGCTGTCAATACCGCCAAGGGGATCGGGTTTCCGTTCTCATCCCAGCATTTCCCAGTGAAATTCCCGGAACGGTATTCTCCCTCTTGAGCCTTCTGCCCATTCTCGTACCAACGCGTTTTTTTTCCCTGAAGCTTTCCATCACGGTACTCGAACTCTACCTCTTTCTGCCCGCTCTCGTACCAGGTCATCTGTTTTCCATGAAGCTTACCCTCCAAGTACTCATCCTCTCCCCATTTCTGCCCGTTTTCGTACCAAGTCATAATTTTTCCATGAATCTTCCCGTCTCGGAACTCGCCCTCAGTCTCCTTCTGTCCGCTCTCGTACCAACGCGTAAATTTGCCATGAGGCTTCCCGTTTAGGTACTCCGCCTCCCCCTCTCTCTGTACACTCTCGTACCGAGCGATTACCTTCCCTGTAAATGGCTTATCAGAGGTTACCTCATAGAGCAGTCCACCCCGCTCGACGAGGTCGGCATAACCCACCACCTTCTGTTCCCCACACCCCACCGCAAAGATGGCTATTAGTACCGCCAATATGCTTACTGCTTTCATACTCACTCCTTAGAATATCCCCCGGCAGCCGCTCTCTTCTTTCGGGGTTTCACCCCCTTGTTTTCTATGTCCGCTATGACAGGTTAACGGACATAGAAGCACAATGGCCGGTTTCCTTTTACTTTTTGTGTTTTTTAAATAGGCCAACCCGTAACCCATAGTGAACTACACCCAGGTATTTAATCGGTTGCAGTGATATACATCCTATCCCGCAACTTTATTTGCGTTTATTTTAGATTTATGGTTACGCCGCCTGTAATATTGCGGTCCCGGTATTACAAGATAACACTTACTTAACTGTTTGTGCGTACCCTGTAAACTTTCTGCACACTATAGATACTTCCAATTTCAGTATTTAGTTTTCCACAATAATACCACTATACAAGTTTTAGGGCACGTATCAATAAAATACCCTTAAAAATGACTAATAGTGAGGATGTAAACATATAAACCTAAGGGAATTAGAGATGGGCAACGGGAATAACAGATGCGGCGGGATAGAGAATTACAAGTGGCTGATTGTGCTTGCCCTTCAGGCTCTGGTCAAATTGATTATGTCTTATATCGAGAAGAACAAGGAAAGCAAGAGGCCGAAGGATGCGGCCTCGTTCAGGAAAACCAAGTAACGAAAAGGAGGTAAGAAAATGGCTAAGCTACATGGACCGTTGTTCTCCCTGGATGCCAGGGGGCAGTTGGGCAAGACGCTGGTCTATTCGATTTGGAAGGGGCTTAACTACGCCCGGAAGTATGTTATCCCTTCAAATCCGAATACCGCCGCCCAGCAAACTATCAGAGGGTACTTTTCCGCTGCCGTGGCTGCTTACAAGGCGGAGGACCAGGCGACGAAGGATGCCTGGGATGCGGCCAATGCGGCTCTCGGTAAGCCCATGACCGGGTTCAACTACTACCTGGGGCTGTATGTGAAGTATCAGATCGATAACACTGGAACGCCGCCCGTCTCGCCTTTTATGCCGCCCAGCTAAAAGCAGAGTGGCCCCGGTGGCTCCGGACGACCCCCGTATCACCGTAAGGTGGTGCGGGGGTTTTTTTATCCAAATTTTTCGACCCGCTCCGGTTTCCCTCCGCTGCAACTCCGATTAATGTTGATTTCCGATCCAGGTTAAAAGGTGTTTTGGGCCGACTAAAACGGGACCAAAAGAAGGGGGATTTTTAACTAATCTTCAAGTACTTCCATTATTTGTAATACTACTTCGTTAAGTCCCTTATTTGATTTCGCCGCCACCAGACCGGCTAAAGTAGGCGAGTATTGAGCTACCTCTTCTTTTTCTATGCGGTGCCAAATGGGAAGTATTACCTTTTTCCCGGCCTCTTCACGGGCGACCAAACCGTCCAGCTCTTTTTGCGGCCAATCCTTTGAGAAGAAAGCATGGCTCAAAACAACGATGCCATAACGCGAGTTAGCCAAGCCATAGTCAATTTTCCCTCGCAAGCTATCACCAAGCTTTAGAGTTAATTCATCGAACCAAACATCTAATCCTTGCTCGATGAGGGCATGGGCGAGAGGCCGGACAAAATCATCTTTATCCTCGCTTGCGTGGGATATAAAAACATCATATCCGGGAAGAGAAGGCTTATCGCTTATCCCCTCAATGCTCCGAGAGGTTTTCACGCCTCTCGGTTTTTCCTTTTTACGGACAGGTATCTTTGACTTTTCCGTGAGACGCTGCCCTGCTTCGAGGCTGGTTTTCCTTTTGTTGATTTCCCTTTGGATGTCTTGTTCCAACTGTCTGGAAAAAGCCTCTATGTCTTCTTTCACCCAGAAAAGGTACTTATTGATGTCGTCAACTTTACTTTTAACCGAAGTATCAAGATCAAATTGCTGGCTATTGGCAACTTTAAATTGAACTTTAACTTCCTTATCGATCAGGTCGGCTTGAGGAAATAAAGAGGTATAATGGGAAGGGGTCCACTCGAAGAATTCAGAATTCCCTTCAAAAGGGATAACTACAGTAAAAAGAGTTGCCGGTTTTCTAATCGTCCTTCCGTAGTCCCGAAGTTGTATTTCCGTCTCCTCTTCGGGAAGCCGTTCAATGTTAGCCTTCAGAATTGGAGGACGGGGTCTCATGTCCTCGAAAACAAAGGTTGTTAATTCATCTTCGCTCTGGGAAGTAATTTTCTCAGAAGGAATTTGGGAAACCCGCTGAGGGACTAATTTTCGGAGAGCTTCTAATCTTTGAGATAAGTTGGGTTTGCTGAATAGTGTTCTCACAAGATATCCTCCTCTAAAGATTGTTTTATTGACATTATAGCCAAGCCAAGCTTCAGGGGAAAGGATAAAAAGGGGCGGTCATGGGGCGGCGGAGCCGACCCGAGGCGCCCCGGGATCAATTAACAAAGCCGCCCGAAGGGCGACCAAGCCCCCGCAGGAAGAAGGCCCGACGTTAGGGCCTGCTGCGGGGGCCTCCCGACCGGATGGGAGGGAACAAAGGTAATGGCTGGTAGGGGGGCGGGAAAGGTCCTGTTGAACAAACTGCTTAGTGCGCTTCCGCGCACTAAGAGCTTGTTAACAGGCGTTTCCCGCGTTTTTGTGTTGGCAGGCTGCGGAAGCCCCGGACTTTTTATAAGAAGAGTAAGAAACAAACGCAACCCAGAAATATTGATGACCAGAGATTAAAAAGGGGGTGGCCGCAGGCTTTTTGATTTCGGATGTTGGGGGGAAGGCGATGCGGAATAACGGTTTTTAAGGCGCCGGTTTTGGGATATCTCCCGTCCGGTTTTTCACGGACGGGAATTATCCCGGCGCCGGGTTATTCCGCATGGCCTTTGGTGGGGGGATCTGAAATCAAAATTGTCTGCGGCTGGGGGGGTGAGCGAGTTTAGAGAGCGGGGCCGAATGAAACAGCGGAGCGGTCATCAGTCTGCGTGCTTTTCGCAGTCTGATGGCCGCTTTTTTAAGCTGTTGAATGAGGGCCGGAGGCGGGCGGGTGGTACGCGCCGGAGTGGAGCTGAGCCGGGTAAAGCCGGGCATTGAGGGGGTTTTCCTTAGACGTAAGATCGGGGAAAGGGTGTTAAACATAAGAGAAGATGAGGCCTGGCGTGATTCTTGCGGCCGTTCCCGGAGGCGATTGAAACCGCGCGCTTTTGCGGAGGGCCGGTTTTTGGCTATCTTCCGCAGCGAAGCGAAGGAAGTTAGCCTGGCCCGTAGCAGCGCGGTTTTAATCGCCGGAGGGATGACCCGAAGGGGCAAGGCCATAAGCAAGAAGCATGACAGGCCGGTGCTCGTG
>Ga0075123_10001653_pt1 | contig 11078 bp, 18 predicted proteins | sample AntAceMetag02UKX_FD_69808 | JGI IMG/M metagenome (GOLD analysis project Ga0075123, IMG submission 69808) | Saline lake microbial communities from Ace Lake, Antarctica - Antarctic Ace Lake Metagenome 02UKX | ecosystem: Environmental > Aquatic > Non-marine Saline and Alkaline > Saline | place... | reverse complement strand
GTGAAGGTGCTGCAGGAACATGGCCACTAGATGATTTGCTAGAGGAGTTGGGATTAGAATGAAACTAACAGGTAATTTAAAATTTAAATTCAAAGAGGGAATCTCTGAAGAAGAAGTGGCAATAAATGGCGAAAAAAAAATACAGTAGAATTTGAAGAATCAACTATGGATTGTTCTCGAGTGGTTAGAGACATCATAACAAGAATAAGTGAATATAGACTGAAGTATGGAGAAAGACCAAAAGTTATCATTTGTCCTATGTATTATAAGTCATTTATTTTACATTACTTATTACAAGAAAGAATTAGTATTGATAAAATAGAAGACATACCAATAGTGTTTACGTTTGAAAATCAATACGGAGTGTATTAAGTTGGCGAAGAATTGTTGCCAGATATTATTGAAAGAGAATTGATAAGATGCTTTGGAAAAGAATTGCTAGGAATTGAAAAGTGTAAAATTTGTGGTAAGGAAACAAATAAAAGGTGTAGAATTATTCATCCAGATACAAATATAGAGGACTATTATTATTATTGTGGGTGTGAAAATAAAAAGGTGAACAAATAAAATGAAGATAGAAGATGAGAATGGAAATGTATTAAAATGTGCAAAAATAAAGATAAAGTTCGATGAAGGTTTTGTTGAATTTACTGAAACTCAATTATGGGGCATCTTTGACAATCGAGATTTAATTAAAAAGAACTAGGAAGGAGAAAATAAAAATGAATAGATATGGAATAACGGGTTGGAGATATACTATTTCTGAAAAGTTAAAGAAGTCTATTCAAAAAAGAGTCGTTGAAAGACCATCTGGAATAGTTGCAGTTCCTTTAGATATAATTAATAGAGTCCATAAAGAGAATCTTAATAATCCAGAAATTGATTCTTTTGGCAAATTTGAAAAAACATATATTAAAAGTTTTTGTATAGATTGTTACTCTGAAGAATATGTTTTAGGAAGGTGAACAAATGAATAAAGAAAGAATAAAGGGAATACTTGCCAATCTATGTTTAGAAATGATAGATGCAGGAATTATGGAAAACAAAGGAGATTTTAAAGTATTAAGTGCTTTTGATGAAGTAACAAGGATTACTAGGAAGGTGAACAAATGAAAATTGAAGATTTAAGAAAGAAATTAACAGGAAAGAAATTATTAAGTATAATTCAACTAGAAGCAACAGAAGAAATTATTAGAGTAGTTAGAATAATTACTAAATATGACTATGGTGATGGCGTTGATAACTTACAACTATTAGTATTTGAAGATGGAATTGAATTAATATATACTGATTATGATTGTGATGGTTATAGGTCTGGAGAATGGTTTTTATCAATTTTGAATAAAGTATTAGACAAAGGTGCAACTAAAGAAATTAAACACATTAATTCAATTGTTAGGGATATTATATATTTAGAACAAAATGAAGGAGATGGTAAGAATTTCTTTCTTTTAACAACTGATAAATATGTTGTTACATTTGGTCAAGAGAATGTTTCAGATTACTATCCTTCAAACTTTTTTAATATTGAAGAATGTAAAGAAAAAGCAATATCTGATAGAAAAATACCTAAAGGGGAAAACATAGAACAAGAGTAAAGTACATGGTTTAACTAAGAATGTCAATTACTAGGAAGGTGAACAAATGAATAAAGAACAAAAAGATATATTTATAGATTACATTTGGGATAAACATTTCAAAGCAATGAAACATGTACAGAAGGTGAACAAATGAAAATGAAAAGATATGACCTTGAACATGCAAATGCTGTGAACTATGTTTCTATACACCCACAGCTATTTAACTTGGATATGAGAAAGATACAATGGCTATTTAAGGAAGGCATTTGGGCACCAACGAACAATTCTTGTGACTATGCAATGTTCCCTGATTTTGTTTATCTTAAACAGGATGGGACAGGTGGTGCCTTAGAAGTGAAACATAACAAAGGATTAAGAAGACATGCTCTTGAACAAATTGTAAGTGCATCAAATTTCTTTAAGGAAGTGCATAATACCAAATTAACAGAAGCAAGTATTGTCTACTATGAAAACATGCCATATCAGCAAGAGCTTTTATTTAACTTAAAAAAATGGAATTATTTAATCCCATAATGTTCATAATTCCATGGTGGTATTATTACTCCAGAAACAGCTTCAACATAAATCTTATCAACTCTTACAATTCTGTGACCACCATCGTATTTCTCACAACTAGACTTCTCGAACAATCCTGAATCGCAATCAACTGTAACATGTATGTCTTTCGCTCTCCATCCTAATTCATTTAAATCATGAGCAGTATTTTCAGCAAATTCTGTACAATCATAAACATCAATCTCATAAGGTCTTGCTATTGAATTCTGAGCTAAGACTCTGTAAAAAGAGTCTTCTTCCTTGGGGAAATAGAAATTAGTATTGCATACACTTCTCCAATCATAAACAGATTGTTTTATTTCTTGTTCAGAATTGTTTATCTCATTAAGAATATTATCTGCATTACATTCTACTGAGATGTTAGGTTGAAAGTCTATACTATCTTGTTCCAAATAAAACTCATAAAGTGCCCAAGTTCCCAAAGATCCTATAAGCATTCCTATATAACATAAAAACATCCCAGTTATTATAATTGTTGATTTGTTCATTTTCTAAATTCTCTATATTGTTTTAAAGTCCAAATAAAAAAATCAAGGAAAGAGTTGTGTTTTGATTTGATAATTATTTGGACTTTACTTTCGTGCAGTCCTTCTATCATCTCATTACGACCTCTTATATTTCAGACCTCACAATTATATCTTTTTTTGTTCAATCTTAATCTTGTGAGTCTTGCCGACTTCTTCTTTATAAGCTGGAGTTATTGGGAGTGATTTATCAGCATTCCTATTTCCAAACTTTCGTTGTAGTTTGCTTTCAACTTCCTTCTTCCACTTTGGTTGCCCATCATTTCCAAGATATTTTGCATTCAAACTAAGTCCCATTTTTTGCTTACCATACTCATGCTCTACTTCAACTACAAGTGCGCCTTGTGTTTCATAAACATCAAGTATTGTATATTCAAAATCTTCTTGTTTTGTCGTCATCGTTATTTTACCTTCTTACTAATTTCTTCTGCTACTGCTTTATCTATTGCTTCTTGTTCAGCAGATTTTTCTTTATTTTGATTATCAAGTTCTATCATATCTTTGAAAAACGGAGAGGTTGTTTCGAACTGAACTCTTCCTGGAACTACATTCATATATCCAACATTACGATTCTTGAAATTTGCATCTCCGTTTGCCTTTGTTGTTTCCCACTCGTCTTTATTCATACGAATGCTTAATGATAATTCATTCTGGTCTAATCTTCTTATTTTCATTTTATGCCTCAGTTATCTAAATTATGTTTGATCTTAACTATTCCCTGAACGAAGTCAGGTGCTACACCATTTGGTTCGATTCTTACTCTCCAATATCCTGCAACGTCTGGATAAACTCCTCCATTAGAAATGTCAACATCTGAATCTATTATTTTTTCTGTTACAAGTATGCTGTGTTTCTCAAGCCATTCTGCTCCAGTCCAAAATTCAAGATAGAGATTGGTGCTTGTTGCATTCACAGTTTCTGATTCTGATACAGAATCTCCAATTGATATATGATCTAAATCTGCTGCATTTATATCATAACTACCATCTGGGTGATCGTGATTGTCAGCTGATAAACCAGATGAACTATGGTCATGATTGTCAGCTGTTAATCCGCTTGCTCCGTGGTCGTGTGCTGAACCAGTTAATCCTGTACTACTATGGTCATGAAGTTCAACTCTATAATCTCCGTAACTATGTTCATGGTCAGCTTCATAAATTGACATCCATGCTCCTAATACAATCGCTCCTGAATGAGGATAAACTTGAACTCTTATTTGATCATTATAATTATTAACTCCTGCTCCTATTGCAGTCATTTCAACTCGGCAAACATCTCTGAAACCATCTTGATAAATTTCAAATCTAGTTGCAGGAAGGTATCCAGTATTTGTTACCCTAATAGATATGTCTTCAGCTCCACCACTAACTCCTTCAACATAAAAATTTATCCATAATGATCTGTCTGAGTTTGTTGTATTAACATAAACTAATGTTGTCCAAGTTCCTGATGAACAAGATGTCGAACTATCTGAATCGGATCCAATAATATTTCCTGTCCATTTATAACCTGAATCTCCTGAATCTAGATCTGGGTTTTCATCTCCTGTTGTACCAGACACACCAGAAGTTTCATCGGCCGTTGTTCCATTAACTCCTGGAGCATCATCACCAGTTGAACCACTAACATTTGCATCTTCATCTCCACTAAGATTTTGCACTTGTGGATCCGTTCCAGAGAATGTTGCGTCTCCATATTGAGCATTGTATCCATCTATATCATAATCCACCGTCAGGCTGTGTATTCTAATATTTCCAGCTTGATCAGTAACAAACTCTTCAGGAATATAAAATCCAACTTTAGTAGATGTTCCAAATTGAGCATTGATTCCACTTCCCCAAGTCATAGTGTTTCCACTTCCTTGCATGCTAGATTGGCTTTGGTCGTAATTGTTTTGATTACTATTAGACTCTTCAGCACCATTCTTATTTGCAATTCTAAGCTCTGGGTTGGTAACTTCTAAAGTTAATTTTTCAGTTCCGTTGCCATCAATTGAAAAACTTGTTCTTACTATATTAACAGTGTCGTTTATTCTTGCTGAATTATTAGAAACATTTCCTGAATCACCAAGTTCCAAATCACTTGGATAATTAGTTGGAGTTAATTTGTAGTTTTTTCCTTCTGGATTAAGTTTATCATATTCTTTTTCTGCTCTATTATCTGCTTCATCTTTGGCGATTATGTTTCTGTCTATAATTTTTTTAACAGGTTTTGCACTTCCATAACTTCCTATGATTTGATTTTCACCATCTCCTTTTCCATAAACCAAAACTTTTCCAGCTTGAGAACGAGATTTAACTCTTGAAACATCTTTAGCATTTTTACCTTCAACAAAAGAGAACTTGTTTGCTCTTGTTAATACATCATATAAATAAATTGTTCTTGTGAATTGGTCAACATAAATATCTTTTCCTGTTTGCTCTATTAATCTAACTGCACAATTCCAAACACTGTCTGAAGCAGATGCTCTAAAAGAACTAATAGTCGCAGAGGTGGAATTAGTAAAATCAACACTCCATCCTGAAACACTTGTAATTAAAACAGAAAGTATAGTTTCATCACTGGTTGTTGTCCAAACTCTGGTAGTTGCAGTTCCAATCATAGGAGCACCATCATCTGTAAGTTCCAATTCTATTCCACTAAAAGAAAGTATTAAACCTCCTCCATTCATAGTGTCTTGGTCAAATACTATACCTTTGAATTTTCCAACACCATTTTTATAAATTTCAATTTCTTTATTAACATCAAATTCAGAAGCATAAGCAGAATTAATTCCATCTAATCCTATTTGCCCATTCGAAACTCCATTCAAAGTTTTCTCATAAGTTAATTGCACCCACTGATTAGCAGAAGCATTTCCAATATTTATTACATATCCACTTGCCATTTTTAATCCGAAGACCAACCATTTCTAAAGTAAAATGTTGGAGTAATTCCTGTTACAGTTCCAGCAGAAAAAATATCATTTAAACTTTCTCCTACTTCTAATTTAAGCATGAAGTCTCCACTATTGGAAGCATTACTTGCAGCAATTGAAACTCCATTAACTTCAACATGCATATATTCAGTTAAGTAAGTCGTGTTGTCTCCTGAAGTAACTTTAATAATATTATAAGTCATAGTTAAAGTTCCAGATCCAGTAGCAGTGAATTTGAATCCGTTATTATTTTTATCCATTATCGTAACAGGAACTCCACTTGTAATCACTCCAGTTATTTTTTCGATTGGAGTTACTATATTACCTCCATTGGAATTTGTACTGTTTTTTAAACCACTTTTTTGAACTGCATCGAATAACATTCCGAAAGGTGAAAAGTAACTTGCAACATAATCTACCATAAGTGGTCTTGTTCCAGCAGGAACTTTTTGAATGCTCATACCAGTGCAAAGATAAAACTTATCTAAATCATTCTGAAAGTATAGTTTCTGAAAGCTTGTAGAATTAACTTTTTTTGTTAAAGCTCTATAGTCAGAGTTCTTATTTGCTCCATCAAAGTGTCCATTTAATCCTATTGTAATACTTGATTTAATTGGAGAAGAGAATCCCATAAATGTAAAAGAATAAGGAAGCTTTCTTTGGTCAACAAACTTAGTAGTTATTAATTCTATTGTGTTAGGATTATATGGAAAACTAAATGAATCACTTGCATTAGTATATTCTTCTATTTTAATGTTTGTCATTATCTTGTAACTCCATTTTTACTTGAGAACTTGATTTCATTACCGAGAATAAAGTCTAAAACATTACCAAAGAAATCGATAATTCCTGTTTTTATCTTTGCATCTGTATAAGAAAGATTCAACCCTGCTCTTTGGATGCTACTTATACCAAGTTCTTCTTGGTTATCTTTTGAAAAATAATTATCTTCAGGATTGCTAACAATATTTTTAGCTTTTGAAATTTCATTACCAAAGAAACTTCCAGCAGCACTCCCTAATGTTCCACCAATAGTTGCACCAGTCATCATACCTGCTGGTCCACCAAGTATAAATCCTATGATTCCTCCAGTAATTGCTCCAACTCCTCCTCCAGCAACCATTCCCTTAAATATAGAGTCTGGGTCTCCACCAGCTCCACCAGAAAGGAAACTATTAAAGTTATTAATTAAACTATTGAATCCTTCAAACACTGGTTGAAGTTGTCTTCCAACAGTATTAGATAGTTTCAATAAACTTACGTCTATCTTTGCCATAGTATTTGCCATAACAGGCGATTTAGTTGCAAGAGCTGTCATAGCAGCAGCACCAGCAATTCCTATTATTTTTAAATTAGTAGCAAGTTTATTAGTGATATTTGCTGCTCTTGCCATAGAAGCATTTGTTTGATTAGCTTGATTCTCAACACCTTTGAATCCAGATTTAATCTTTGTAAATCCTTCTTCAATATTTTTGGTCTCTACATTACCTGCAATTGTTACTTTTCCTGCTTCTACCATTATCTCATACCTTCCATCATTTGTTTTATTTCTTGATTTCTTTTTTCTATTGTTTGTCTTTTATTTACAGCATTTTCAAATTCATCAATAAATTCTAAATCCGAAACTAAACATTTCCTAAACTCGTTTGGACTTATTCCTTTCTGCCAAGCTTTGTTCATTTGCAAAAATAATTGTTCTGTTCTCGTTAAAATCGATTTGCCTTGACAAGTCTCTACTAACGAGATTATTCTTTTTTTTGGACTTCTTTAACTCCATCAATCGACTTGATTAAAAAGTTAAAAACATCTCCTGATAATTTAGAGAATAACAAGTCTTTCTCTTCATTTGAGTATAAAGTAAAAGCTTTATTTATTCCACAAATTTCTTTTAATTCTTCTTGGTTAAATGGAACTTCAACAATGTTCCTAAGTTTACAAAGAGCAAGTTTACCAGAGTCTTCTTTGTTGTAAAACTCATCTTCTCCTGTATCTTTATTAATTCTTTTTTCAATATAAGTATAGTCTTTTAGCCAGTTTAATTCATCACCTGCAGTTGAGGGTTTGTATTTAAATATTTCTCCTTCAACACTAATATCAACTATTTTTTCATTAACAAAAAAGTTGTTTTTATTTACCAATTTGCCACCCCATCAATAGCAACTACACTTACGCCAGTTGCTGTAAATATTAAATCTCCTGTATTAACTCCTTCAATGTTAGTAGCTCCGATTGGTGCAGGTTCAAAGGTTACTCCTGATAAAGTAAAAGTAATTTTGTTTCCACTTGTTTGAGTAAATGCTAAAGAACAAGTTCCACTTATTGCAGCAGCAGCTTCCCATAAAGTATTAAAGTCGGAATTAAATAAATTTATGTTTATTCTTCCATTAATTCTAAATACAGTTACGATAGGAGTTCCAATGTTTCTATTTAATGAAGTATTTGCATATCTTGAATCACTTGAGTTTATTCCTTGACTAAAAGTAATTTCTCCTGAATTAACTTCAACAACTGAGTCTCCATCTATAACAGCATTTAAGTGTCTATATTGAAATGGGTCACCACTTGAACTAAAAGTACCTGCTTGAGCACTTGTGGGGGTAGAATAGTTCTGAGCAATAATATTCTCAGTACAAGTGATAAATCCATCATTACCTTCTCCATTAGACTTGTTAAAGTTAATAGAGTATTGATTAACTACATTTCCTGTGATTTGGAATATTAAAGGGTCTAAATCATGTCTAATTGCCCACTCAGAGCTAAAAGATTTTATAGTATTTCCTACACTTAAAGTATGAGTATAAGTTCCACTTCCTGTTTCTGAATCAATATCAAACACATATTTTAATCTTTCCCAAGTAGTAGGATAATAAACAAGACTATATGCTAAACTAAGTGGTCCAGCAACTTTTTTAGTTATGGTTCTATTGTCTTCTCCTGCTGATTTAATCTCTTGAAATCCTTGAGTAAAAGTTGGTGTTATAATAACATCTACTCCTGGAACTTTCGCTGTAGAAAGTCCTGGATTTGTACCATATATACTTTCCTCGACTGTAATGAATCTTTCTCTGATTCCTAAATATCCTTCTTGTGTGCTCATTTTTCAATCCTTCCTAATCTTAATCCTTTTAAATTCACTTCAGTAACTGTATGGTGTGCTTGGAACTCTTCAGTATAAGGAGCTTCTCTTGGCCCACCATTGCAGTTATAATTGTATAAAACTGGAAATAAATCTTCTTCGTTATCTTCAAAAGCTTTAGTTACTTTTCTTGATAAATATCTTCCATAATATTCATTAGAGTATTTCTTTCCATTAATAGTAAAAATTTGTCCATTCTTTGCCCAAGTATCAATCTGTAACATTATAGAAGATTCCATTGGAGCATCATATTGACCGAGTCTTCTAGCTGACCCAGAAACATTAAAAATTGATATTCTTGGGAATCCAGATTCTTTCAGTCTTTGGTCTGGACGATCGCTAAAGATCCAATTAGACGCTCCATATTTATAAGTGATTATTACTTCATCGGACAAAGATAATCCTGAAAAGAATGTTAATTTCGAATTTTGATAATCCCAGAAGAAATCAAGCCATTTCTTTTTTGTTACTCCTTCAACTGTTACAGAAGTAACACAAGAGACACTTCCCACAGGAGATGTAAGACTAAAATCTGTTTGTCCAGATAATGCAGTAAAAGTTTCAGTATTAGAAGTTTCAGCTCTGCTTTGTGGATCTAAAAGATGTATCCTTAAAAAGTCTGATATTATGTCTTCAGGGTCTATTTCGAATGTAGTCATTTATCCTCTTGGATGAAAAGTAAACTCTCTTGAGTTGTATAAAGATTAATTTGTTTTAATATATTTAAATACTACTTGAAAAAAACTTGTTTAGAATAAAAATCATACCAGAAATTCAATACTTCATTAAGAGCGGGTCTCATAAAGGGATGGGCATTAACTCCTTCTTCTCTTATTTTTTTGGCAACATACCAAGCAACATTTTCAGCACCATCTCCACTTGCTATTCCTTTTCTCTCAACCCAAGCTAATATATCTCCAAGATTTACATTTTTTGGTGTATTACCATATTCTAAATCTGCAGAATAATCAGCATTTGAAGTTAGAACATATTTGTTAGATAATAATTGGGGGAATAAACTTATGTTTAATCTTAAGAAACCTTGGTCAACTGGTGCATTCTTGATGGCAAGTTCTTCCATTTTCATCATACAAAGCATAAGAATTTTTTCTGCTTTCTCTTTTGTAATTTTTTGGCCTTCTTCAAGACCAGAAATCTTAACATTAAACTTGAGCATTTTTTCTGATTAGAAATCCTTTATAGACGATTTCTCCTCCAACTTGCTCTCCTTCTATTTGAGCAACAATTCTCCAAGTTGCTCCATTATAAACAATTTCATCCTCAATACTTATTACTGCATTGATTTTAGTGAATAACATACCATCACCAATCTCAGCATCTGCGATGTTTAAATGTTGTAAGTCTTTTTTATTAGTCCATTGAATGTCTGCAGCAATAGTTGTAGAAGTTGGGACTCTTGTTAAAATTCTTCCCATACCATCAAATGTTTCAGTAAAACTATTAACTACAACTTTAGTTGCAAACTCAGAAAGATAATTACTAAACCTAATTCTAAAACCATCAGCTCTACTTCCAGTGCTTCTGCTAATTACCATTTATGCACATCCGAACTTCTCTCCAAGTTCTTCTGTAATCTCTTTCACTCTTAGTTTCATTTGTTTTATTGAAGACTCAATATTAACATATACTTGTCCTATACTAAAGGATTTTCTACCAAGAGAATAAGTTGAGACATCTTTATAAGAGCCACCTGAGATGTTTACAAGTGCTCTAACACCACCTAAGAGTGCTATCATTTCCTGAACTAAGTCAGGTGTTGAATCATAACCATGTGTATAAGTTATTCTAACATTATTTTTACCATTTGGAATGCTTCCTGCTGTAACAATAACTCTGCCATCTTGATATTCATCATCTATCATTAATCTGATATACTCAGCTTCAACATCATTTTGAACATCTCCTGTATTATCCAAGAATTCTACAGCTTCTACAGTTTTTATTCCTGAATATTTAAGCTCGAACTCTGGTTGGTCTGTAATATCAGTTCCAAAAGGAGCATCGGTGTGAACATAACCAGACGAGTATCCGTCAAAATATTGAATAGATGTTTTAATTGGTCCCCAATAGTTTGCTGTTAATTTCTCAGCTTCAACTTGAGAAGATGCTAAGTAAGTTTCCAAAACAGTATCTGATTGTTTTGGAGAATAAGTATAAGAGATATAAATTGACTTTCCATTAACAAGATTAACTCCTGTTGTAGTTAATAATATAGCACCTGAATCTTTGTCAATTGAGTAATGAGTAGTTTCAACAAGCTCTCCTAATTCATTTGAACCAACATCACCATAAAAAATACTATAAGAACTTCCAACAATATTTCC
>Ga0075123_10001651_pt1 | contig 11083 bp, 2 predicted proteins | sample AntAceMetag02UKX_FD_69808 | JGI IMG/M metagenome (GOLD analysis project Ga0075123, IMG submission 69808) | Saline lake microbial communities from Ace Lake, Antarctica - Antarctic Ace Lake Metagenome 02UKX | ecosystem: Environmental > Aquatic > Non-marine Saline and Alkaline > Saline | place... | reverse complement strand
CCATGTCCCACGGCCTTGAAGTGTCCTCGCTCCCATTTATCCGCCAGTGCCATCCAGCGACCCTTCCACAGACCCAATATCTTGCCGTCAGGTAGTGTGTACCAATTAAATGCCTTGGCGTCGAAATCATCGTCCTCACTCGGAGCAAACGCCGCGTCACGACCCGCGTCGTCCCGCTCTTCTTCATACCACTGCTGAACTATCAGATTGTTAGCAAGCAACTCATCCACAGACTCAATAAATCCCCCATCTGTAGCCTTCTTATAGAACGGGAAATGCGGGGAGTTATCTTTATTGTATCTCTGGTGGCTGTTGTATCGCACCCAGTAGATCGGGCCGTACTTGCCGGGGCCGTAAACTTCTCTTATGGCCCTTCCCACGCCATTACCGCCGTTGGGTGATGGCGGCATACCGTAAAAACCGCTCACTAACAACCGGCCGTCTTTTGTCACGTAAAACGCCATTCGCTGATGGGCGATGCTGTACTGCAGTTTACTATTATTGCTTCGGTTGCGGAATTGTTTCGCAGGAAAGATTGTCTCGGGCTTTACCCAGTTTCTTCCGTCCTTCGACCATGTTATCAGGTTATAGCAAGGTTCCTCATGTTCGTTAGTTGGCCCGCTGCGATAGAAAAGCCAGAACAAATCTTTCCAATAGCAAAGCATCGGAGCATGATTATACATAAAACCGATATCCCTGTTATAGCCATTCTCTGGATAGTATGGTGCTTGCTTGACCGAAAGTTCAGGATGAGTACGATTGCTTCGCATAACCTCAAAATTATGAACACCAACTATCGGCCTGACCTGCCCGTCATGATACTCAATATCGACAACCGAAGGCTGACCTCCCGTAAAACGAGGCAATAACTCCGAAACATCGTCATCGTCAAATTCGCCGCCGTCGCCTTCCTCCTTGCCATAACCGGGAATATCCTCGTCATCGTAATCCATCTCGTCATTAAACACGATCGCCTTAGGCTGACCCGGCCACTCCCAATAGAGACGCAAATAAGCCGGACTCTCGGTAGCGACGAATTCGATCTGCATCCAGTCCCCACCGTCCTTTGCCATTCTCGTCGCAACTCTAAGCGGCCCGTCTTTAGTCAGCGTATCAATGACCACATAACCGGCAACTATTATACGAACCTTACCATTAGTCTCAGCCGTAAAAGTAACATCGCCGAAATAAGGACCGTTGAGTCCGCCAATCCAGCGAGCCGACCAACCCTTACCTTCATCCGCACCCCAGTTAAGATCAAGGCTCGGCAATACATCCATACCGCTCCGCGGATTCGTAAAATCCATACTATCAAAAACTATACCGGCAAGAACACCATCGCCGCCATCATCGTCGTCGTCATCATCGTCGTCGTCACCATCGTCGTCCTGGGCAGCCAGATCTGTTAATTCCTGCTCTTTAGCAGCACTGTACCTGAGATTTTCGCCGGGAACCGTAACCTTCTCACCGCCTGCCCAACTCCACTGGATATTTAGTACGCAATCCTGTATCCCACTTTCCTTGACGACGCTGAGTTCTATCGGGTACTCTTTGTCCTTTTCCATCGTCATACCAGCCGTACTACTTCCAGATGGCATTGTAAGTATCGTCTTGCCTGCAATCTTCAGCTCCACAGAAACGGAACTCTGACCGCTAAACTCAACATTACCGCTCGCAGGAGCTACAATAGTTCCGAACCAACGAGCCGACCAATCATTTCCGAAGTCGTAATTATCGCTGAGCTTTATTTCAAGACCGTTCATTGGTACAAGGCTCTGAACTCTTTCAAATTCCAGCGACCCATACTGAGCACCGATCAGACCAGGCTTGTCAGTTGTTGCCTCTGCAGCGTAAACAAGATTCGACGCCCCAGTTGTGCAAATGCAAATTAGTACAAATAGTCTCATCATCTTGCTCATTTCATTTTCCTTTCGACTTTTCGATCATTTTCACAGTCCACTTATCCTCGCCAAAAACCCGGATAGCGGCTGTAATGAACCGGTTTTGGCCCCTGGGGCCGGAGCCGATTTTAGACAACCGCAAACCCTGCGTCGCAGGCGGAGTGTTTGCAGACAAAGGCTTATATAGATAACGTACCAGAAGCGGTTTTTTATGCAAGAATAAGCATTTTGTTCACTGAAAATGTCCCGGTGTAATATTAGGGCGAATCTGTGTGCCGGTTTTCTGTAGACTCGAAGGTGTTACTTTGATATGATTAAACTGGAAATCCAGTAATTGTCTGCATCTATGTTTTTGAAAACGTTACAGGAGGAGCGCCATGTTCAGAAAACCGATGTACTTCGCTATTTTTCTTCTGCTGGTCGGTCTGGCCGGCAATGCCCATGCTCTTATTGTTGTCAGCGGCTCTGAGACGTGGGGGGGTATGAGTATGAATCAGGATGTGCAGATTGTATCCGGCGGGAGTCTGACCGTGACGGGGCAGTTTGGCATTGTTAATGGTCATACTCTTACCGTCGAGGAAGGTGGCCAAATCACGGTTAACGCCAGGGTGGACCTTGACGCTGGCGGCACTCTCGTTATGAACGGCGGCACAGCCAGTTTCAACGACGAGGTCAAGTTCCCCAATAATGATGACGGCAACGTTTACATCTATCTGTACGGCGGACTGCTGACTTGCCGCGACACCGAAACTTACGCCGACCGAGGTGCTGAACTGCACGTAGGCGGCGGGGTAATGCGAACCGGGCAAGTAAGTGGGTCTCGCCGTGATCCCGAGTCTGCTGATTGGAACATACAGCCGATCCCTCCCTATAATGATATTATCATTACCGATCTCGGTGGTGATGTTAAGGAGATATCAACCACGCCTGTTAATACGAGCGTGGCTTTTACTTCGGCGGCGTCGGGTGATTTCGAAGTCTTCAGCCCGGCCGTTATTGATGTGAATTTGTCCGAGGCCGTCGGCGAGACGGTGACAGTGAACTATACGGTCACAGACGGGACGGCAATCCGGGGTGATGACTATATCCTTGCCGATGGGACGCTTGTGTTTTCTCCGGGCCAGGTGAGCAAACCCCTTATTATTGGTATTCTCAATGACGGGATTGACGAGGAAGACGAAACTATCGTTGTCACGTTGTCGGATCCTAACGGCGGCGACGTGATATTGGGAGAGATAATCGAACACACGTATACTATAAAAGACCCGAGGCCGGTTATCGAATTTGCCGAGGACAATCCCGGCAGCGGCGCCGAAGATGTCACGCCGGTTAATCTGACGGTCCAGATATCTCATGCCTTCGGCCAGATCGTAACGGTCGATTACGCTGTCACCGACGGCACGGCCACGCCGAATGTAGATTACAATCTGCCTGCCGGAATGCTTACATTCCTGCCCGGTCAGACAAGCCGGGACATTCCCATCGACATTGTTGATGACGATCTGGAAGAGGGTAGTGAGACGATTATCATAACGCTGTCGAATCCGTCAAGTAACGCCCGAGTCGGAGACAGTAATGAGCATACTTTTACAATTGCAGAATATGTGCCGCTGTTGAGAGGGGCGTTCTATTTCAGGGCCGACGCCGACAGCATCGCCAGGGTAGGGCCCCATCCGGATGTAATGGTGCGGCTGGGTGACGCCAACGATAAACTGATATTCCGGCGGGACGAGGGTTATGCGCCTGTTTGGTATACGCAGGAAAGCGGAGAGCAAAATCTACCGGTTGAGATAGTCCGCAGCAACTGTGAGAACAACGTTAATACATATTCACGCGTATCGGTAATCGAAACAAACCCTGCCCGGGCCATTGTGCACTGGCGTTACGCGCGTGACTGCAGCAATATTGGGATTACCGCGTGGGTCGATGAGTATTTCACGGTCTACCCGGACGGCGTCTGTATTCGCACGGTCAGAGATTCGGCGGGCACGAGTTTCGCCCAGTGGGACAGCATGGTTGCCGATATGTCGCCGCTTCGACTGCTGCCGGCCGGCATCGGTGTTCTGCCTGTTTCATGGCTCAATCAGGCGCAGCTTACGGCCGTATCCGGCGACTATACCTACGACGGCTTCGATTACCAAAGGCGCTGTTATACGCTGCGATGCAATGCCACCAGTGACCCGTCGCTGCTGAACTTTACGCTCGATACTTCCGGCGGCAAATCGATTAACAACCCTGTGATTGTCTTGAAGAACTGGGGCGATGCGGATGCTGAGATTACCGTTGACGGCAACGATCCCGATGTCTGCTTTACGGGTTACGCCGACGATATGTATGGTGACCATTTGGTTGTATGGTTGGCTCTCGAATCGACCAATTCAGTCGATATTACGATTACACCCAGTGGTGGAAGCGGGCTGTTTGTCGACAGGGCGTCACCCCCTGCACATTCCTACGATTTTGACGACTCTCCGCCTTTGCCTTTGGGCTCGTCCGAGGTTGGTCCTTTCGGGGCATATTACACCAATCTGGCCTTCAACGACAAGTTTGACCAGGAGTATCGTGTGGGTGAACACGCCGACGTAGTGGTGCAGTTTGACGACAATGCCCACCGCCTTGTATTCTGGCGCGGCACCAACTACCAGCCGCATTGGGCGGGCGATACCAGTGAAACTTCCGAGAATCCGCACGTATCTGAAGGTGTGGGAATCCCCGGACTGCCGTACACCTGCTGGTACGGTACGCAGTTCATTGAGCGTCGCGGCGAAGACTGGGGGCTGCCAAGATACCTGGAGCCGATGTCGGACCAGGATGTCAGGTATGCGCACGTACGTATCATATCGAGCAATGCCGCCCGGGCTATCGTTCAATGGCGGTACGCACCCTGTCACCTCGACTATCGTCGCAACAACACCGCCAGCGACCCGTGGGGCGACTGGGACAACGAGTACTATACAATATACCCTGACGGCATGAGCGTACGTTGTGTCACCGCATGGAGCCGCGATACCGGCGGAGCGGATATGGAGAGCCCGCATATCGAGTTCCACGAGGCCATACCGATTACCAATCCTGGAACGATTCCGGAAGATAATATGCACTGGAACGCTGTTTCGGCCACCGATTACAGCGGCAGCAGTTATAACTGGATCGCCCAGGATGTTGACGGCGGTGCAATGACAAACCTCGACGAGATTACCAACCGGCCTATCATGGTCGTTCGAATGAAGGGAAGCACCGTACCACTTACAGTGGTCGAAGGTACGTGGGTGGAACACGACCCTGTTGACCAGCATGATTGCAGGCCATTCAACGCATACGACGACTGGCCGGCCTGGCCCGATGGAGACCGCAGCTTTTTGGCTGGATCTGAACTGGACTGGCTGTGGGATGAAGACCCGGGCACACACTGCTACAGATACTTCTGGCGGCAGTATCCTTCCCATTGCTCTATGTTCCACATGAAGTGGCAGGATTATGAGCACGAGGAAGACGTCAGAAGAGTCAAGATTATGCTGTTCGGCATGGTCGACGCCGCCGAAGCGGCCAACATAAATAATATGATACCGCTGGCGAGGTCGTGGGAGTATGCTCCGAATCTCACTATTACCAGCAGCGGTTTCACCGACGGATCATACGATAAAACCGAGCGGGCCTACAAGATATCGCAGAGTTCGGCAGATGCTAAAATCCTGCACTTTACTCTCGATGCCTCGGCAGCTTCGCCGATTGTTAATCCCTGTTTCGTAATTGAGAACTTTACCGGTGACGCCGAGGGGGCGCTGTTTGTCGACGGCGAGCCGGTCAGTGACGGCCCTGATTGTCGTCGGGCGATTGAGAGCAATGCCGACGGGACGTCTTCGTTGGTGATATGGCTCAAGATGGAATCGACGTCTGAAGTCGGTATTACACTGGTAAGCTCTTTTGGCGTTGACGATCTTGCAGTTTTCTGTGGTTACTGGCTGAACCGCTGCCGGCCCGGCGAGTGGTGCGACGGCTGGGACATCAACCACGACGGCCTAATGAGTTTCATCGATTTCGGTATCCTCGCTTCAAAATGGAGCGGGGTATCGCCGTAAGGACTTTGTTTTAGGGGTCTTACGGGTTGGCAAAGCCGGGTGAGATGAAGTTTGCATCCCAGTTGTTCGGGTCATTGCCGTAAAGGTTCGGCTCAATCCGATTGAGTGACTTGCCTTCGCCGTCGGCTTCTGTTGGCCAGTGATCGATGCCGTCGGGACTATCCTCGGGATGCCGGCCGTCGCTGTAGTTGATTCTGTCCACGCGAATATAGTGACGCGTCTCATATTGGTCCACATCGCCCGGCTTTGACAACTCCAGTTTTTCGCCGCCATTGTTTAGCTTGCCGTCATACGGCCCCAGAATTTCAACGCTGGGCGGCCCACCGCCGTAGAGCCAGAAAAATGCACCCGGGTCTTTGAGCAACAGCAAATAGCCGTGGGCAGGGATGTTCGTATCAGCCGGGAAAGTAAAATCAATGCCGTCTGTAAACTTCCACGGGATCGAATCCTCGTCGTAAAGGTTCACATCAGAGTCCGTGACATTATATAGCTCGACATATTCGTATTGCTCATTATCGTAAGGACTGTTAGCGGGCCAGTTGGGATGATACATAATCTCGTTGATCACTATCGGCCCAACCTTCGGATAAGCATTGCTCGCACCCGGCGTGTTATAATCCATCGCCACGAAGTTATAATTGTCGGTGCTTGCTTTGTAGTACCTTCCGAACGATACAGCGTTATCCGAGGCGCCGAAATCTTCGACTTCACGGTACCCGGTTAGCTGGCTGTTCGAATCCAGACCGGAAGAAAGACAGACCTTTTCACCATGCTCACTAAGGCCAAAAGGTATGTTGTAGCCGGGGTCGCTCGGATTGCCGAAGTGATTGTCTTGAGTGAACACGAGGTAATCACCTGCTTCAATAGTGTTCGGGGCGAGTATCTGGTATTTGGTCAGGTTTGAATCACTGTCACTGAGGAACCAGCCGGCGAGGTTGATATCTTCGGCGGTGGTGTTGTGCAGTTCGATCCAGTCGTTGGGGTAGCCGTCGGAATGCGCGAGCACTTCGTTAATCACGACGGCGCCGGGATTGGGCAGTATACCTGCATCGTCTGAGCCGGGAGAACCGCCCCAAAATACGCTTGACCGCCATGAGTCTTTATCCGACCAACTGTTAACATCGCCGCCGGGATTTATTATCGTAAGTGAAAAACCCTCACCATCAGTGATCGAACGCCAGCCGTCCTTATATTCAAAATCATGAATCGTCTGCCCGACAGCATCTTCGAGAATGATTCTTTCGCCGGCATTGTTGAGACTGCCTGTGTACAAACCGGTCAAAAGTCCCGAAAAACCGGGATAACGCGATATAAAGGATGCCGCATCATTGGCGACAACGATCCGGGTGCCTGATGCCAGCGAAAGATCCGGAAAAGTAAAATCAATCCCATCGGTAAACCTGACAAGATTGAGGTTTATGCCGCTACCGCCGACATTTATCAATTCAATAAATTCATTATTCGGATCGTTACTGTCTTCCGGATGATACATAATCTCAGTGATCCGCAAGCTATCGGCAACAGGCCCCACCGAGAACGTCACTTCGTTCAATGTGCTCCAGTTGGGATCGTCAAAAACACGTGCCTTTACCTGCACACTTTCATTGAGCGTTATCGTCCCGCCATACGGCGTGCCAATGGCATTACCCGTCACCGCCTGTCGAGGATCGCTGCCGTCCAAAGTGTAGTAGATCGTACCTGAGCCGTTTGGATTGGTCATTGTAAGGCCAAAGCCGACGGGGACCTGGCTGCCGTGCTGGTTGAATGTCGGCGGATCAATATCGGGGTAAAAGCCGTAATCGCGCAGGGCCGAGATGAATTGTGAAACGTTGCCTGTCATCAAGTCGATCACATCCTGCACAGCCGGTTCCCAGTGTTCGTCACGCGTCCTCGCTGGCTGGTTCAAACTGTCGCCCCATCGAGCCGACTCGGCAATTACACCCTGGCGGATATAGTCATTCACCGTATCCCATCGCTCAATCGAGTTGTCGTCCGTCAGGGCGCCGCCATTGAAACAGTGCTTGTAAACCCGATCGGCAAATCTCATCCGAAAATCATCATTTTCCTGCACCGCCCGCCAGACTTTCGCGATGCGGTTGCTGACGGCGACGTCACCGGGATTTGCATCCTGGTAGGCCTGTTCGAAATAATACGGGAACCACGCGCCGGTGGCGCTGCCCGCCGGTATGCCGCCACCGATGCCCCAACTGCCTTCAGCGTCCCAGCAGAACCACATGAACCCGCCCGGCGGATACGTACGCATCACTCCAAACCAGTTATTGTCGTACATGTCACCAGCACCGTTGTACCAGAGGACCATCAGGTATTCGATATACTTATCGATATCGAGGAAAGTCGTGAATTCTTCATACTTGTTTGGGATCTCCAGGTCTTTTGCCTCTGCCCTGGTAATCATCTCGTCGAAGCGGGTTCGGTCACCGGAAATGATGTTGCCGGGGCAGTCTCGTTCAATAGAAGCCTTGACCGCAAACCAGTCATCATCGCTGCCGCCAATATAAGCAGCACCAAAACGATGGTTGACCTCTTCAGCTGCATTGTAAAGTCCAAAATATAGACCATTGAGATAAAGGTGGAAGAACGCGCCGTGCGACCCGATGCCTGAGACTGCAATCTGGCTGTCACGCGCCCACTGGTCGCGGGTGTAGCAGACTTTGTCCGGGTCCCAGGCTGTGGCCCAGCTCATACTCCAGCCGGCCCGCAGGACAAACTTATCGAAAAAGTCGGTCGCCGCTCCTGCATGCAGCGGTGCCGATTCAAAGAACGGGTACCTCAGCTTGGTCGGGCCGTACATTCCTTTGAAGATTATATCCATCGAGTGTTTCTTGCCGTACCTGGGATCGGCGGGATCTGCTCTCCGCGCGCCGTGTGGCTGTACCCCGCAATTGAATTGAAATCCTTCGCGCCCATCGGCATAAATCAATTCGATCGACGCCGGCTGTTCGTAGGGCCAGTTGCCACCGCATTGACTGCCGTTGAGCCAGGTCCCGTATTCGGTGCCGAAGACATCGTTATAGTCCATCACAATCGAAAGCGTGGGAATGGCTTTGAGGGCGTCAATCATGATCTGGCCACCGTAGCAGGGGTCGTTGACCACATTTGGGTCCATGTTCCAGTCTATTCCATCATTGAATCCGTCCGGCTTGGTCTGGGTGAGGACATCATCGAGAAAGATGTAGCTGCGCGTAGATGTTTCGGAATCGAGCCAGTCCGTTTTGAACGCCGCCGCCCGCAAACACATGGTCGCGTTGACATCAATCGGACTTGTATACTCCATGGCGGCCTGGCCCGGCCAGCTTCCGTCCGTTGTGTACCTGATAGTTGCGCCCGAGGTCTCACAGATAATAACCACCTCAAACGGCGTATCGTAAAAGCCGTGCTCAACACTGAATTTCACATCGTCAACGAGCCCGAGGTATCCGCCGATGTTTTGCTCTCCCGGCGTCGCCGCCGAAGGCCTCACCTTGTCGTTGGCCAGTTCCAAGCCGTTCAGCGACACTCGATTGAAGCCGCCGGTTCCCGGCGAAGTCGGGATAAACTCGACTACCACATCATCGTCTTCACCTGTCAGTGTAAACGCCGTGACAACTTTCGAAGCCAGGGAATCCGAATAGACATTTGTCTGCGGATTATCCACGCTGTCGAGTTCGCCATCGAGATACACGTCGAAGTCGACGCGCAGAGTACCCGGGTCGTTATGGTAGGTTGTTAGAGTGTAATCGTTAGGCTCAAGGCCGGTTATGGTAAGTTGCAGACCGCCCTCGTAGTTGTCGGGTTTGACCTTGTCACCGGTCAACGCTTCGGCCCCGCCTTCGGTGGTGCTGAATTCCAGATAGTCGTTCGCGTCTGTCGGCGCCAGGGCAACCGTTATGCCGGCCGGCAGCCCATCGGTATCATCGAATTCTATCGAAGGCCTGCGGTCGCTAAAATTAAGGCCGAGCCCGACGAAGTACTCGGCTACGGTCTGGCCGGTCGCACCCAAATCGACATTCAGAAAATTGAACGTTTCCGGTGACTCACTTGCGCCAAAAAAATGCCAGTTGTCGCCGCCGTCGGGGTAGCGTCCGTAGGAGACGTCCGAGGTCTGCACACCAAAGATGACGCTGTCGATCAGGGTAACACCGTTGGTATCGAAAAAGCCGATCTCTTCGCCGCCCGCGCTGAGTTTAAAGTTCGTGTGAGTATCACCCTGTTCGTCGTCGTCATCGGCCCAGAAAAGCAGGTATCCACCCGGCTCAATAGTTACGCCGGTCGGGATGCGCCACTTTGTCGGATTTCCCAGGTTGTCGGTCAGATACATACCGCCGACGTCAACGAGCATTGCGCTGGCGTTGTACAGCTCGAGCCAGTCCGGGTATTCGTCGGTTTCGCAGGGGTCCTCTATCGTGCTGCTGTTTGAGGCCATGAATTCGTTGATCACGACTGGGTGTGCTTTCTTATGCCAGTTGCCGGCCAGTACGGCAAAATCAGACATGTTGACCCCATTGATATCATCAAGTTCGGCACAATTGATATCCGAACAGTTGCCCGGCGTAGTCAACCACTGGCTTGCGAAAATGTTAAGGTCGTTGAAATCAACCTGACAGTTACCATCGAGATCTCCTCGTGGGCACGGCCCGGCATTGGCCGAGGGCGCCGGCATTATGGTCAGGCATGAGACCAGCGTCAAGATTATCAATGAGGTGCGCATTTTTGATTTCGGTCATTTACAATATCTAAGCGGCCGTCTGCTTTCACATCTCATGGGTGCTGAAGTCACGGGCGATTCAGTCAACTTTTTCTATTTTAACATATTTGAGGTTTTCGGTCAAATGCTTTGGGCTGTTGGAGTCGATAAGGGGGTGGAGAATAACCGGGAAATCCGGCTTTGCTGAATGTTTATTCAGTCACTACCGAAGGCGGAGATTCTTTCTTTCAGTGCATGGCAAGCCGCTTTGGTGTCGGCGGATTCGGTTACAGCCGAGCAGACCGCAATTTTTTCAGCCCCGGCTTTCAATACCTCATCAACATTATCGCCGGTTATGCCGCCGATGGCGACGTGAGCAATGCCGGTATCTTTTAGAGTTTCAATTCCCTGCTTGACAT
>Ga0075123_10001650_pt1 | contig 11083 bp, 8 predicted proteins | sample AntAceMetag02UKX_FD_69808 | JGI IMG/M metagenome (GOLD analysis project Ga0075123, IMG submission 69808) | Saline lake microbial communities from Ace Lake, Antarctica - Antarctic Ace Lake Metagenome 02UKX | ecosystem: Environmental > Aquatic > Non-marine Saline and Alkaline > Saline | place... | reverse complement strand
AAAAGAGATTTTTGATGAAATAGAGAATAGCGAATTAAATAGTGTTAAGGAATTATTAGGATATAAATCTGATGTTGCTGGTGGAATTATGACAACAGAGTATATAACATTAAATCAGAATATGACGCTTGAAGAAGCATTTCTAAATGTATGTAATATAGCTCCAAAGTCAGAAGTTATTGAAGAAATGTATGTTACTAATGAGCAAAAGAAATTGATTGGGAAAATAAATATACGAGACTTATTAACACCAGATAGAAGCAATCAATTAAGCTCGATTATTAATAAAAAAGTCATATCAGTAACACCTGAAATTGACCAAGAGGAAGTCGCACAAATCGTTTCCAAGTATGATTTGGTAGCTATACCAGTTGTAAACGATGATAATGTTGTATTAGGTGTTATTACATTAGATGATATCATTGAAGTTATTTATCAAGAACAGTCAGAAGATATATTAAATATTGGTAGTGTTGCACAAACTGATACCGTTAAAGTAAAAGTAATACCATCGATTGGTCAAAGACTTCCATGGCTATTTGTAAATCTAGGAACGGTTTTTTTCGCAGCATTAGTTGTTAGTACTTTTGAAAGCGAAATTGAAAGATTCATCGCATTAGCTATGGCTATGCCTATAATAGCTGGAATGGGGGGTAATTCTGGGAATCAAGTTCTAGCAATGACAATTAGAGATTTAAATTTTGATAATTACAATTTAGGTGGGAAATTACATAGAAAAGTGCTTAAAGAATTTTTTGTAGGTTTTATTAATGGTATAATATTAGGCGGTTCAGCAGGTTTCATTATTTATCTTAAATATGAAAGATTAACATTATCAATAATTGTAGGTGTTGCAATGATCTGTAATTTTATTATTGCTAATATAGCTGGCTTACTAGTCCCAACATTTCTAAAGAAAATGAAGCGCGATCCTGCTGTTGGATCAAGTATATTAGTTACAGCTATAACAGATTCATTCGGTTTTTTTATTTTATTAAGTTTAGCAAAGTGGTTAATTCAATATATCTAATTAGTGTGTAGTAATTTTAGTTTAGCAGAATAGAAAGTACATTTTTGCATGTAAAATACATTTCAGCTCTTTGAACAAAAGAGATTGAGAGGACATATTTCAATCCCGACGTGATTTATTAGTTTATTGCTAAAGGGGTTGTATTTATGGGTGACGAAGAAATGATTTTTAATACCTTGTAGATAAATTACAATTGAATAGGTTTTCCCAGCCAGCATTTGTGGGGGTAGGGGCACTAAGTTCAAAGCTGGAATAATATGCGAAACCTCATGCGGGTATAGTGGGAATATTGGTGAATATTGGTGATTTCAGAGTAGAAGCGAATTACTCGTGGGTGGGGCAGTATAATCATGTTAGGACAAAACAATAGATGTTGTAAAGAGTAAAATGAAGGGCTAAGATTCAAAAGCAGCTGAGGCGGCAGAAAAAAAGTTACAAAAGTTAAAGAGGCTGCAAAAAAATAGAGCGGTTACAAGAAGGGAAAGAGTAATTCTTGATATTCTGAATCAACATAGGGACAGCGCTTATCATAGAAAAACATAGTATTTAAACCTTTTTTATCTAGATCCTAACGTTTTGTTACAAAGTTGCAGATTGTAGTAAACTTTGCCATACGGATAGAAGTGTTTAGAGATATTTCGAGTTCAGCTTGAGCAGAATGCGAGAGAAAAACGAAGATTAGGAAAGGAGCACATATGCTAATCAAAACTAAAACCATAAAGGGTTACAAATTGCACAGTCTGGATGGAGAAATTGGCAAGGTAAAGGAATTCTTTTTTGATGATCATTACTGGACAATCCGTTATTTGGTAGCAGAAACAGGGAATTGGCTCACTGGGCAGCAAGTGTTGATTTCCCCTCATGCTTTGGGCGATGCAAATAAAGAAGAACAGTTTGTTGAAGTAGATTTGACAAAAAAACAAATAGAAAATAGTCCACCGCTTAATAGTGACACGCCTGTATCTCGTCAATATGAGGAGGCCTACTATGGATATTATGGCTGGTCAAAGTATTGGAGTGGACCAAATATGTGGGGGGCATATCATTATATCGATATCAATACATCACAATTACCAAAAGTCAAATGGGGGCCGAAGAAACCCGACGCTCATTTGCGTAGCACGCACGATGTAAAAGGGCATAGTATTAAAGCGAAAGATGGCGAAATTGGTCATGTAGATGACTTTATTATTGATGATAAAACATGGGAAATTCAATATATGGTCATAAATACAACGATATGGTGGCCAGGTAAAAAGGTTCTTGTTTCACCGCACTGGATTGAAAGTATTAGTTGGGACAAGTCAGAAGTTTTGGTAGATGTACTTTTAGAGGTGATAAAGAGGGCTCCAGAATACACGGACGAAATGCTTCTAACCGATGGGTATGAGACTGAAATTTATAATCATTATAAGTCAGAGGGTATGAACCGCTAATTATTTGGCCATGAAATGCTAGTAATGGCAGATAAACAGAACAACTTAAGACTAGCAAGGCAAATATATTGTAGAGTGTGGGAAATACACAGAGTTATACCCAAGTTGTTCAAACAAGCCCAGGATATGGCTAAAAGTAAAAAAGACATGGATTTAAAGGTCGTCTTCATTTGTCCTGTATGTGGGGATCCCGTGCTAGATGAAGTGCTAGATGAAGTTCCAGAAATGTCCCGTCTGTGGTACTAGAAGGGAACTTTACAAGAAATTCCAATTGTGTTTTTTGAAGAAGTTTGATTTACTCAAAGCTATTTAAGGTCAATTTGCATATTTGACAATACAAAGGGTCAACGTAAGCCAATAGTCGAATAAGCTTGACCTTACTGGGCATAGCGAGTGGGCACTGAGTGCTACAGGTTCGGAGTAAGGCCGAAACAGAAGATAAAGAGCGATTTTAATTGCGAATCTGATAAGAAGAAAAACGATAAAAAGCTGACAAGATTTATAGAAGGACTTATATAATTTAAACTAAAAAGGCAGAAATAAGTTACATGGAGGTGTAAACATTTTGAGCAATAAGAAGGTAACAAGATATGTGGTAGGGGTTTTGGTTGGTATAGTGCTAATTGTGGCACTCTTTTCATTCTATAGGGTAAAAGAGGGCGAAAACGCAATAATACTAACATTTGGAGAAGTAACCGATACCAAAGTAACAGCAGGGCTGTACTGGCATTTGCCAATAATACAAACAGTTAAAGTTCAATCCACAACAGAGATATATACTTTCGAGTATGGATATCGAACAACACAAACAGGAACAACCACATCCGCAGCACAATATAATGACGTGGATGAAGAAGCTATTATGCTAACAGGTGACTCCAACATCGTACGTGTAGAGGCGATCTATCAGGTAATGGTTAATGACGTTGAGAAATTTTTCTACGAAGTGGATGATCCATTCGGTACTCTCAGATATGCCTTTGAAACAGTAATGCGCAGAAATATTCAAAATAAAACTTTGGATGTTGCGTTGCTTAAGAAGCAGTCCATCGAGCTCGAGGTTTATCCGGACTTTAAATCGTTAATTGAAGATGTTTATAACATAGGTATCGATATAAAAGAAGTAAAAATCCAAAACATCGTAGTTCCGCCGGAAGTTTCCGCAGCATACGAGGATGTTAACAATGCTAAAAACGAGCAAACAAGAAAGCTTGATGAAGGCGAAAGATATGGCAACGAAGTAGTACCTTCATCAGAGGCTAAAGCTTATAAAATGATCCAGGACGCTGAAGCTTATAAAGCTGAAACCATCGCAAACGCGAATGGTGAAGTCGCCGTATTTAACGCAGTATATGAAAAGTATGTTTTGAGTCCTGAAATCACAAGAAAACGTTTATTTATTGAAACAATAGAAGACATTATGGCTAATGCTGACCAGAAATACATCGTCAGCTCAGGCTCGGATGTGCTAGAATTTTTACCTCTTGAAACGCAGGATACAACAACAATACGAGGAGGTGACACAGGTGAGTAATCAAGACAATACTATTAATGTTACTGCGCGCATGAAAGAACAGCAAGTAGGAAAGACCAACAAAAGCATTATAATAATAATAATTGTATTAATTGTTTTGCTAATTGCTTTTTCGGCAACTACATTCACTGTTAATGAACACCAGCAAACAGTGATTACACGCTTTGGTGAGATCAAAAAAATAATTATTGACCCGGATATTTATAATGGGCAAAACGCATACGATAATATAACCGTGGTTGAAGGGAAAGGGCTATTCTTTCGCGTGCCATTTATTGACAAAGTTGAACAATTTGACTCATGGCTGTACACGTATGTATCCGACAGTGAGTTAGTAAATACTTCAGATAAAAAGCAGTATTATATAACAATGTTTGCACAATGGCGCATAGCTGATCCAGTAAAATTTAAGGTCACACACGGAACAACGGTTAAAGCCAGCAATTATCTGGACAACTTGATTTTTCCCGCAATTATTCAAAACATCAATGAATTAGGCGCTGTTGATTTTATTTCAGATAAAACAATGCTCAATGAAGCATTGATATCAGCACAAAACAGCATCAATGCAACAGTAAGAGTTGGTGGAATAGAAATTCGTGACATGCAGGTACATCGTACTATATTACCTACAGGAAACTTGGAGTCTACATACGAAAGAATGATTGCAAACCGTGCAAAAGAAGCTCAACGTCTTAGGGCAGATGGTGACAAAACCTATCAGCAAATGGTATCTGCTGCTGACCGCGAAGCACGTGAAATTGAAGCTGCTGCAGTTGAAGAAAGTCAGCAGATAAAGGGAGCTGGAGATGCTGAAGCACTCGCTACCTATGCTGAGAGCTATGGCGTAGACTCTGATTTCTATTCATTCTGGAGATCGCTTGAGGCACTTCAATATTCCTTTAAAGAGGGCTCCACTTTAGTGCTTGATGAAAACCATCCTCTTTGGAGAGATCTTTTAGGCTGGATAACGCCTGAGGAATAAATATAATGATTTACATGAGTAAAACTAAACATTTACGGGATAATCTCTGTGAGTGTTTTTTACTCATGTATTTGGCTTGTTATAAGATTTTTGCAATAGAACCACTATGAAAACTTATAATATAAATTGTAAAACATGATTTTAATAGCTAGGTAAACAAAACTTCAATAATAGTCAATCAAGCGAAGAATTAACGAAGAGTGAAGAAAACATCTTTAATACTCGGGGAAAGTTAAGGTTAATAGTAGATGTAACGGCACCTTTTGTTTCGATAACTGGCGAACTAAAGGAAATCTGCGATTTATAGTGATGTTAAAGTAGCTTTGCTTTTTCTAACTGAGGAGGATTCGTGTTCCATATTTGTTAATAAAGGATTGATCAGCCTAGTATCAAAGCTTTCACTTACGAGATGGTGCAAGATATTATGGCTGTAAGGTCCAGTGGATTCAAGCCCTATTCTCACTAAATCGTCAGGTTGGACTTGAATTCATAAACCGTTTCTTTAAGCTTAGCAAGTCCCCCAATGTCGTAGTAATTGTTATGAGTAGGTTAGAGTTTTCATCTATATCACTCATAATATAGCAGTCATGTTTCTTGCTTGCAACATCAAGTTCTACACAAATCATATTAAGCGCCTCTTCTTATATATTTTGATAAATTGTAGCGAGCGCTAAACGAGAAATATTTATACGTAACCTAGCATTTATTACTAGTCAAAGAAGCTTTTCTACGCTATAACCAACTCATAACCATGTTTAATATCATTTAAAACTAGTCTTTAAAAGCTGCAGGAGAAAAACAATAGTCTACAATTTATCAAGTACATTATATATCAGGCTTATAGGTTAGCCTTCAAATACAACCTAAATGCAATATATTAGGAGAATTTAAATGAGTAAACTTCCTGGAATCTACGGAGCAAATGTATTTAGTGATTCAGTCATGAGAGCACGTCTGCCGAATGGCACATTTAAGGCTTTGAGAAAAACAATCGATGAGGGACTGCCTCTTGAACCGATGGTGGCAGAAGTTGTTGCAAATGCAATGAAGGACTGGGCGATTGAAAAAGGAGCCACTCACTACACTCATTGGTTCCAGCCGATGACAGGGTATACAGCCGAAAAACATGATGCATTTATATCACCTACTAATGATGGTTCAGTTATTCTTGAATTCTCAGGTAAAGAGCTGATACAGGGTGAACCTGATGCATCCAGTTTCCCGTCAGGTGGATTGAGGTCTACATTTGAAGCACGCGGCTATACTGCATGGGACTGCACCAGTCCTGCATTTTTGAAAGAAAACGGCGGAATCACAACATTATGTATTCCTACTACATTCTGTGCTTATACAGGTGAGGCTCTTGACAAAAAGACACCACTGTTAAAATCAATGGAAGCCATAAATAAGCAGGCTGTAAGAGTGCTCCATGCACTTGGTGACACAGATGTTAAAAGAGTAACAACAACAGTTGGTTCGGAGCAGGAATACTTCCTTATACCTGAAGAATTATTTAGGCAGAGAAGAGACTTAATATATACGGGACGTACACTGTTTGGAGCAAACCCTCCAAAGGGACAGGAACTCGACGACCATTATTTTGGAGCTATTAAAGAGAATGTTGCATGTTTCATGGATGAATTGAATGTTGAATTGTGGAAACTCGGTATATCAGCTAAGACACAGCATAATGAAGTTGCACCAAGTCAGTTTGAATTAGCCCCGGTATTTACTACAACAAATGTAGCGACTGATCATAATCAGTTGATTATGGAAACATTAAAGAAAGTTGCCGAACATCATGGTTTTGCATGTTTGATGCATGAGAAACCCTTTGCAGGTATCAATGGATCAGGTAAGCATAATAACTGGTCACTTTGTACGGATAAAGGCAATAATCTTCTTGATCCCAGTAAAACACCACATGAGAATACACAGTTCCTAGTATTCTTAGCTGCAATAATAGAGGCAGTTGACAAGCATGCAGATCTACTGCGGCTTTCTGCAGCTAATCCCGGTAATGATCACCGTCTAGGTGCAAATGAAGCACCTCCTGCTATTATTTCAATGTTCCTTGGCAGTGAGTTGACAGAGATATTAGAACAGATTGAAAATGGTGAAACAGTTACAAGCAAAGGCAATAATAAATTAGAAATCAACGTTATTACCATGCCTGATCTACCAATGGATAATACCGATAGAAATAGAACATCACCATTTGCTTTTACAGGTAATAAATTCGAATTCCGTATGGTTGGTGCAACAGAATCAATAGCCGGACCAAACACTATATTAAACGCAATTGTTGCAGATTCATTGCAAAGCATTGCTGTAAAGATAGAAGCTGCTGATGACATAGAATCTGAAGTTGCTGCCATTATAAAGGACATTATGATAAAGCATAAGAGAATAATTTTTAATGGTGATAATTATACAGATGAATGGGTAGCTGAAGCTGAAAGGAGAGGGTTGCCTAATATTAAATCTATGGTTGATTCAGTTCCTTATATAGTTGAAGAAAAGAATATTTCTCTTCTTGAAAAGCATGGAGTATATTCAAAAGCAGAATTAAAATCCCGCTTTGAAATACTTCTTGAGGCATACTCACTGAATATAAACATCGAAGCGATGACTACCATAGATATGGCGAAGACTATGATATTACCTGCTGCCATGACTTATGCAAGGCAATTAGCTGATTCTATTAATTCAATAAAAAAAACAAGCATGGACGTTTCTGCTTTTGCTCAGGCTGATACATTAAAAGCTGTTAGTGAAAATGCAAATGCACTACATAAGGCTATTGACAAGCTTAAAGGAGCAAGAGATGAAGCTGAAAAACTTGAGGGATATACCATTGGTATGGCTACTGCCTACCATGACGAAGTATTCACAACAATGAACGAATTAAGAATAATTGCTGACCGCCTCGAATTATTGGTGGACCGTAATTTATGGCCCTTTCCGACATATGGTGAGATGCTTTTTTAGCTGTACAAAATTGTTTTTTCAGCGATAATGTGACATGGCAAACAGTTAAGTATATACGACTTTCAGACGAGGGAATTTGTTAAAATATTTGACACATGATAAGAGGTTATAATAGTATTATTAAGGGGAAAAAATCATGCTGAAACATCGAAAACAGTACGATGAAGAATTCAAGAAGAATGTAGTTCAGTACTAGATATTATTGTAAATGCAACTTTGTCATGATATCAATTACAATAAAGTGCCATAAGACCGTATGCCCCACTAAAATTGTTAATTTCGATAATCTGCACCACATACGTTCATTCAATATTACAGCATAGAGCGGTTAAGGATTTGAGGTTGATTAATGAAAACACATTCATACTTTGATTTGAATATTTGACAGAATAACCTATCCGTAGTAAGCTTACTATGTAAAGTATACATCTTGAGTAAGTCTTTTGTGAGCCAAATCATGTTTTTATAACAGGTTTTGAGTAAGCTGAAAAATCAATCTAAAAGAGAAGGTAGAAAAACGTAATAATAGAACTGGGGTTTGTTCAGGGTCCTTAGATGGGTAATGAACTAAGCTATGATTCTAAATTGTGGCTTAATATGAGCTTTTTAGCGAAATGTAAACACTCTAACTCTAAGTATTAATATACATAGAGTTGGGTGTTTTTTATTTTGGCGAAAATATGTAAATATATTGCTAGTTTTATAAAAGTGGAAAAGGAGAAGAAAATGATTAAGCTAGAAAATGTATCAAAATCATACGATGGTATAACGAACGTTGTTGAAAACTTATCGTTAACGATTGCTGAAGGCGAGTTGATCGTGTTAGTTGGCGAAAGTGGTTGTGGAAAAACGACAACAATGGAAATGATCAATCGATTAAACGAGCCAACTAGAGGTGATATCCTGATTGATGATATAAATATCAAAGACTTGGATAAAAATTCACTTCGAAAGAATGTTGGCTATGTTATTCAAAACGTTGGTCTATTCCCACACAAAACGATTGAGGAAAACATCTCAACTGTACCGAGAATGTGCAAAAAAAATAAACACGAAATAAGCGATAAAGTGAAAGAATTGTTTAAAGTGATCGAACTTCCATATGAGGAATATGCGCATAGATATCCGCGTGAGCTTTCTGGGGGGCAGCAGCAAAGAGTTGGGGTAGCAAGGGCGCTTGCGAACGATCCTGATATTATATTGATGGATGAACCCTTTTCAGCGTTGGATCCAATAACGAGAGAACAGCTTCAAGAAGAACTTTTAAGGCTACAAGATGAACTTAATAAAACGATTGTTTTCGTTACCCATGATATTGATGAAGCGATAAAGATCGGAGATAAAATCGCTGTTATGCAAGACGGAAAGATCGTGCAATACGATACACCCGAAAACATTCTAAAAACCCCCGTCAATGAGTTTGTTGAAGAATTCGTTGGTAAGGATAGACTTTGGAAAACCCCTGAGATGCTATCTGCAAAAGACGTTATGCTTGATCCAATTGTTGAAATTGGTCCAAATCGCTCCGTTGCGCAGGCGATTGAAGTTATGAAAAAGCGAAAAATGACAGTATTGGCCATTGTTGATAGTACAGCTAAAAAGCCCCATAAACTTTTGGGATTAGTCGGAGCCAACAGGTTTTATGGCATCTTCGATAATTCAATAAAGATGAAGGACATCATGAAAACTGAGTTAAACAAAATCCCCAGTGATATGCCTCTTAATGAGGTGATGGAACTTCGGACAGAAAAGAAAATACATACGAGCGCTGTTGTTGATGAAAATGATGGATTGATTGGATTCATTACAGATACCAGTATTCTCAATGTTCTTAATGAAATAATGCCAGAAAGTGAGGATTACTAATAATGGAATTATTAACCTATATATCAGAAAATTGGCCATTGATCATGGAAAAAGTACTAGAACACTTGTCATTATCCGTGACAGCCGTTCTATTAGCATGTCTACTTGGAATCCCTGTAGGATTTTTGATTGTGAATAATAAAAGACTCGCAAAAGTCGTTATTAACATTGCAAATATTATTCAAACGATCCCATCACTCGCGCTTTTTGCTTTTGCTATGCCTATATTTGGCATTGGATCAAAACCAGCTATTTTCGCGCTTTTCCTATATGCGCTTTTACCAATTATAAAAAATACATTGATAGGAATTAGAAACGTTAACCCAGCAACTATCAAAGCAGCAAAAGGTATGGGTATGTCAAAATTTCAAATCATGTTCAACATCGAAGTTCCACTAGCGATATCAGTTATCATGGGTGGCGTAAGAATCGCGACTGTTACTTGTATCGGTATCACAACGATTGCTACTCTGATTGCAGCAGGTGGACTTGGTGATTTAATATATCAGGGACTGGGAATGTATAATGTAGAAATGATTCTAACAGGTGCAATATTTTCTGCTTTGCTTGCATTGGCAGCTGACTTCATCTTAGGGATTGGCGAAAAACTGTTAACATCAAAGGGCATCGTTAAAGAAGATTAATTTTAAGCAATATTTACATATATAAGATTAATAATAAATTTTGGAGGAAACAAATTATGAAAAAAGTTTTAATTGTAGCATTAATAGTTGTTATGTTATTAAGCATTGTAGGATGTGGCGCAAAAGGTGACGAGAAAATCACTATCGCACACAAGAACTATACTGAGCAAAGAATCACTGGTCAAGTTTTAGCTGTGTATCTAGAGTCAAAAGGGTATGAAACTGAAGTTAAAGAACTTGCTGGTACAATGCTTTGTTACAATGCGCTAAAAAGTGGCAACATTGATATGTATGCTGAATTCACAGGTTCTGCATATGGTGCGATTTTTGAGCAATCAGAAGTTTTAACACCTGATGCTACATACGATTTTGTTAAGAATGCATCAGAAACAAATGATAAGATTACTTGGCTTAAGCCACTTGGTTGGAACAATACATACGTTTTATCAGTTAGACCAGAAACAGCAGAGCAATATGGATTGACTTCAATCACAGATTTAATATCGGTATCAGGTGATTTAATCATTGGTAGTGATGCTGAGTTCCTTAATCGTACAGATGGTATGCCTGGTTTAAAAGAAGCATATACTGGTTTAG
>Ga0075123_10001648_pt1 | contig 11088 bp, 5 predicted proteins | sample AntAceMetag02UKX_FD_69808 | JGI IMG/M metagenome (GOLD analysis project Ga0075123, IMG submission 69808) | Saline lake microbial communities from Ace Lake, Antarctica - Antarctic Ace Lake Metagenome 02UKX | ecosystem: Environmental > Aquatic > Non-marine Saline and Alkaline > Saline | place... | reverse complement strand
TACTGTAACGACATTGCCTACAACGTGTGCGCCTCTGATATCGTTAAATATCTCGATGCCATAATCATTGTCTGCCACAGTATTACCCTGGATAGTGACGTTGTCGTTATATGAACCCGGGTTGTACTCACAGTAGTCCCCGGCGCCAATGCCCACCTGATTCTCGTAGACATAATTTTCGGCAACGACAATCGCCTTATCGTAGGTGTCCAGAATAAGGATACCCGAGCCGGACCAGTCTTCGCCGGTGTAAGTTCCGCCGGAAACCTCGTTTCCGACGATACTTGCAAAACCGCCGCCGGAATTCCACACGGCAATGCCGTTCTGCAGGCCGTTGTCTCCTTCGCCTATAACGGTATTGTCCGTTATGTCAACGGAGGAGTCGGTGCCTTCGACATAAATGCCCCGCTTCTTGAAATCAGCGACTACATTATCGTGAATGTTCGCGTACGCGCCGTTGTTAACAAGCAGTGCGTAAGAGCTGCTCCAGTTGTCGGTGCCTGTATGCTTGAGTGTGAAAGCTGCGAACTCCACATTGGTGGCAGCGGTATTGATGCTGACCAGCACCGTTCCTGTGGCGCTTTCTATCGTCGAAGTCTCTCCACCTGCACCGGTGATCTTAACGGACTTGTTGATTACCACGTTCTCGGGGTAGTTTCCGTCTGCGACTGTGATAATGTCATCGTCGCCGGCTGCGTCAATCGCTTCCTGAATGGTGTCAAAGGCATTGAGACCGATGTAGTAGTCGGTGCCTCCGACATCGACAGTTGCCCAGTTGGGCAGCAGTTCCCAATCGTCGTCGACGACGAAATCAGCCGTCGGTGCCGGCGTTACGTCCCCGCAGTCGGTGCTCAACAACCATGGGAAGAAGTCGACGTTGGCCGATACAGCGTCACCACTGCCTCCGCCGGCGCCGCTGGGGCCTGTAGAATCACCCCACCAGTTGTTGTTGGCGTCAACGACATTGCTGGATGTGTTTTCCACACCATAGTCGGCATTGCCGGCGATCTGCGAACAGGTGATCGATACATTGTCGGGATTGTCGGTATCGTAAGGGACAACGGCGATACCAATTTCAGTGTTGTTGTTGAACTGACAATCGCTGAAAGCCACGCCATCGGCGGCGCCGTCAACGACAAGACCCGCATTGCAATCGTTGAAAGTATTGTCGCTTCCGGTGATGTTGGTGACATCAGCAAGGTAGAGTCCTTCTGTGCAGTTATCAAAAGTGTTGCCGGTAACAGAAGCACCGTCAAAGGCGTAGAGGAAGCTGAAGTCGTTGTCGCCGAGATTGTTATCAGCGACATTGACATCGCCGTCGAAGAAGTAAATCTGCAGTGCCCCCTGTGTGTTGGTGACCGTGTTGTCCTCCACAGTGAGCTCAGCGCTTCCGCCGTCACCGTAACCGAGGATACCGGTGGCGGACCAGCTCGGGCCGGTGTATCGAATATCGCTGACAGTGTTGCCCTTAATAGTTCCGCCTGCGCCCCAGCCGAACTGGATACCATTTTGTGCCGTGACCGTGGTATCGCCTTCGCCGGTAACAATGCAGCCTTCGACTCTGCAGTTTGCGTTTGCTCCATTGAGCGCAATCGCCGTCTTCTGGAAGTCGGTTATGGTGCAATTGAGTATGTTGATGTCGCGGTCTGTGCTGTCGTCATTGAAGGCATAAATGGCAACACCGTGCTGTGCACCGCTGAAGGGGGTATCCATTACGTTGATGATAGTGACGTTCTGGATTATCCCACCGGCCTGACGGAATGCAATTCCGTTGAAGCGGGGATTTGCATTTCCCTTGCCGGCGCCGTCGATAGTCAGTTCCGAGATGTTAACGTCTACCACATCATGGAGATACACGATGGGGTAATTGTCGGCAGAGGTCGTATAGTAAAGCAGCAGATCATTCGGAGACTGCACTATAGTGCTGCCCTGTCCTGCACCGGTGATCGTCAGGGGAATCGTAATCTCCAACTGCTCGACGAACGTACCTGCGGCGACGGTGATCTCATTATCCGCGTCGGCAGCGTCTATAGCAGGCTGAATCTCATTGTAATAGAGATCCTTGGTTACATTATACACAGGCAAATCGGCCACCGTGGTCATCGTACAATCGAGATACCACGGGTAGATATCGACGTTGTCCGAGACCGAATGGCCCGTGCCGGCCGCGTTCTTTATCAGATGATACGGCCCTGAAACATGTCCCCATGCGTTTAGTGTGGCATCGATTACGCCGGCGTCGTCATTTTGAATTCCGATGGCGACGGGAGGTCCGTCGAAGCAGTTTTCCTTGACGGTCATCGTCGCGGCCTGGCTGTGAACGAGCATGTCAATGTCGTGGCCGGTGAACGTATTGCCCCTGACTTCAATGCCGTCGGAGAATACCGATGAGGTTATGCGCATTCCCTCGGCGTCGGCGCCGGTTCCACTGTTATTGTTGGAAATCGTGTTGCCGAGGATTTTTGCCGTGAATGTCCGAGAGGGCACGGCAGTATCTCCGCTGAGGAAGATGCCGCCATGGTTTTCGCCCTGTGTTCCCTCGGCTGTGAAGCCGTACACGTTATTGTTGTTGATAGTGTTACCCTGAATGGTGATCTCTGAGGGATAATCAGCGGCGATTCCCGATGTCCAGTTGTCGTAAACATCGTTGTCTCTGATTGTATTGCCCCAGCCGCCGATGCTCAGGATACCGTTGTTCATATTGCCATAGCATTCGTTGTCGTTGACGTCGGTATTCGTGCATCCGTTTGCACCGCTGTAGCTGGACGCAGCAAGATAGATGCCGGACTCAAGGTTGTCGTGGGAGACATTGTTGTGGATGTTTCCATTGTCGCCGTCCTGGAAACGGATGCCGCGGTCGTTTTCGTAAATTGTACAATGAGCGATTTCGCTGGCGGCTGAAGTCTGGATACGAATTGCTCCGCCATCTGTCGCATAGGTAGCCCAGAACGTCACGAAATCACCTAGCGGATCCGTTTCGGGGTCGGGCAATCCGGTTCCGTCCCACCCGTTGTGGTACATGGTGCAGTTCAGGACGTTGACATTACCGGCGCTGGAACGAATGCCGTAATCGCCGTAGCGGATTGTCATGTTGCTGATGGTCACAGTCTTGCCGGCGGCATTAATAGTGAATACATTTGCCGCACCTGTCTGTGATGTATCGGCCTGTACGATCACGCCGGCTTCACTTTCGCCGGTGATAGTAAGACTCTTGTCAGTGATTGTTATGGTTTCAGTATAGGGGTCTCCGCCGTCGCCGTTGTGAACGAATATTACGTCGTCGTCACTCGCGGCATTGACAGCGGCCTGGATACTGGTCCAGACATCGAGCGCACCCACACCGCCACCACCGGGTGGCCTCACTTCCAGGGTGGCCGCCTGGGCGGGAGCGCTGATTATGAGTGCGATCAGCGCCAACGCCAATGTGAAAATCATTGCTAACTTTCTCATTTTTGTGCCTCCTAAAATAGAGTTACCATTTAGCTGCGGATTATCCGCAGCGGATTTGTTTGCCCCTCCGTGGGCCATGTGTCAATCCTTTGTTTACCGCTTCACCTTCACCGGTTTACCATAGGCAGTTCCTTTCTTGTGACTATTGGCAGGTAGTTTGCCTGATCACCCGGTTCGATCCACTCAGGCCATTGAGGTCGCCGCGTTGCTACAAACGCGACCGAAGATGAAAAAGGAGGCGCACTCCAAGCTTTCGTGTCAGGCCAATGATAGCGGCCCAAACCATAGCAGAGCGACAACTCTCACGTATAACCTATCCGCGCTCCTCACCACCACGATTCCATCCCTCTCGCACCGGCCGCCGTGCTAAATCCGCGTAGTGCACGGCTTTGGGTGTGGCCAAAGCTGGCATCTTTTCACGATGCCCGTCTAATCCTGCCGCGCCTCTAAACAGGCGCACGCACAATAAAAAGACTCTTACTCTTAACGCTATGCTAAGCAGCCATTATCGCTTGTCAACCAAAAACTTGCCCAAAAAGCGAAAAATCTCCGCTTTTTTCGGACCAAGACCTCGCCAAGTCTGAATATCCGCCCTGAGTTGCCTAGCTATAAGGTAACTGACATTCCCCATTTACACGGTTAAAAAGCATAATTTTCTCCATTCAGATTCAGTAATTTTACAAAAATCCCCTTGAACGGTCAATGATTTTCGTTTCAAAGGCAGCTTTTTACAAATTTACAAGAAAACCCGGATTTTTATGCTCTACCTTTCACGGGATTCGCCGGACCATGAAAGCACCGGTAGCCTGAAAGATCCGCCTTCATCCTGATCCGCCATAGACCGGGATTTCCCAGATAGTGGTTGAAAAATTGACTTGATTTTGATAGTATGGAACTCATGTGGAGACCACTGAGGCCGGTGTCGACCATCTCAAATGGGAATACCTGATGGACGAAGAACACAGGGAGGTTGTGCAGTTGCGTTTTGACCGGAAAGTGAAGCTGGATTTGATATGACCAAACGCCAAATTATTCTGGCTGCTGTTATTACCGGCGGCTTGATCGGTTTTGCGACCTTTGCAACAGAAGCCCTGGGCAGAGGTCGTGTAATCGAATTCGGCTGGGATACGCCGACTATTCCCTGGCTTTGCGAAAATGCCGCCGTCACCGAGTGCACAATCCCGTTTGACGGCATCATCCTCGACCTGGCACTGCGTGAAGGACAAGGGAGCTTAAGCTGGATTGCGTGGGCCGGCACCGCCATACCTTTGGACGTCCAGCAAAATGCAGAGGAAGATATCGCACTACTAAACGACGCCAACTTCACGCGTCTGCGCGATGACAGCTTCTTTCGCCTTAACTCCTCCGGTTGGTATGCACCACCCGACTGGTTTGACGCCGATTGTAACACGGTTGTCTCAAATATCGCCTTCATGGCCTCGGCTGTCTATCAAACCGCCTTTGCGGGAATAGCGTTCGACCCCGAAGATTATTTCTCAAGTTGTTGGCACTATCCCAGTCTGAAGTACTCGTCAACAAAAACTTTCGCGCAGTACCAGGTGCAGGTGCGTCAGCGGGGACAGGAAGTTGCAGCCGCTATTAAGAGTGCCTGTCCGGGGCGCGATTTTGTTTTGCTGTTTACGTTCGCAAATTCCCTTCCCTTTCTTTCAACGGACTGGTGGGGACATCCGTTGTCCGAAGACACTTACGGTCTGCTGCCGGCGTTTATCGACGGCCTGCTCGATGAGGCCTGCGGACAGATAAGGATCATTGACGGACTCGAAAGTTGCTATCCGCACATGACTTTGGCACAGTTTCAAGGCAGCGTCAGCAATTACACCGACGGTGCGACGCTAAGTGCCGATCCTTCGCGGTATTTGTCCTGTGTCGGGATCGGTTTCGGGACGTGGATGGACTATCGTTCCAATACCTTCGGCTGGTACACAGATCCCAATGACTTCCATCTCAATCATTTCACACCGGAAACATTCAATCAGGCCATGGGTTTTTCTACCGACTTTTCTGAGTATTCCTGGGTTTATACCGAGGTTCCCAACTGGTATCTCGGAGCCGTCCCGGAGGCTTACTTCAATGCCTTATCCGATGTCACGGGATTGCCTCCTAACACGGCCTGTAACGATCTGTGGGCTCGTCTGGCAAAAGCCAGCGAACCGTTTCCTGTCGATACCGCGCAAGACGTCCACCCCACGGTTGTGCTCAGTTGGCAGGCCGGCAACAAGGCAGCTTCACACGATGTGTACTTCGGCACCGATGCCAATGCAGTCGGTGATGCCAATACGAGTGAGACTTTAGGCGTGTATGAGAGACGGCAGGACACATGCGAGTATGATCCGGCCATTTTTCTCGAGTTGGGACAGACCTATTACTGGCGCATTGACGAGGTCAACGACGCCAATATCTGGCGGGGCGAAGTCTGGAGTTTTACGGTTGTCGATGACTGCAAGGCCGGCAATCCCAATCCCGTCAACGGCGCTGCAGACGTGCCGGTGGACACGACCCTGAGTTGGTCTGCGGGTTTGATCGCAGGCTCACACGATATATACCTGGGCACCGATTTTGATACCGTTAACGATGCCAACACATCATCGCCTGAATACAAAGGGAACCAGCCGTTTGCACTTGCCGAGTACGAACTGCCCGATCCTCTTGATCTGGGCCAGACTTATTATTGGCGAATCGACGAGATCAATCCCGGGTACGCAGACAGCAAGGGAGATGTCTGGAGCTTTACGGCGGTTGCTTGCATGACGGTCGATGATATGGAAAGCTACTGCGTCTCCGACAGCGGTTGCTGGATTAGAGAAACATGGATAGATTGGTGGATTAACGAGACTGGTTCGCTTATTTTACTTGAGGGTCGTTCGGTGCACGGCGGTAGCCAGTCTATGCGTTTTAACTACGAGAATTACATTGAGTGGGGCGCATATTCCGAGACCGAACGCACCTTTGCCGACCCACGCAATTGGTCGGCTTTGGGTATAAAAGCTTTGAGTGTTTATTTCTATGGCGATCCTGACAACGACGCCGAATCCACAGAACAGATGTACATGGGCCTCGAAGACAGCAGCGGACCGGCCAGTTATGCAGAAGTCAGATACGGTGACAATGGCGAGGATATGAATGACATAAAAGTCGCAGAGTGGCAACGGTGGGTTGGTGACTTCAGTGAATCGGGCGTGAATCTCAGTGCAGTCAAAAAGATATATATTGGTTTTGGTGATAGAGCTAATCCGGTTGCTGGTGGCAATGGTGATGTATATTTTGATGACATCGAAGGTTGTTCCCAGGTTTGCCTTGAGAACAAGCCTTATGCCGATCTGACCGACGACTGTGCTGTTAATTATGAAGACCTCAAGGTCCTGTGCGAACAATGGCTTGAGACCGGAAGCCTCGCAGCCGATCTATACCCGGACAACAGAGTTGACTACAGGGATTTTGCTGTTCTCGCCAACGAATGGCTCGAGGGTAAGCTGTGGCCATAGGCACGGTAATTAGCGGCTCACGGCGGCCGACCTGTGAGAGCAACTAATTCGCCCTTGGCCGGGTATTAGTTTGTTGTTTCATGGTTGTAAATAACGCCATGAGGGCGATGCCGAAGATTATCATGTAGATTCCGAGATTCTGGGAGACGGTTCGGCCTTTATAAAGCACCCACCAGGCGTACTCGAATGGGTTGTCGTCGCGTAGAAATTCCACGCAAAATCGAGCGATACCGTAATAGACAAACATCAAGGCAAAGCTGCATCCGGGTTTGGCGAGAAGTTTTTTGGGTTCGGGTACACCTCGGTATCTTCTCCAGAACAAGAAAAGCAGGACGGAGCCAAACAGGCCGTTGGCGGCCGAATATAACTGGGTCGGGTGAACGGACAACGAGCGATGCCTGTCATTGGCTTTGAGGTATTGTTTCTGGGCTTCGGTGAGTCCGTCGTATTGTTTGAGCACCCTCCTTGCAACGCCATTTTCATTGAACAGTGCAAAGAATTCACCCGGTAGGTTCACTTGCGGATCGGGCCGGTTTCTGGTCGGGTTGGCATTTACCTGGCTGTTGTAGGCAGGTGAGCCATAGGGGAATCGCACCGCCCAGGGCAGGTCTGTTGGTTTGCCGAAGCAGCAGCCGTTGAGGAAGCAGCCGATCCTTCCAAAGGCAAGCGCCAACAGCAGACCGACGGCGAGGATGTCAAGATATTGGCGAACGGGCAGCTTGTGATACATCAGGTACAGGAGAATCACGGTAACAGCGAGTATAACCCCGCCTAAGAGTTCGAGCCCCCCTTCCCATATCGCGAAGACGGATAAGAGATTGTCTCCGAACTTGTCGAAATAGTGGATGACGTAAAATAGCCGTGCGCCAACGACGCCGGCGATTAATGAGTAAAGTGAGGCGTTAGTTATCAACTGCGGGTCGGGTGTGATGTTTCTGCTCAGGCGCCTTATGACGGTTACGGCGGCGAGGAACGCAAAGACCATCATCAGGCCGTAGCTCCACACGGTCAGGTTTGCGAACGGTATCTCAAAAAGCTTAGGGTGCATTGTTCGACCTCTATTTGCAATCTGCTATTTCGAATTTCAGCATTACAAGGCGATTTGAGAATTCTTCCGTCGGTGGTTCTTAAACGCTGCTCTTCTTTATTTTATTATTCTCGTCAAGGACGGCTATTTTGGGTTTCAATTGTGCGGCCTCTTCCGGTGAGCACAATGCGAAGTTCATAATAATCACAATATCTCCGGATTTTATCAGGTGGGCGGCGGCGCCGAGGATTTCGATTTTGCCCGAGCCCGCCTCTGCCGGAACCACGTAGGTTTCGAGCCTGTTTCCGTTGTTCAGGTCGACGACAAGGACATGTTCGTAGGCTACTATCCCGACCGCTTCGAGCAGTTCCGAGTCAATGCCGATGCTGCCGGGGTAGTGCAGGCTGGCGTCAGTGACAGTCGCACGGTGCAATTTGCTTTTCAAGACTTTTATGAGCATAATTTTTCCAATAAACTCTGATTCTCAAACGAGAGGCGAATTATACCTGATTATTCGCCGGCGTCCACAACAATGTTGTCGATTAGTCTGGCTCTGCCGATTCTGACGGCTACGGCTGCGAGAACCTTTCCAGCCGCTCGCTCGAGGCCCTGCAGTGTTTCAGCGTTGACGATGCCAACGTATTCAATTTCTGCAGAGGCCGGCTTGCTTAGTATGTTACGCATGGCGGCGGCGATTGTTTCTACGTCGCGCTCGCCGGCTTCTATCATCCGCCCGCATTTCTCGAGGGATTCGTAGAGACAGGCTGCGTCTTTTCTCTGCTGTTCGGTGAGGTACTGGTTTCTACTGCTGACCGCCAGGCCGTCGCTCTCGCGTACCGTGGGACAAACAACGATTTGCATCGGCATGTTCAGATCGGCGACCATTCGCTTGATAACGACGGTCTGCTGGGCGTCCTTTAGGCCGAAGAAAGCGATGTCGGCGCCGACTATATTGAAGAGCTTTGCGCAGACTGTGGCGACGCCTCGGAAGTGGTCCGGGCGCGATCGCCCGCAGAGACCGGCGGTTAGCTCTTCGACATTTACCCACGTGAGGTTCTTAGCAGGGTACATCTCGTCCGCATAGGGGACAAAGACAAGGTCGACGCCGTGTTTTTTACAGATTTCGAGGTCGGCGTCAAGGGGACGCGGGTACTTTTCAAGATCTTCGCCGGGGTCGAACTGGGTGGGGTTTACGAAGATGGTGACGACGACGAAGTCGGTTTGTTCAGCCGCGGCTTCTATGAGCGAGATGTGACCTGCGTGCAGCGCGCCCATTGTGGGCACTAAGCCTATACACTTGCCCTGCTCGCGGGCGGCTTTTAACAGGCCTCTAACAGTTTGTATTGTTTTTGCGACTTCCATCGGCAACTACATAATTTTCTATTTGTTTTCTCAAATAGTCAATATCACAATCCCGCCTGCAGTCAAATTTCGCTAACGACAGGCGGATGCAGGGACAATTCTTCCACGTCGTAAAAAGTTGCTCGTAATCGCCGTTGAGAGCTTCCAGGAACTGCGGCTCGATCTTCTGCTCGTACGGCCTGCTGCGTTTGTGGATCCGGTCGAGGCAATTTTCGATTGAGTCGCGAAGGTAAATCACTAATACCGGCCTGGCCGCCTTCGGCTCGAGCGGTTTGTAAATCTGCTCATACATTTGCAACTGCGTCTCGTTTAGCAGACGTCTTGCGTAGATCAGTTCCTTGTCGAAGACGTAGTCGCTGACGGCAATCTGGCCTGCTCCCAATAACTGAGGATTCAACTGCTGTATTCTGCTGGTCAAAAAGTATAACTGCGAATCGAGCGCGAGCTGCTTCTTCCCGGCGTAAACCTCGGGCATGAAGGGGTTCTTATCGTATGGCTCGAACAGCAGTGCGCAATCGAGCGAATCCGCGAGTTTCTTTGCGAGAGTTGTCTTTCCCACACCGATAAGGCCGGCGATGCTTATAAGCTGCGGCAGATCGGGATTGAATGTAAAATCGCCGCCATTGAGCCTGGCTGCCAATTCGCTTACGCTTTCCTTGAGCAGAGGATGCCGCAAATTCGCATCGAGCTGGTAGAGGCCCGATAGCACGAATGAGCGCAGGTGCATTTGTCGATGCGGGATTGTCAAGTCGGACAGGTTTATTATCTGATCGTCGAACAGCAGGATGTCCAAATCTATAGTTCGCGGGGCCCATTTTTCCTCGCGTGTTCGGCCGAGTTTGTTTTCGATTTCGATGGTTCTCTTGTGCAAATCCTGCGCAGCTAACGTGGTCTTTATTTCGGTCACACAATTGAGATACTTGGGCTGGTCTTCTCCGAGGGGAGCGGTTTCGATTATGTCACTTGTTCGCGTAACTTCTATCTCGGCAGTTTGCCCGAGCGATTCGAGGACGTTTGCAATATGGCCGTTTCTATCGCCAAGATTGCTGCCGAGCGCGATGTATGCTGTTTTTGGATTATCCATTTTAGACGGTCGCGAAACGATCCAGGGCCTCTTTCACCTGGTCAGGCTGGCCGAAGGCGGTCAGGCGAAAGTACCCTTCACCTGCCGGTCCGAAACCTGAACCCGGCGTGCCGACCAGATTAGCCTTTGTCAGCAGGCGATCGAAGAAGTCCCATGAACTCAGACCTTCAGGAGTCTTGAGCCATATATACGGTGCGTTGGCTCCCCCATAAACTTCGTAGCCAAGTTTGGTGAGGGATTCGCGGATCAACCTGGCGTTGCTCATATAAATATCGATAACGTCCTTAGTCTGCTGTTTTCCCTGCGGGCTGTACACAGCGGCCGCGCCGGCCTGGGTGACATAAGATACGCCGTTGAACTTTGTGCAGTGACGCCTGTTCCAGAGCGAATGCACTTCAACCGCCCTGCCGTCTTTGGTTGAGGCTTTCAACTGCTTCGGCACAACGGTAAACGCACATCGCACCCCGGTAAAACCTGCCGTCTTCGAGAAGCTGCGAAATTCGATGGCGACATCTTTCGCGCCTTCCACTTCATAAATCGAATGTGGTATGTCGGGATCGGTGATGAAGGCTTCGTAGGCCGCGTCGAAAAGGATTATGGCCTGGTTTTCGCGGGCGAAATCCACCCATTTTTTCAGCACTTCTTTCGTCGCAACAGTCCCC
>Ga0075123_10001646_pt1 | contig 11090 bp, 9 predicted proteins | sample AntAceMetag02UKX_FD_69808 | JGI IMG/M metagenome (GOLD analysis project Ga0075123, IMG submission 69808) | Saline lake microbial communities from Ace Lake, Antarctica - Antarctic Ace Lake Metagenome 02UKX | ecosystem: Environmental > Aquatic > Non-marine Saline and Alkaline > Saline | place... | reverse complement strand
GCTGACCGCATTTTACATATTGAGGATGGAAAGATAAAATAGGGAGATAGGTTATGTCGTTAAAGATATATATAGATGGTAAATTTTGTAGCAAAAAAGATGCCAAGGTTTCTGTGTTTGATCACGGGCTTTTGTATGGTGACGGAGTCTTTGAGGGGATACGTTCATATCGCAAGCTTGTATTCTGTTTAGAAGAACATATCGATCGACTATATAAATCCGCGGCCGCGATTACACTTAAGATACCTATTAGCAGAGATAAGATGCGTAAGGCGGTATGCGATACACTGAAAAAGAATAAGATCGTTGATGGATACGTGAGGCTTATAGTTACCCGCGGGGAAGGTGATCTTGGTCTGGACCCGCGTAAATGCAAAGGCAACGCGCTTGTTATTATTATAGCTGATAAGATAGCGCTCTATCCGCGCAAGTTTTATGATGTAGGTTTAAGTATAATTACCGCGGATACGCAGCAGAACTCCATTGAGAGTTTGCATCCGGGCATAAAATCTCTAAATTATCTTAATAATATTATGGCGAAAATAGAGGCCATGAAAGGCGGACATGAAGAGGCTATTATGCTCAATGCCAAGGGCTATGTAACAGAGTGTACAGGAGATAACATATTTATAATAAAGAATAATGTGGTTTACACCCCCTCGGCTTCTGTCGGCATACTTATGGGTGTAACGCGTGAGATGGTGATCGGTATAGCCAAAAAAACTAAGGTTCAATTAAAGCAAATACCTTTTAAGTGCAGTAAGATATATACGGCGGATGAGTGCTTTTTGACAGGTACTGCAGCGGAGCTCATACCTGTTGTAAAGGTTGATGGTAGGAAGATAGGTACCGGGTTGCCGGGAGGGATGACATCCGTATTTCTTCGGGAGTTTAGAGAGCTTACAAAGACCCATGGGGTAAGGTATTTTAAAAGGTAAAGGTAAAGGAAAAGGTAGAGGCAAAGGTAAATAAGGACAGTTATTATTTATGAAAAATTTGTACTTATGCATCTGCCTTTAGCAGCGCATTGGATTTTTTTGCCATTATCTCAATAGATGGCAAAAATACCAGCGCTGTGCAGGCAGAAGGCATAAGGAAAAAGGAAAAAGGTTAATAGGTGGAAGCATTAATACTTAATACCAGATTAAGGAAATAGTTATGCTATGTGATATATGTAAAAAAAGAGAAGCTACGGTTCATCTTACAGAAGTGATAAACGAGGAAGTTAATGAGCTTCATATCTGTGAGGAATGCGCAAAGTCAAAAGGAGCTCAAATGCAGCAGCATTTTGGCATAGCTGACCTGCTTTCAGGGTTAGTTGATCTCCCGCATGATAGCCTACCTAAAAAGAAACGCATTCACATAAAATGTCCAAGCTGCGGCATGAGCTATAATAATTTTAAGAAAATAGGACGATTTGGCTGTGCTGATTGTTATGAGACATTTAAAAGGGCTCTTTACCCATTGTTTAAAAAAATACACGGAGTATCATACCGTGCAGGTAAGGAGCCTGGAAACAGAGAAAATAAAAGACCGTTATCCCTCAAGCCGGTAATAGCCAAGAAGGCGCTTAAGCCTGGCCCGGATATAGAGGATCCACAGGCATTGAAGGCTCGCTTAGCCAGGGCTATTGAATTGGAAGAATTTGAGGAGGCAGCACTTTTGCGAGATAAAATAAGAGCGATCGAGATGCATGATAGAGAAACGGGTAAAGGTTAAAAGGTAAGGGTAAAACATAGATGAAATTTAATGATTTAATTGAGCAGACAAGCGAATGGCTTAAAGGAACCGGCCCTGAATCTGATATAGTTATATCAAGCAGGATAAGATTGGCCAGAAATATAGATGGTTTTAAATTTGTTGATTGGTCAGATTCAGATATGAAAAAGAAGGTGGCGAAGATATCGAAGCAGGCCATATCTTTAAACAGCCATATGAAAGATTCTCTGTATATTGATATGGCAGATTTAAGTCCGCTTGATAGGCGTTTTCTTATAGAGAGGCACCTTATAAGCAGGGAACATGCGGTTGACGCGCAATACAAAACTGTTTTTATAAGTAGCAACGAGATTGTTAGTATAATGGTAAATGAAGAAGATCATTTGAGGTTGCAGGTCATACAATCAGGGCTGGCGCTCAATGGCGCGTGGAAGATAATGAAGAATATAGAGAAGGGCCTTGAGAAGAAACTCAAGTTTGCCTTTTCTGACGAGTGGGGCTATCTTACAGCGTGCCCGACAAATACGGGAACAGGTTTAAGGGCTTCTGTGATGATGCATCTTCCGGCCATAGTGATTACAAGCCAGATAAATAACCTAATCAACGCTCTATCCAAGTTGGGGCTTACAGTGCGCGGATTTTTTGGGGAAGGCACTATAGCGGCGGGTAATTTTTTCCAGATATCAAATCAGGTTACTATGGGCAGTAGCGAGGAAGAGATAGTTGACAATCTGACAAGAGTTGTTAAGCAGATAGTCTCCCAGGAAAGAGGCTCAAGGCGCTTTTTAAGGGTAAGAAAGAAGGATATAATAGAAGACAGGATATCGAGAGCATATGCCACACTTGAGGCGGCGCATATCATAACAAGCGGTGAGACAATTGATCTCTTGTCACTTGTAAGGCTTGGCATAGGGCTTGGCATAATCAAAGAATTGGATATACATAAGCTTAATAAACTACTTATGCTTATACAGCCGGCGCATCTTCAGAAGCTTGCCGGCGCAGAGTCATCTTCCTCTGAAAGGGATATTAAGAGAGCAGAGCTTATACGAGAAAGATTAAAGACCAAAGATTAATAACATAAAAAAGGGGGATAGATGTTCAACAGATTTACAGAAAGGGCTAGAAAGGTAGTAGTCCTGGCAAAGGAAGAGGCAAAGAGATTTAATCACAATCACATCGGCACAGAGCATTTGCTTCTTGGACTTGTCAAAGAAGGAGAAGGGGTGGCGTCAGCGGTATTGCAGAATTTAGGCCTCTCCCTGGAGATGATAAGACTTGAAGTGGAGAAGCTTGTCCAGACAGGGCCTTCTACCGTGATCTCCGGCGATATACCATTTACTCCAAAGGCAAAGAAGGTTATTGAGCTCGCGATGGATGAAGCACGACATTTGGGCCATAATTATATTGGTACGGAACATCTTTTACTCGGTCTTATAAGGGAGTCTGAGGGGGCCGCTTCACAGGTGTTGCTTAATCTAGGTTTAGATTTGGCGCGTGTACGCAATGAGATCATGGCTCTTTTAGGTTCTGTTACTCCGGGCCAGGCGCCAACAACCAGTACCGAGAAGAGCAAGACCCCTGCTCTTGATGCTTTTGGCAGGGAGCTTACGCAATTAGCTAAAAATGGGAAACTTGATCCTGTTGTTGGTAGGGCAGATGAGATAGAGCGCGTTATACAGATATTAAGCCGTCGAACAAAAAATAACCCGGTACTTTTAGGGGAAGCCGGAGTAGGCAAGACAGCTATTGTGGAAGGACTTGCGCAGAAGATTGTAGTCGCTGATGTTCCTGAGACCCTTAAGGGCAAGAGAGTTATTGCTCTCGACCTGGCCCTTATGGTTGCCGGAACAAAGTACCGCGGCCAGTTTGAGGAGAGAATAAAGGCGGTAATGGATGAGATAAAACGTTCAGAAAATATAATCGTTTTCATAGATGAGCTGCATACATTGGTAGGCGCAGGTGGCGCTGAAGGAGCGATAGATGCTGCTAACATATTAAAGCCCGCACTCTCACGAGGAGAGATACAGTGTGTTGGGGCTACAACTCTTGATGAGTATCGCAGATTCATTGAGAAGGATGCCGCGTTGGAGCGGAGATTTCAGACTATTATGGTTGAGCCGCCCAGCGTTGACGAGACAGTCGAGATACTTAAAGGCTTGCGTGAGAGATATGAATCGCATCATAAGATCAAGATTACAGATGAAGCTCTTAGTGCAGCGGCAAAGATGTCTGACAGATACTTATCAGACAGGTTTCTGCCTGATAAGGCGATAGATATTATAGATGAGGCTGGTTCACGTGCGCGCTTGAATGTAATGACAGCGCCCCCCAATCTTAAAAAGCTCGAATCTGATATAGAAGAATGCCGCAAGGATAAAGAAAGCGCTGTAAGGGCGCAGGATTTTGAAAAAGCCGCTAAGTGTAGAGACGTAGAAAGAAATACGAAGATTGAATTAGAAAAACAGCGCAACGTCTGGAAAGAGAAGAGTATGGAGCAGATACCTGAGGTGGGCTCTGATGAGATAGCCTACATAATTGCGAAATGGACAGGTATACCGTTGTTAAGATTGGAAGAGGGTGAATCTGAACGGCTTCTTAAGATGGAGGAAGAGCTTCATGAGAGAGTAATAGGACAGGATGAAGCTATCAAGGCTATAGCACACGCGGTAAGGCGCTCAAGAGCAGGAATAAAAGATCCTCGCAGGCCTATCGGATCATTTGTATTTTTAGGTCCAACAGGCGTTGGAAAGACATTGCTGGCGAGGGTACTAGCGGATTTCATGTTTGGCGACGAAGACGCTATGATACAGCTTGATATGTCTGAATATATGGAGAAATTTAATGTGTCAAGGCTTGTTGGCGCACCTCCGGGATATGTTGGTTATGATGAAGGGGGTCAGCTTACTGAGAAGGTAAGGAGAAGGCCTTACTCCGTAGTGCTCTTAGATGAGGTTGAGAAAGCGCACCCGGATGTATTTAATTTGTTATTGCAGATCTTTGAGGAAGGTAGGCTCACAGATAGCTTTGGCAGAAAGGTTGATTTCAAGAATACGGTTATTATTATGACATCAAATATAGGTGCTGACCTTTGGAAGAAGCAAGGCGCCATGGGTTTTAAGCCTAAGGATGAGAATCAATCTTTTGAGGACGTTAAGGTAAGGTTGTTAGAAGCGATGAAGAAGGTGTTTAAACCGGAATTTTTAAATAGGGTTGATGATACTATAATCTTTCATCCGTTAGCTAAGAATCATCTTGAAAAGATACTTGAGATAGAGACTGCCGGTGTAGTAAAGAGGCTTTCTGAGCACGATATAAAATTAGAGCTTACAAAGGAGGCTAAGGCATTTATTATTGAGAAAGGCTTTGACCCTATATATGGCGCGCGTCCTTTGAAGCGTACTATCCAGAGTTTTTTAGAAGATCCTTTGGCTGAAGAGATTATTAAGGGGAGTTTTAAGGAGCTTAAAAAGATAAAGGTTGGTTTCTCTAAGGATCATCTTACTTTTGATAAGACCTGATACTAGATACTGGATGCTAGATGCTGGATGCCAGCGCTGCGCAGGCAGAAGGCATAAGGCATAAGTAGCTATGAGATAAATATAAATAGGGAGAGGCTAAAGTACAAGGAAAAAGGAAAAAGGAAAAGGCATTAAGCATTAAGAATTAAGTATTAGATTGCAAATTATTTAAAATCTAAATTTAGATTTAGAACTTAATACTTAATACTTACAACTTAATACTTCAGTCCTTAGGCTGTCCACAGGTTTTTACCGGGAACATGACAAGGATATTATATTGCTTCGCAAGAGAATGGGTCTAATAGTAGCGCTGGTGGTTGTCTTTGTGGTCGCGTCATTGTTCTTTCTTATATATACCAGGCAGGATAGATTCAGGTTTATGTTTAAGGCAAACCTGGAGCAATCTTTCGCTGAGATGACAGGTGCAAAAGTAAGCATAAGAGCGGTAAGTGGCAACCCGTTTAAAAAGATTATCTTTAAGGGGCTACGATTTGATTTTGGGAGATATGGACTTGATTTCGATATAGCGAGATTAGAATATTCTTTATTTGATATCATGTCAGGCAAAGAGTCAGCAATAAGCAAAACCGAGACTGTAATGACGCTGGGAAAGGGTTCTTTGAGGTTGGAGAACAAGGCACTTATATCCCGCCAGATAAGAGGTAAGATACGGTTAATGCAGGACAAGATCATTCTGGATAAGATCACTTTCAGGGTGTTTGATCAGTTGTTAAGTTCCATAGAAGGTGAGATTATGACCGATAGCCGGCCCTATAGGTTAAAACTTATAATGGAAGCAGAGCCTTTTTTTGACAATGATAAGCCACTTTTTAAAAAGATAAGAATGAGTGTAAACGGTCCTCTGGATAACCTGAATCTGCGCGGTAAGATAGAAAGGCCGCATGCCAAAGATATACATGTTAGTAGTTATCTTATTCATGAGAATGAGATGTTTAATATAGGATCAAGGCTGGGCATTGAAGCTGAGAAAGGTGATATAAATCATATTATTTCCATGGATGCGGAGGTTGATATAGAAAAGGAGACATTTAATACTGTCCTAATACCAAACGATGGCAGGGTTTTTGTAAGTGGTGACTACTCAAAATTCGGAACTGTTAAGGTTGATATAGAAAATCAGCATCTTAAGATATTCGGTTTTGATTTTTCAAACATAGTCCATCTTCTTGGTAAGGTAGTGTTCAGGGATAGTGTATTCTCGCACTTCTTGATTGACATAGATACTGAGGCGAGTATTTTAAATTATTCTCCAATGGATGAGATAGCGTCCTCATTCCTGATAGATAAGCGGTCTATAAGGGTTATATATCTTAAGATAGGCGATATAGTTGCGGCTTCAGGTAATTTTAATATTAAGCCGCCTAGAAAGGCGCAGGTTAAGGTAAATTTTTCTGATTTTAATCTGGAGATGCCTTTTTTACTCGCTGATAAAGAGAATCCTGGTATATCAGGAAAACTTTCAGGTGAGATCCTGATCAGCGGGCTTTTGAGCAAGCCTGATATGGGTATAAAACTCACTGCCGCGAATGGACGTTTTGATCCTATTGCTTATGATATCATGTTGATTAACGGTGATGGAACATGGCCGTATCTAAATATTTATGATTCACGCATAACGCATGGAGATTCATCTCTTATGCTTGAGGGTGAGCTGGATTTAACCAAGATTTCAGATGAGTCTTTTATGGATAATGTTTCTATAACTACGGATGACAATACTATACAATGGGAGGGTTGGGATATAACAAATGTAGATGAGAGCCGTGAGTTTTCATTAAAGAGGGGCCTAAGTAATGGAGTCAGCGTAGGATACAAGAATTATATGGATGATGAAACAAAATATGGTATCGATAAGCCTAGAGATGAATTTCAGCTTGAGTATGACCTGCTTGACGATGAGAGCGTTATTGAGTTTAGGGCAAAAGAGGACGAAGAGTTTTTGGGTTTTAGCAAAAAATATAGCTTTTAGTATGGGAGATAGATATGGTCTTTAGCAATGCTTTTAACAGATTTATAACAAAGTCTAAGTCGCTGTTAAGGTATATGGGAGGAGTAGTTACTCTTTTCATAGAGACGGTCTTCTGGATGTTTATGCCGCCATTCAGAAAAAGACAGATATTGGATCAGATGTACAAGGTAGGGGTTAGTTCTTTGCCGATAGTATTTCTTACATCAATGTTTACAGGTATGGTGCTTGCCTTACAGAGCGCGCATCAGATGCAGCGGATATCAGCACAGATGTATATAGCCAGCCTTGTCGCGCTTTCTATGGTAAGAGAATTGGGTCCTGTACTTACAGCGCTTGTTATCGCTGGGCGAGTAGGGGCCTCTATAACAGCTGAACTTGGTACAATGAAGGTTACAGAGCAGATAGATGCACTGGAGACCCTTGCTACAAACCCTATAAAATATCTTGTTGTGCCCAGGTTTCTGGCGCTTATTATTATGCTGCCCCTGCTTACGATATATGCTGATTTTGTAGGCATGTTCGGTGGTTATATCGTAGGAGTATTTAAGCTTCACATAAGTTCTAATATGTATCTTAATATGACGACTAGCCCGCTAGGCATTAAGGATCTCTACACAGGTCTGTTAAAGAGCGTTGTATTTGCGATAATTATATCTATTATAAGCTGTTATGAGGGCTTTAGGACATCCGGAGGCGCGCAGGGGGTAGGCCGTTCCACAACATTGAGCGTTGTTACCTCGTTTATATTGATAATAGCCGCAGACTGCCTCTTTACAGCGTTATTTTATTTTATCGGGCAATAGGAGAATATAAAGATGATAGACGCGATCAATCTATATAAAAAGTTTGGAGATAACCAGGTGCTTAAGGGTGTGAATCTGACAATTGATACAGGCATAACACAGGTAATAATCGGCCGCTCAGGATGTGGTAAGAGTGTCTTGTTAAAAAATATTATAGGCCTGCTAAAGCCTGAATCAGGACAGGTTATCATTGATAGCCGGGATGTAACCAAGATGACAGGCAAGGCGCTTAGCACGTTGAGAATGACATTTGGCATGCTTTTTCAAGGTGCGGCGCTTTTTGATTCACTGACAGTAGCTGAAAATGTCGGTTTTAATCTTATTGAACATACGGATCTTGATTCTCAGACAATAGCAAAGAGGATAAAAGAGGCGCTTTCTTTGGTGGGTTTGTACAATATTGAAGAGCTTATGCCATCGGAACTTTCAGGCGGCATGCGAAAAAGGGTAGGCCTTGCCAGGGCTATAGCTATGCAGCCTAAGATAATACTTTACGATGAGCCTACAACAGGGGTAGACCCTATTATGGCAGATGCTGTTAACGAGCTAATCATTAGGTTGCATGATAAGCTCGAGGTTACTTCTATTGTTGTTACGCATGATATGGTCAGTGCTTACAAGGTTGGTAGCAGGATAGCTATGCTTTATGACGGAAAGATAGTTGAAGAAGGCACTCCTGACCAGATAAGGAATACTAGTAATCCTATAGTAAAACAGTTTATAACAGGCGCCGCAGAAGGCCCTATTACGGCAGGCGAGAGTTTTAACCAAAGCGTACTAATCTAAAGAGGAGGTAGTATGAAATCAATGGAGTTTGATATTAAGATAGGCTTGTTTATATCTGTAGGGCTTATCCTGCTGACGGTTATAACATTTTCCATAAACGATTTCTTTTTTAAGCCGGGATATAATATATACGCGATCTTAGGTTATGCCAATGGCGTTAGGAAATCAGCTCCTGTAAGACTTGCCGGTATTGAGGTTGGGGAAGTAAGGGAGGCAGGGGTATTTAAAGATGAGAATGGCAAGACAATGGTAAAGCTAAAACTTTGGCTTACCAGTGACGCTAAGGTTGAAGAAGACGCGCAGATGATCATTAATACCTTAGGACTTATCGGGGAGAAGTATGTTGAGATTGTTCCCGGTACTCCGGGGGCTCTGTTTCTGAAAAATGGAGATTATATTGTTGGGTATGATTCTGTATCTATGGAGCAGATAACAAAGAAGGGCTATGATATCGCGTTAAAGCTCGAGAAGACGATCGATTCGATGGATGAGATACTAAAACAGGTAAAGAGCGGTGACGGAACAGTGGGCAGGCTAATATATGACAACACACTTTATAATGATGTAGAGGCTATTATAAAGGATATAAAGGCTCATCCATGGAAGCTAATTGGCGGGCCCAAGCGCGCAAGAGTAAAGACAGAGGACGTGGAGGTAGAATCTGGAAGCAGTAATTTTGGCCCCTCTTAAGTTAGCCGTAAACCGAGAACTAAAATATGCAGACAAAGACAGTTTTTATATGCCAGAGTTGTGGCTCCCAAAGCCCAAAGTGGCTTGGCAGATGCCCTGAATGTGACGAATGGAACTCTTTTGTAGAGGAATCTTTGCGTAACAATGGCGCTAAGGGTGTTAGGTCTGTGATAGCGGATATCGTATCATCCGATGCGCCGAAAAAGCTATCTTCTATTGAGCAGAAAGACCTGTTAAGGACAAATACCCAAATAGGCGAATTAGATCGTGTTTTAGGAGGAGGGCTTGTAAAGGGCAGCGCCATACTTGTAGGGGGTGAGCCCGGTATAGGAAAATCTACTTTGATGCTGCAGGCAGCGAATATAATAAGCAAAGAAAGGAGGGTGCTTTATGTAAGTGGAGAAGAATCTTTAAGCCAGATAAAGCTTCGCGCACAAAGGCTGGGGCTTTCCTCAGAGAACCTGTATATTGTTAACGAGACCGATCTTGTACGTATAATAGAACATATAAAAGATATAAAACCCTATATGGCTGTTATAGACTCTATACAGACTACATATTGTCCGCAGTTTTTACAAAATGCCGGTACTGTAACCCAAATAAAAGAGTCTGCCGGTATGTTAACAGCGCTGGCTAAATCCAGCGGTGTATCAGTATTTATCATAGGTCATATTACTAAAGAGGGTGTTATAGCGGGGCCGAAAGTCCTTGAGCATATAGTGGATTCTGTAATATATTTTGAAGGACAAAAGGAATCGCCATTTCGTATTCTAAGAGCTATAAAAAATCGTTTTGGTGCGACAGATGAAGTAGGGATATTTTCCATGGAGGAAGATGGTTTAAAAGAGGTTAAGGACACCTCGGGTATTTTTATTCAGCACAAGGATAATCCTTTACCAGGCTCTTCTATAACAGCTGTAATTGAAGGGACCAGGCCCTTCTTAGTAGAGATACAGGCACTTGTTACGGCCTCGAGTTTTGGTATGGCAAGACAACGTTCTATGGGCTTTGACTTAAATAGGATGGTCTTACTTATAGCGGGGCTACAGAAAAATATCGGTCTAAATCTTTCTGATCAGGATATATATTTAAATGTAGCCGGTGGTGTCAGGGTCAATGAGCCCGCGTCTGACCTCGCTGTAACCGTTGCCATAGCTTCAAGTTTCAAAAATGCCCTTGTGCGTCAGGATACAGTTATTATGGGAGAGGTAGGACTGACATCTGAAGTGCGCCGAATATCTCAACCCGGGGCTAGGGTTAATGAGGCAAAGAGGCTAGGTTATAAGAGATGTATGCTCCCCATGTCTGATTATAAGAGTTTAAGGAATTTAAAGGGGATAGAGTTAATAGGCGTAGATAATGTTTCACAGGCATTCGAAGAACTGTTTATATAAAAGGTAAAGATAAATATTAAATTAAAAAAAGTATTAAGGAGAGTACATAATGACATTAGTTTTTATTAGATCATTTTTTGTAATAATAAGTACGATAGTAGGATATCAGATAGGTATATTGTTAACGGTATTTAACCCCTATTGGCCGGCATCAGCGGCAGCGATAGGTTTTTTAGTATCGCTTATA
>Ga0075123_10001642_pt1 | contig 11106 bp, 6 predicted proteins | sample AntAceMetag02UKX_FD_69808 | JGI IMG/M metagenome (GOLD analysis project Ga0075123, IMG submission 69808) | Saline lake microbial communities from Ace Lake, Antarctica - Antarctic Ace Lake Metagenome 02UKX | ecosystem: Environmental > Aquatic > Non-marine Saline and Alkaline > Saline | place... | reverse complement strand
TAGAATTACTTAGTCTCAACCTGCTGTACAACATTTTCAGCTCTGGGACCTTTTTCTCCTTCTGCGATGTCGAAACTTACAGAATCACCTTCTACTAAGGTTTTGAATCCCTCGCCGGAAATACTTCCGTAATGGACAAAAATATCGCGACCATCCTCTGCTGCGATAAAACCGTACCCTTTTTTAGAATTGAACCACTTTACTGTTCCTTCTGACATAAGAAACTCCTTGAGAACAACAAACACTCATTAAACTTTTTTCCCCACCCAAACCAAAATAACGCAAAACTACAATGCAATTAAACAATTTTTTTGGATATATTAAACTTATCAGCTGTTGCTGTCTGCCTGCTCGATTACTACAGAGGCAAGATTCTCACGCATCAGCCTACCCATTTTGAATTTAACAGTACGTTTTGGAGGTACGTCTACCCTTTCAAGTGTTTTGGGATTCTGGGCCATCCTGGCAGCTCTTTGTCTGGTCTCAAAAACTCCAAAATCTCTGAACTCCAGGCGATTGCCCTTAGACAACTCATCTGTAATTTCGTTGAGAAAAGACTGAACGATGTTTTTAACCAGAATTCTTTTTGCCTGTGTGCGCTCTGCAATCCGACCAATAAGTTCTTTTTTTGTAACTGTTGACATAGGCTACCTCATTTCATAAAGAAACAATTAAGAATTCATTATTTTATTACCATTTCTCATTTTTCCTGCTGGCCTGCGACAAAGCAGGGAAATATAAAACCATCGCAACCCACTATATTGTAAAGACTTCTATACAGCAAGCAATTTTCAATAAAAAAACTAAGGTAATTATCAAAAATTTTTATTAATCCTGCAATTAGTCAAAAAAACATTTATTTTCCGCGATATCCTACTCTGAAAGGCCTGTCTGTAGTCAAAAATCAGAGTTTTTTGCATATGGAGTTTTTTAAACAGGATTTTAAACAAAAACAACTTTAATACGTAATATTATCGTTGACCAATACTGTTTTCATCTGCATAATTGCACTTTTGATTTGTCCAGCAGTATTTATACCCTTCAGGGTAAGATTCCGATGTATATCGGGATACCCGCGAACAATGGGCAAACTCAGTTGTGAGTAGTGTATAACTTATGTTCATTGGATGTTTTTATCAGGATTTTGTTTTTTTGACCTATTATGTTTGAATCAACTGAAAAAGAAAATATCAGACCCAAAAGTCGAGCAGCGGAAATAGTAAATACGATCGAATGGCTTGTTACTGCATTCATTCTGGCTTTTGTATTCAGAGCCTTTGTGATGGAGGCTTTCAGGATACCTACCGGTTCGATGGCTGACACGTTAAAAGGTGCACACTTTCAGTTCAGGTGTCCTCAGTGCGGCCAGCAGTATGATTACGGGTTTGTTCCTGAATCTTATGGTCTTAGGAAAGACTCATTGCCCCATCCAAGCCTGCAGATAAAAAGCACTTCAAGATGTCCTAACTGCGGCTACTATAATATAAGCAATGGCACTTCAAAGATCGGCAATGGTGACAGGATACTCGTCCTTAAATGCCTTTACCAGTTCTTTGAACCCAAACGATGGGATGTGATTGTGTTCAAAGACCCGCTTGACCCTAAGATAAACTACATAAAAAGGCTCATCGCCAAACCCGGAGAAACTGTTGAGATAATTGACGGTGATATTTATATCAACGGCAAAATAGCAAGGAAACCGCCAAAAGTCCAACAGGAATTATGGATGCCTGTGTATAATAATGACATGCAACCTATAAAGCCGAACCATGGCGTTTTTAATGGCCATCGATGGCAGCAGCCCTTCAGATCATCAGAAGGTTCCAACTGGCAGATCGACCCGAAAAACCCGACACGGTTTACATTAGACAGCCCTGCTGATAAGCTTAATACCTTGTTTTATGATACTGATCTCGGAAATGATTTCAGGTGTACATACGCATATAACAATATATCTGATTACCGCAATATGGAATTTTGCAGTGACTTGAAAGTCAGCTTATATGCCCAATGGCACGATAAGAACGCTTCTGTCGGTGCAGGGTTGAGTAAATATGACACCAGCTATAAAGCAATGGTTACCGGTGATGGTCAGATGACTATCAGCTCTGATATTGACGGGCAAACAAAAATACTTATACAGAAACAAATTAATATGCCGGTTGTGGGCAAAGCTGTGGCGGTTGAATTTATTAATCTTGACCACAAGCTTATATTCAATTTTGCTGACGATAAACTAATTTTTGATTTGGGGACAGATGCCAACAGTACAGGTGAAATAAAACCTCAAAAGCAGGCAAAATTGAAAATTTACGGCAGCGGAAAACTTACCTTATCACATCTTTGTATTGCAAGAGACAGTCATTACCTCAGTGTCACTGGGAAAAATCGCGAAAACAATTCGCATGGCCAAGCTATCTGTGGGCCATTTAAGCTCAACAAAGATGAGTTCTTCGTTTGCGGCGACAACAGCCCTAACAGCTATGACAGCAGATTGTGGAAAGATAAGGGAATCGGCAACAAAGGTAGATTTTTTAGAAAAGGTGTTGTGCCAAGAGAATATCTTGTCGGTAAAGCACTTTTTGTTTATTGGCCAAATGGATTCAGACCTTTCCCCAATTCAAGATTTGGTCTTATTCCCAACATTGGTCAATTAAGACTTATCTACGGCGGCAGTGACAAAGAATTTTAATTTTGCTGAACAAATAAAAGTCTTAACCAGTAATAGCTGTTATTGTTGGTTTGTAAAATAATCAGTAGGTTACTAATGAAACAAGGAGGTAGTTCATAATGAAGCGCATCTTTACTATTCTTTTATTAACATCATTTCTAATTGCGGGTGTTTGTTTACCAGCACAAGGCGGACTATTTATGAAAAATAGCAAAATTACAGCTGTGAAGTTACGCACAGAGTATCATACTAACCCTCTCGGCATCGATATTACCAACCCCAGACTCAGCTGGATAATTGAATCCGGTGCAAAAGGTCAGGTTCAGACAGCTTATCGGATACTTGTTTCCAGCTCACAGAAAAATCTCGACAAGCAAAAAGCTGATATATGGGATAGCGGCAAAGTTAACTCCTGCAAAACCAGCCAGATCAAATACAAAGGCATCCCTCTAAAATCACGTATGCAATGCTTCTGGAAAGTAATGGTCTGGGATAAGAACGGTAAAGCTTCAAAATGGTCCAAACCGACATTTTGGACAATGGGATTGCTGGACAAATCTGACTGGAATGCTAAATGGATAGGCTACGATGCGCCAAATCCTTATGAAGACAAAGACAAACTAAAACCACTAAGCCTTGAAGATTGCATGTGGTTATGGTACCCAGGTGTTGGTGATCCAACAAGTCCTCCCGCCGGCCATATTTACTTCAGAAAAACTATTGATGTTAAAGGCAAGCTGAAAAGTGCCCGCAGTTGCATCGCCGTCGATAACGAGGCAAGATTCTTCGTTAATGGCCAGATGATAGATGGTATAAGTATGGGCAAAAGACATGAAACAGACCTGGTTAAGGCTTTAAACCAAGGCCAAAATATCATTGCCATCAACGCAATAAACCATGGCGATTCACCAAACCCTGCCGGCATAATTGGCAAATTTGAGCTTATCTACGAAGACGGGACAGCCGAAACATTCAAAATCGATGAAAGTCTGAAAGTTGACAACGTCTGGCGTGAGGGTACAGAATGGACCAAACCTGATTTCGATACCAGCAAATGGAAAAACTTAAAACCGACCGCCAAATGGGGCGAAGGTCCATTCGGCAAACCAACCGCAGGTCAGCTTATACTTCCCCCGCCGCCATACCTTAGAAAAGAATTCAAACTTGAAAAACCAATCAGGCATGCGTTTTTATACAGCTCTGCTTTGGGCATTTTTGAAACAAATATCAACGGCAAAAGAGTAGGCAACGAATTTTACAAACCGGGCTGGACCGATTATCCGACAAGGGTTTATTACTTTACTCATGATGTCACTGACATGCTTAAAAAAGGCGACAATGCCATAGGAACTCTTTTAGGCGATGGTTGGTATGCCGGGCATATCGGCTTTGGGTTCAATCGTGAACAATACGGCAAAAATCCAAGATATATCTGCCAGCTTGAAGTAACATACACAGATGGAACATCGGAAAAAATCGTTAGTAACGGCTCATGGAAGGCAAACTATGGCCCAACTATCGAAGCTGACTGGATGATGGGCGAAGCCTATGACGCAAACAAAGAATTGACAGGCTGGGATAAACCAGGCTTTAAAGATTGCAAATGGGATAAGGTTGCAACGCAGGATAAAGTTGAAACAAAAAACTTCCAGGCATACCCAGGTGTACCGGTAAGGCTTACAGAGGAAATACCTGCCAAAACGGTCAACGAACCCACCAAAGGAGCTTATGTATTTGATCTGGGGCAAAACTTCGCCGGCTTTGCAAGATTAAAAATAAAAGGCAAAAAGGGACAAAAAGTCACTATGAGATTTGCGGAAGTGCTCAAGCCCGACGGTAATATCTACACAGACAATCTGCGAAGTGCAAGATGCACAGATGCGTATATCTGCAAAGGCAAAGGTACCGAAATATGGCAGCCTATGTTTACTTCTCACGGCTTTAGATATGTCGAAGTTACAGGCATTGATAGCAAACCTGGTTTGGATATGATTACAGGGTTGGCAATATATTCTAACACTGCTGTTGCCGGCTCCTTTGAATGCTCTGTTCCTATGGTTAATCAGCTTTACAGCAATATCGGTTGGAGTCAGAGAAGTAACTTTATCGACATCCCGACAGATTGTCCGCAGCGTGATGAAAGGCTCGGCTGGACTGGTGACGCTCAGATATTTGTAAGAACAGCGACGTATAATATGGATACATCCGAGTTCTTCACTAAATGGTTGGTTGACCTCGATGACGCACAAGGCGCCGAGGGTGATTTCCCGGATGTTGCACCGAGAAAATGTGCGATGGGCGGCGGAACTGCTGCGTGGGGCGATGCTGGTGTTATCTGCCCATGGACAGTCCATCATGTATATGGCGACGACAGACTCGTGATCAGACATTTCGAATCAATGAAAAAGTGGATTGCGTATTGCGAGAAAAACAGCAAAAAGCTGCTCAGACCTGATAAAGGTTATGGCGACTGGGTTTCGATCGATTCCCATACACCAAAAGACGTAATAGGCACGGCCTACTTCGCGTACAGCACAAAGCTGGTCAGCAAAATGGCATACAACGTTGGATTCCTTGAAGACGGAGAAAAATATGAAAGGCTGTTCAACAAAATCAAAAAAGCATTCAACGATGCGTATGTAAAAGAAGACGGAACCATCAAAGGTAATACTCAAACCTGTTATGCGATGGCTTTGGCATTCGATCTGCTCAGCGACCCCGACAGGGTAAAAGCAGGCAGGCATCTATACGAAAGAGTAAAAGCCAAAAACTGGCATCTTTCAACCGGATTTGTCGGCCTTAGCTATCTGCTGCCGACTTTAACTGACACCGGCAATTTGGACGTCGCATATAAACTCCTGCTCAATGACACCTTCCCAAGCTGGGGTTACAGCATCAAAAACGGCGCAACCTCAATATGGGAACGCTGGGACGGCTGGACCAAAGAAAAAGGATTCCAGACACCTGGTATGAACTCATTTAACCATTACTCTTTCGGCGCTGTCGGAAGATGGATGATGGGCACTGTTGCGGGAATTGACACCATTGGCAATGGATTTAAAAAGATTATCATCAAACCTCAGCCGGGCAATGACCTCACCTATGCAAAAGCAAGTTATGACTCCATCAATGGTTTAATAAAATCAGGCTGGAAGATTAAAAATGGTAAATTCGAACTTAATATTACTATTCCAGCTAACACAACAGCTATGGTTTATGTTCCGACTGCAAAAATTGAAAAAGAAGCTGATATCGAAAAAATGTACCGCAACAAAGAGTTTGTGAAATTCGTCAGAACCGAAGCCGGCTTTGCTGTCTTTGAAGTAGGCTCTGGAAAATACCGGTTCCAGTCTGAAATTTAGCCGTTATACTGATCACAATTTAATTTTGCCGTTTATCCGCGGGTAAATAATTCACAAATAACAAGTTATGGATTTATTAGCGGAGATTTACTACCCTGAAAGGTATAAAATGCCCTTTTCTGAGCCCTGATTTCGCAGCTATGCGAGATTGGGGCTTTTTTTTGTGATTTTCGCTTCAAATAGTAATAAAACTACGATATTTATGCGATATTTAGGCGTTCTATAGCTTGACTTTACCCTGATTCTCAAATACAATACTGCGTTGTAATTGTACCCTTTTTTTACACCCGCTTTACATTAAGGATAGTGAAAGTTTTATGGAAGAAGCCAATTTGCCACAGGAACAATTCGAGGACAAAAGAATCCTCGATGAACTTAAAAATTCATATCTGAATTACGCTATGAGCGTCATTGTTGCTCGTGCTTTGCCGGATGTGCGTGATGGTCTCAAACCCTCGCAAAGAAGAATTCTGGTCGCGATGAACGACCTTAACCTCGGCCCGAGAAGCAAACACAGAAAATGCGCAAAGATCGTCGGTGATACAGGTGGTAACTACCATCCTCACGGCGACCAGGCAACTTACGGCACACTGGTAAGACTTGGTCAGGACTGGAACATGAGGTACACCCTGGTTGATCCACAGGGTAACTTCGGTTCAATTGACGCAGACCCGCCGGCAGCTATGCGATACACCGAGGCAAGGATGACTTCTCCTTCGACGGAGTTGCTTGAAGACTTAAAATGTGAAACCGTTGATTTTGTTCCTAACTATGATGAAACAAGGATGGAACCAACTGTTCTGCCTGCAAAATTCCCCAACCTTCTTGTCAACGGCTCAACAGGTATTGCCGTTGGTATGGCGACTAATCTGGCGCCGCATAATGTATCCGAGGTCTGCGATGCTCTGCTTTTGGTAGTCAATGATCCGGATTGCGGATTCAAAGAGATACTCGAAGTTTTGCCTGGGCCTGATTTTCCTACAGGCGGTATTATCTGCGGCAGAAAAGGTATTGTAAATGCCTATACCACCGGCAAAGGCCATATTAAACTTCGCGGGAAAACAACTGTTGAGACGAACAAAAAAGGCAGGGTAAAAATCGTTATCACTGAAATACCGTATATGGTAATAAAAACTACCATCGTTTCAAAAATCGCGGACTGCGTACATGAAGGTATAATTCCTGAAATATCCGATGTGAGAGACGAATCGGACCGTCACGGTTTGAGAGTAGTTGTCGAACTTAAAAGGGACGCTGAAAGTGAGATCGTATTAAATAAGCTTTACAAATATACCTTACTGCAATCGACTTTTGCTGTAAATAACATTGCGCTGGTTAATAACAGACCTAAAGTCTTAAATATCAGACAATTGCTTGACAGCTTCATTAACCATCGAAAAATTGTTATCAGAAGAAGAAGCCAGTTTCTGCTCAAAAAATGTCAGAACCGTGCGCACATCCTTGAAGGTCTTATACTGGCAGTCAGTGACATCGATGAAATAATAGAGCTTATCAAAAAATCTCCCGATGCACCGACCGCTAAGAAAAATCTTATGCAAAAGCCTTTGAAGATCGTCGAGTCTGAAACGCTTAAAAAACTCCTGCCTGAATCTTTCTTCACGCAGAGAGCCGGCGCCGATCAGTTCCTGACAGGGCCACAGACAGATGCAATATTGACTATGCAGCTACAGAAACTTACTGGTCTGGAAATTGAAAAGCTCGCAAAAGAATACGCTGAGCTTATGGAAAAGATCGAAGGATATCAGGCAATACTTTCAAATAACGAGGTACTGCTTGACATTATTCGTGAAGACATCTATGAAATAAAAGAAAAGTACAAAGATAAAAGAAGAACTCAGATCATTGAGCAGATTGAAGATTTTGACATTGAAGACCTTATCGCCGATGAGGAAGTCGTTGTGACTTTAAGCCATGCAGGCTATGTGAAGCGTATGCCGACCGACACCTATAAAAAACAGGCCAGAGGTGGAAGAGGCATTATCGGCTCAGATACAAGAGAAGGCGATTTCATAGAACATCTCTTCACCGCTTCTACGCATGATTATCTTCTGATCTTCACTAATCGAGGCAAATGTCACTGGCTGAAAGTTTACAATGTACCAAGTTTGTCCAGGCAAAGCAAAGGCAGAAATATTGTTAACCTGCTTAGCCTTGGTGATGAAAAAGTTACATCGGTTATAAACGTAGCTGGTCTGATTAACGAAACCGCAGACTCACCAAGACAGCTCGTAATGGCAACCAAAAACGGCGTCGTCAAAAAATCCAGCCTAAACGCTTACAGCAATCCGAGAACTAACGGCGTTATCGCGATAAAACTCGATGAAGATGACGACCTTATCGGGGTGGCTTTGACTTGTGGATCAGATGAAATAATGCTCGGCACAAAAGACGGTATGGTCATCAGGTTCGATGAAAAACAGGCTCGTTCGATGGGACGTGTCAGCAGAGGTGTAAGAGGTGTTAAATTACGCAAAGGCGACGAAGTCGTCGACATGGTAATACCAACGCTGGATTCTTCACTGCTCACCGTCTGTGAAAAGGGTTATGGCAAGAGAACCGATCTCGATGATTATCGAGTCCAGTCGAGAGGCGGACTTGGGCTGATAAATATTAAAACCACCAAAAGAAATGGAAAAGTGGTTGCGCTCAAGGCTGTCCACAACGACGATGAACTTATGCTGATAACTGCTAACGGCATCATCATAAGAACAGGACTTGATCAGCTCCGCTCTATCGGAAGAAACACTCAGGGTGTAAGGCTTATTAAGCTTAAAGCCAGTGACTTGCTTGTCGCAGCTGAAAAAATAGCACCTGACGAAGAAATAGAAGAAAAACAAGCAGAGCCTGCACCTGAAAAACAAACCAAGGCTGAAGGTGAAACTAAAACCGAAGTAGAAGGTGATAACGATACAGAGCCTAAGCAGTGATCTCAACTGGGCAAAGCTTAAAAAAATATGGCTGAGACTAATTTAAAAAAAGATTTTAAGCCAATATATGTAATTGCCGGCAAAGATCCTGCTATGGTAAATATGCAATGTGACAAACTCATGGATGGTTTACTGTCGCACCAGGATAGGTCTATGGCTTTATTTGATGCCGACCCTGAAAAAGTTACAACTTCGCAGATTTTTGATGAACTTAGAACACTTCCTTTTCTGGCAGACAAAAGGGTTGTCCTGCTTAAAAATGCTGACAAATTTATTACAGCTGACAACAGATCTTATTTTGAAAATTACTTCAAAAATCCGTGCAAAAGTTCTGTTTTAGTTATGACTGTGAGCACTTGGCGAAGCAATACGAAGCTTGCTAAACAACTGACCAATGTTGGTGAGCTGATAAATGCTGAACCACCTAAACCCTGGCATCTGCCCGCTGAAATGATTAAATACGCAAAGCAGACCTACAAGAAAACTCTCTCACTGCAATCCGCCCAATTACTTGTGGAACTGCTGGGCGATAATCTGCCGATCCTGCAAAATGAAGTTGACAAACTCGCTCTGCTGGTCGGCGAGAATAATTCGATAACAAGTGAAAATATCGAATCACTAACCGGGCGTAACAGGGTATTCAATGTCTTTGGTGTCATCGATGCCGCTCTTACAGGCCAAATCGACAAAGCTATCAGCCGACTGCGAAATATGTTCGCATCAGACAAATCCGCAGAGTTTACCGCAGTTGGTGCCTTTGAATATCAGCTGAATAAAATGTTCAAAGCAAAAGCAATGCTTCAGGACAACCAAAACCCTATGCAAATAGCAGCAAAGCTTAGGATCTACGGCAAAAAAGATAACTTCTTTAGAATCGTAGGCAAACTATCCCAAAAGCAAATCGGAGATATGATCCAGAAATTGGCTGTGACCGATTTTGAAATAAAAACAGGTCAGACCACTGCAAAAGTTGCCATCGAGAGATTGGTACTGAAATTATCATTCACCCAGGCTAGAATGTCCTCCTGACGATAAGCCAACCCGAAATAATCGTCCCCAGCGAACTTCCAATATTTGCCAGCACAACTACCAGCAAAATTTTAGTCACTGAATTTTTCCAGAAACCTTTAACCGACCCAACCGCTTCAGAAAGGTCTTCAAAATCAGCGACTGTTGGTTTGCGAACCCATGCCTGCACTAATCCAGCAACCCAACCAGCACCAACCATCGGAAGCAAAGATGTCAGAGGCGCGCCCACAAAAGAAGCTATTATTGTTAAAGGATGCGCCAACGCAATAGCAGAACCTAAAGCGGCTAAAACACCATTAATAAGTACCCAAATCCCTATCGATTCCATCGAATGCTGAGCACCCAATGTAATACAACCATAAACCAGCAATGCTATCACTGCCGCAGGTATGCCCCATTTAAAAAGCTTAGGCCAAATAGAAGGTTTCGGCAATTCCATCAAAGGCCCAAGGTCATTATCACTTTGAATATGTTCCTTAATTCCATTAACATGCCCTGCCCCGATAACTGCCACAACCCTCGGGCCTTTGGCTTCACGAATTTTCTGAGCAAGAAATATGTCACGTTCATCGATAAGTCTTTTCTTAATTTCAGGAAATGATTCCGCAAATTCCGCCATAACGCTTTCAAGCTGATCCCGGCTTTTGATCTGCTCTATCATAGATTCGTCGATCTGCTCTTTAGTAAAAACACTAGCCATCAAATGAGCTGCCAATTTCATCTTGTTCCAAAAACCCAGATATCCCCAAACCCTTTTCAATGTTATCTGAATATCCCTGTCTGCCAGCACCAGCTCAGCCCCGGTTTCGTCAGCCTGCTTGATCCCTTCTAACATTTCAGCACCAGGCTTAACACCGAGCTTATCACCAAGCCTTTTATAAAAAGCACCCATCACAAGCTGAGTAATCAGAAAAACGCCCTTCTTCTCTTTGAACACCTTAAAGATATCCATATTCTTCCAGGCATCCTTCTGCATCATAGCCTTGTGCCTACCCGCACAGAGCTCAACTGCTATAGAATCAGGCTTAACCGCTTCGACTGTTTCCCGAACATCATCAACACTTTCCTTAGAAACATGAGCCGTCCCAACAAGATA
>Ga0075123_10001634_pt1 | contig 11136 bp, 10 predicted proteins | sample AntAceMetag02UKX_FD_69808 | JGI IMG/M metagenome (GOLD analysis project Ga0075123, IMG submission 69808) | Saline lake microbial communities from Ace Lake, Antarctica - Antarctic Ace Lake Metagenome 02UKX | ecosystem: Environmental > Aquatic > Non-marine Saline and Alkaline > Saline | place... | reverse complement strand
TTGTTTTCTTCGGCCATAAGGGCATTCCTTGAACCAGTGTGCGGGCTGCGCCACTGAAATTACGTCTTATTGGCGGAGCGTGTTCTGCGTTTGTCGGAAACGACAAGAGGCTCCAAACCCGAAAAGAACGGGATTAGGAGCCCCAATAGTATTGTGAACAGGCAGCTATTGCTTCTGATCTTTTTTGGGCTTTACGAAGTAGTCCTTGCCGTATTTCTTCTGGAATCTCTCGATTCGGCCTGCGGTATCGACGAATTTCTGCTTTCCAGTGTAGAACGGGTGGCAGACCGAGCAGATTTCGGCGTGGATTTCCTTTGCGGTGCTGCGGGTCTCGAAAGTGTTGCCGCAGCCGCAATGGATGACTACCTTATCATATTTTGGATGTATGTCTTTTTTCATAACTATAATACTCCGATACGCTGAAAAATTGCATTTTACCGATTTCGGCGGATATTTCAACAAAAATTTTCCGCAATTGTCTCCAAAATCGCGGTTTGAGCGAGTTTTGATTGAAATAGGCCCTTTTGGCAGTAGAATAATGGGAATTTAACGCCGAATAGATGTGCTTTGTATGAAGTTGGGTAGGTCGTTTGGATTGGGCGGCTTTGCCTTAATCGGGGGCTGGTGATTTGCCGGCTGGGGCAGAGAAAGGAGTGTTAAGATGGAATATATTGATGCTTATGCGCCGGCTCAGATGGCGGCTCGTGTGGAGAAGGCTGGGATTGTCAAGGGCAACCTGGACATGGTTTCGACGTTTACCTTAGCGGTTCTGGCGGGTTCTTTCATCGCATTTGGGGCGGCTTTTTATACTTATGTGATTCATGATTCGACGTTGGGCCTCGGGCTGACGAAACTGGTCGGAGGACTGGTTTTCTGCCTGGGGCTTGTCCTGGTAATTGTGGCGGGGGCGGAGCTGTTTACGGGCAACAACCTGATTGTGATGGCTTACGTGGGCGGGAAGGTTACGTTGAAGCAGCTTCTTCGCAATTGGGGCATTGTTTTTGCGGGCAATCTTGCCGGTTCTTTGGGGATAGTTTTTCTTATCTGGCTAAGCGGCATGTGGACGGCGGGGTCGTCGGGGGTTGGTGTGAAGGCGATTATGATCGCCAACGCGAAGGTGAACCTGACATTTGTGCAGGCTTTTTCACGGGGGCTTCTCTGCAATGTGCTTGTTTGCTTAGCGGTTTGGCTTTGCTTTAGCGGCCGATCGGTGACGGACAAGATCCTTGCGATCATTTTTCCTATCACTGCGTTTGTTGCTTTGGGGTTCGAGCATTCTGTGGCCAATATGTTTTTTGTTCCCGCAGGGCTGCTGATTAAGACAGACTCGCGGGTTTTGGCCGCGGCATCGGTGATGGTCGGTGACACTCTCGATTTGTCGAGGTTGACTGTTCAGGGTTTTCTGATAAAGAATCTTTTGCCTGTTACTATCGGCAACATCATAGGAGGTGGTCTTTGCGTGGCGGCGGTGTACTGGTTTGTATATCTGCGGCGTGCGGCGGCCGAGCCGGTTCGGGCACTTATGACGGGTGGGCCTGCTGCGGTTGCTGCGGGCAGTTCCGTTAAGGAAGCGGCGGATGTTATGAAGGATCGCGGGATAGGAAGCGTGCTGGTGGGCAATTTGGGCGAGGCGGTGGGGATTGTCAGCGAGGCTGATATTGTTCGTAAGGTCACTGCCGCCGGCGGTGATGCGGCGGCGGTGAAGGTGGATGAGATTATGAGCACGCCGCTGATTTGTGTCGATGTTAAGACGGGGGTGTACGACGTCTATCGCACTATGGATAAGCATAAAGTCAGGCATCTGATTGTTACCGAGCGGGGACGGCAGGTTGGATTCGTTTCGGTGAAGGATTTGCTAAAGACTCCGGTGACATGAGGCGGTTTATTAAAGATAAGGAGGTTGTCTTATGGGGTTGAAAAGATTGGGCGGAGTTTCGAGCATATTTGCGCGGGCCGTTCTTGGTGTATTATTGCCGACGATGGCTTTGGTTGTGAGTTCTGAAGCGAAAGAGGCTGAGCAGCCGCAGTTGTGCCGGGGGTATTACCATAGTGAGGAGGCTGCGAAGGAGCAATTGGCGAAGTTTGCTGCGAGTTATTCGAACCGCGAGCAGTGGGAGAAGCGGGCCAGGGGTGTTCGTGAGGGGATTCTACGTGGGGCGGGGTTGCTTTCGCCTCCGAAGAAGGGGCCTCTCAATCCTATTATTCACAGCAGGCGCGAGCACAAAGGGTACACGGTTGAGAACGTTGCATTTGAGAGTCTGCCGGGATTTTTTGTGACGGGGAATCTGTATCGGCCGATTGGGCGTAAGGGGCCTTTTGCGGGGGTACTTTGTCCACACGGTCATTTTCGCGAGCCAAACAACAGGGGGCGGTTTCGCGATGATATGCAGATACGGTGTGCGACTTTGGCGAGGATGGGCGCTGTTGTGTTCGCTTACGATATGGTGGGATGGGGAGATTCACAGCAGGTAAAGCACAAACATCCGAAGGCGGTGGCGCTGCAGTTGTGGGGCGGCATTCGCGGGCTTGATTTTTTACTAACGCTCGATGATGTCGATCCCAAGCGGATTGGTGTCACGGGGGCGTCGGGCGGGGGGACGCAGACGTTTTTGCTCGCGGCGGTTGATGATCGTGTGGCGGTTTCGGTTCCTGTTGTGATGGTTTCGTCTCATTTTTTTGGGGGGTGCAGTTGTGAGAGTGGGATGCCTATTCACAAGAGCGCGACTCATGAGACTAACAATACCGATATTGCCGCGCTGGCGGCGCCTCGGCCTCAGTTGATTGTCTCGGACGGTAAGGACTGGACTAAGAATACGCCCGACGTCGAGTATCCTTATATTCGTAATGTGTATCGGCTTTATGGGGCCGAGAGGGCTGTCGAGTATCTGCACTTAGCCGACGAGGGGCATGACTACGGGCCTTCGAAGCGGGCGGGGGCTTTCAGGTTTCTTGCGAAGCATCTGGGCCTTCTGTTAGGGGAAGTTACCAATATTGACGGCTCGATCGACGAGAGTGACATCCTTATCGAAAAGCGCGAGATCATGCAAGTCTTCGATGCAGAGCATCCAAGACCGGCGCATGCTGTTATTGGTGACGATGCGGTCAGTGCGCTGCTGAAGCAATAGTACTATCAGGCGGGTGGTTTTTTTAGTTCTTCTATTTTTGGCAGGTCTTTTAGTTTGTTCAGGCCGAAGACTTCGAGGAATTTTTTTGTTGTTCCGTATAGCATCGGTCTGCCGAGGACTTCGGCTCTGCCTACGATTTTGATCAGGCCTTTGTACATGAGGGAGCGGAGGACCTCACCGGCGGCGACGCCTCTTATGGCTTCGATGTCGGCGCGGATTACGGGCTGTTTGTATGCAACTATGGCAAGCGTTTCGAGCGCTGCGGGGCTTAGCTTGCTGTCGGAACGGGCCCGGAGGAGCTTTTTTAGCCAGTGGTTGTAGGGGCTGAGGGTTAGCATTTGCAGGCCGCCGGCGATCTGCTCTATTCTGAAGGCGTTGTTGTTGGTTTCATATTTTTCGTTGAGGTTCTTGACGTGCTCTCGGATTTGCTTGACGCCGGTTCCGACTATATCGGCCAGGCGGTTGGGCGTTAAGGGCTCGTCGCTGGCGAACAGGACGGCCTCGATGACCGATTCGACGGTTGGCTCGAAATCGGGGGCTTGCTCGGACACTTCAGTCTCGGCTTCGACTTGGTCCTGGGTTTGCTCGGACGCTTCAACTTCAGTCTCGATTTCGTCCTGGTCCTGATCTTGTTCGGGCGCTTCAGTCTCGACTTCGTCCTGGTCCTGGGTTTGTTCGGACATATCGGTTTCGACTTCGACTTGCTCTTGCGTTTGTTCGGCGGGCAGGTCGGCCTCCTCCTGGATTTGGGCTTCTGCGTCGATGTCGGTTTCAGGTTCTTCCAACTGCTCTTGCTGTTGTTCTGTCATATCTGCTTCCAATTAAATGGGTCTGCGTCTTTGTTGCTGGTCTTGATTGTGACGGATTTGAGCCGTTTTTGCAACTGTTTCGCGAATTTTTTCAGTATGAAGCGTTCTGAGACGGTGTGGCTGAGGCAGATGCATGTGAGACCCGCTTCCTGAGCGGCCAGTGCCTGGTGGTGCTTGAGTTCGCCGGTGAGGTACAGATCCGCTTGGGCGGCAATTACGGAGTTTATGATCTTGCCGCAGGAGCCTGCGCAGACGGCGGCGGTTGTCACCGTGCGGTTTGCTTTTCCGATCAGGCCGAGGGCTTTGGCGCCGGTGGTTTTTTTTATTCTTTCGATGATTCGGTCGAGTTTCATTGGCGCAGCTAACTTGCCGATTCTGCCCAGGCCGAATTTCTCGCGGTCGTCGTATAGCCTGTAGGCGTCGTAGGCGGGCATTTCGTAGGGGTGGGCCTTTTTCATGGCTGCGATTGCGCTGTCGAGCTTGTCGGCGGGCACGATGCTTTCGAATTTTAGTTCGCCGACTTTCTCGAATTTGCCTTTCCTGCCTATGGCCGGGTTTGCTCCTTTCAGGGGGAGGAAGGTTCCCTGGCCCTCGGTTGTGAAGCCGCAGTGGCTGTAGTTGCCGATTGCGCCGGCGCCGGCGGCGAAGATGGCGTTGGCGACTTTCTCAGCCGCATTGGTGGGGACGAAGACGACGAGTTTGTAATTGTCGCCGGCGGGATTGGCTACGTAATCGCCTATCGGTTCGGCGTCAACAATGCCGACGATTTCGGCAAGGCCGTCGTTTACTCCGCCTGAGGCTATGTCGAGAGCGGTGTGTATTGAGAAGACGCTTATTTTCGAGCGGATCAGTTCGTATACGATGCTGCCTTCTCCCTCGGCGGTGACGGTCTTGAGGCCGTCCCAGATGACGGGGTGGTAGCTTATGATCAGGTCGGTCTTGAGTTTTTTGGCCTCTGCGAGGACGTCGGCGGTAATGTCGATGGTCAGCAGGATGTTCCTTGCGCTGCGTTCGCCGTCGCCTACGAGCAGGCCTACGTTGTCCCAGTCCAGGGCTAATTTAAGGGGGACGAGTTTTTCGATTTGCTGTGCGATATCCTTTATCTTCATTTTTTCTTCCTGCACTGATTCTTTACGAACTCATTGAACTTCTCGGTCAGCTTCTTTGTCATTTCGCCGATTTTGCCGTCGGCGATAGTGTGCTTTTCTACGGTTGTTATCGGCATGATCTGCATGATTACATTGGTCAGGAATAATTCGTCGGCCTCGAGGACGTCGTCTATGTAGAGGTCCTTTTCGATTAGTTCGATCGAATTGTCGGCAGCGAGTTGGCAGACGGCCTTTCGGGCGACCCCCGCCAACACGGGTGTTTCCAATGACGGGGTATAAAGCACCGAATCCTTGACCAAAAAGACGTTGCTGATGCAGGCTTCGGCGAGGCGATTATCTACTGTGAACCACAGGGCTTCGGCAGCCCCTTTCTTCCTCGCTTCGTTGAGCGCGAGCATTCGCGAGAGATAGTTCGTCGTCTTATGGCCCGCTACCGGATCGGTCGGGTTCTGGCGGAAGGGGCATATCACGACCATAACGCCTTTGCTGTAATATTCCGCGGGATACGGCGTAAACTCAGTGGCTGTAATGAGCAGCGTGGCCTTTCGCTCCTGCTCCGGATCCTGCACCATCGGCCCGCTGGTGAGGGTTAGTCTCAGGCGGGCGTCGGTGAGCTTATTGTCCTTGAGCGTTTTATTAATTGCGTCGGTGATGTAGTTACGGTCGTAGCTGTCGGTTATCGACAGGGCCTGTATACCGGCAAAGAGCCTGTCGAGATGATCGTCGAGAGCAAAAACCACGCCGTCGCAACTGCGCATAGTTTCAAAAAGCCCCGCCCCGTACAAAAGCCCGCCGTCGGTTGCCGGCACGGCGGCCTTATCGATCTCCACCAGCCTATCATTCAAAAAAACCTTATTCGCCATACAAATCACTTTCGTTTACTGATTCTACTCATTTGCTCCGTGCTTACGTAGTAAATTTGCCAACTCCTTGTTATCGTGCCATTTCTCCGCATAGTACAGAGGCGTCTGCTTGTTATTGTCCCTGGGATTGATGCTTGCACCATTGGCGATGAGAAGCTCTGCCACTTCCTTGTGACCTCTCAAAGCTGCGCGGTGCAGGGGCGTGCTTCGAAAGGAGTCTTTAGGATCTGCATCCATGCCGGCAGCAAGAAGAAGTTCGACAATTTGGGCGTGTCCCTGCCGTGTTGCCAAGTGCATAGGAGTTTCGCTCTTGTCATCTCTATCTTCTTTTGCTCCCTTTGAAAGGAGTAACTCGGCAACATGTTTGTGGCCAGCTAAGGCCGCTGTGTGCAGGGATGTGCGTTCGAAAATATTCTTCTCATGGACCAGTTCAGGGTTCTCTGCCAGCATGGATTGCACTTTCGAGAACTCGCCATACCATATAGCGCTGTGAATATCTGTCTTGTCGTAACCTTTTTTAGCTTCCCATTGGAGCTTCCAAAAGTCCTTTTCCTTTACAAATTTGACTCTTGTGTTATTAAACAGCACGTTGCAGCCGTTAAAGCCATATCCTTTGTGATTGTCAATAGTAAGCAATTCGGGTCCGCCGACTTGGTTCCACCCCGGTTCGCTCTCAAAAAGTAGTACGACGTCAGGTGGGACGTCCGTGGTCTTCATGCCAACGATGTTCTTGTTCATCACATAACTGCTCTGTCCCTTCTCGGCCCGTGAACTCGGACAGACGAATTTCTCTGGAGGCGTAGAAACTTCCTGGATAAGCAAATCGCACCATTTGTCTGCCCTCGGATACTCGCCATTCTTCTCATATGTATATATCTCCAATGCCGATCCAAACCCTTTCAACCCATTTCCACAGATCATTTGCCCGATCAGCCGTTTCAACTGCACGCCTCCATAAACTATGAAGCTAATGGAAATGACAGATATTATTAGCGCAAGCTTGGCGTAGCGCAAGCCCCCCAGTGCCTTGTGGCTCTTCCTAATAGCGCGAAGACTGATAATTCCGAAAAGCGTAGCAAGTGCTGTGCCCGCCAGCGCCAAGAGGGCCATAGGAAGCACCAGGATCTGGAGAATTGTCTCAATGTGGAGGACAATCACTATGGAGAGAATGCTGAGTATACTGATAATAGCAAAGACAATTGCCAGCTTCGCCAGAGCGTAGGTCTTGGGTTTTCGCTTATCTATTGTGTTATTAGTGTCGGTCACGGTTTTTTTCTGCTCAGTAATCTATTGTATTGATCTTTCTGGTTCTTCTCGTTTGCGAGATACGATTCACGTTTCACGATTTACGCTATTTATTCCTGCGAGTAGTGCTCTTGCTTTGTGTATTGATTCTTGCCATTCTTCTTCTGGGTTTGAGTCTGCTACAATTCCTCCACCGGTTTGGGCGTAGGCTTTTTTGTTGGCTGTGATTATTGTTCTTATGGCTATGTTGAGGCTGGCAGTGCTATCGAGGCCGATATAGCCTATGCTGCCGGTGTAGAGGCCTCTTGCTGTTGGTTCGGTTTCGTCGATTATTTCCATCGAGCGTATTTTTGGGGCGCCGGTGATCGAGCCGCCGGGGAACATTGCTCGGAGGATGTCGCAGAAGGTGATTTCCTTGCGGAGTTGGCCCGCTACAGTAGCGACGGCATGAAAGACCGTCGGGTATGTCTCGATGGTTCTTGGCTGAATGACCTTTCGTGTGCCGGGTATGCAGATTCTGGCGAGGTCGTTTCGTTCGAGGTCGATAATCATGTTCAGTTCGGCCTGCTCTTTTGTGCTGCTTGCAAGCTGCTCGAAATTCTTTGCGTTTATCTGCTTTGCCTTCGAGTGGTTGGGCCCATCGTCGTCGATGCGTCTGCGGGTTCCCTTGATCGGTTTGGTACTTATGAGGCCGTCCGCCAGCGTTATGAACATTTCGGGTGAGGCGCTTATTATTTGAAAATCTCCTGAGTCGATATAGGCCGAGTAGCCGCTTGGGTTGTAGCGGTTTTGCCAGTGGAACAGGTCGACGGGATCGGCGTTGTAATCGCATTCGAATCGCTGGGAAAAGTTTATCTGGTAGACTTCGCCGTCGAATATGTATTTTCTGATTTTCTCGATTGCTCGTCGGTAATAGTCCCTGTCCATATTGGAGCGGATGGCTGAGAAGTCGATATTGTCGAGGTCGGCCGGGGCGGGTTTTTTTAGGGAAACACTGCCGGCGCGGTCGAGCAGTTTCTCAAGTGAGGTAAGTTTCTGGTTGCTGCTTTCGATATCGCCTGGCAGTTCCAGGGCCATCAGGTAGAAGGTTTTCTCTGTGTGGTCGTAGGATATCCAGCGGTCGTAGAAGCAGAGGCGAATCAGGGGCATGTTCAAATCGTCTATGGTGGTGTCGGGCAGGGTCTCGATGTATCTGCCGAGGTCGTAGCTGAAATAGCCGATCCATCCGCCTTGAAAAATGGCGTTGGGTAAATCGTTCTGACTGGGGGCGAGGCTGTATTTGCCTAATATCTGGCTCAGTTTTTCGAATGGTTTGTTGTCTGCGCGGGTGAATTCGAAGATTTCTATCGGATTGGCTGCCCAGTAGCTGAACCTGTCGGCGTCCTTTTTGGCCTTGTTTGCGCCGAGGATTGAGGGATTCTTCAGTTGTGAGATCACCTCGCTGACAGCCAAGGGTCGTATATCGGCCCGGATCCTCCTGCAGCGCAGTGTGCAGAGGATTTGTTCTTGTGTCCTGGCAACTGTAGTTGTTGTCATAATACCAATATCCTGTCCAGATGACACTTATGGTCCATCCAAGGGCCATGTTAAGCCCTGATAATAATCGTTTGGATTGGCAGATTCAAGAGTGCATTGCGGATGTGACGGCGAGGGCCGGGTTTCTACGCATTTGTACTTATGTTTCTGTGACTTTGCATAGTTTTCTCCATTGGAATGGGCGTTTGGTTTGGCAAGTCGGTGTTTGGCTCGGAAATGGCGGGAGAAAATGCCAAAAAGCGGGGTGGGAATTTCCAATAAACTTTGAAGCTGCATTTGTATTCTATCGATATAGATAAAGCCGATAAGTTGATGTACTGTAGATTCTTTTTGAGCCGAAGTCTGGAGACGTTGCGATGCGAATAAGGTATGTGGTTTCAACCATGGTTTTCTGGTGGCGTGAGCACAATCTTTCATTTGAGCAGGACTGCCAGTTTTTGAAGTCACAGGGCTTTGGGGTCGAGTTGTGGCCCAATATACGAGGTCTGGTGGAATGCCGTTACGACAGGCGTAACTGGCCGAGATTGGAGGCGGCTACCGAGGGGATGCTGGTTTCGATGCGGTCACGCAACGACGGGCCTACATTGGAGCAGTGGAACGAGCAGATCGAATGTGCAAAGCTTTTGGGGGCGAGTATTGTAGCTGATTTGCCGAGCCTGGGCGTGCCGGTCGCCACCGAGATCAACGGGACAGGGTTTGCTTCGGAAGTGGTTAAATTAGCTGAGTCCAATAACGTCAGACTTTGCCTCGAGACGGGAGATTTGGGTGCTCTTAAGAAGATAGGGAACAGGTATGATTCGATATGGTATTGCCTCGATATAGGGTATGCCAATCTTGATCCGAAGGTCATCTTTAAGGAGTATGTGGATGAGCTGGGCGAGCGAATAGGTCATTTGCACTTGACGGATAACTACGGACATGCCGACGATCACCAGCCTCCGGGGCTGCGCGGCGGGATTTGCCGGGAGAACTGGAATTACCTTTTGGATGCGCTGGGCAGGTACGACCATGATGTGGTTGGTTCTCTTGAGATGTATCCCTGCATGCCTGAAGTGATGATCCGTCAGGCGAGCGAATTCTTGTTCGATGAGTTAAAATGGCCGAATCGGCCTGAGAAACAGCCGGGGCACGTGGATACGAACTACAATTTCATATAGCACGGCGGCGAGAAGAGTGCTGCCCCCCTCATTTATGAGGTGGATTATATATAGAAAGGCTGAAGGTCGATAATTCCCTCAGCCTTTCGTTTTTTATTGCTTGAAGTTGGAACCTGCGGTAAAACCGCAGGCTAAATAAACCCGCTTCTGTCGTTTACCGGTAGTTTGGTGCCGAGAGAGCGTTACAGGCCGTATCCGCCGGCTTTTAGCTGTGCGGGGGTCGGCAGGGTGGTGTAAGTTTCGCCCCTGGGGCCGATATAGACGACGCCCGACTTTCTGAGCCTGACCGGCGTGATCGAGCCGTTGTCGTTGACGACGTTGACGGTGACGACGTTCATTTCGTTTCGGATGCCATCCCTTTCTGCAGCGGCCTTCTTCTTGTCGCCCTGGTTGCCGATCATGTAGCCGGCAGCGGTGCCTACAGCGGCTCCGATGAGGGCTCCTTCGGTGTCTCCGCCGGCGAGTGCGCCGATTCCGGCGCCTGCGCCTCCGCCAATGATGGCTCCGGTTCCTGCATCACTTTCGCAGCCGACAAAGAACACCAGGCTTAAGCTCACAACAGCGGTCATCAAAATTGTCAGTAAGTTTCTATTCATTTTTGTTACCTCCAGCACATATATGAAGAAGAAAATAAATTGTTCGATGCTCAAACGACTTTTTTATTATACCATCGGCTCGGCGAAACGGGCAAGAGCAAATCCTTTGATCTTGTAAATATTCGTCTCGGCTGGTATATTTTATCGGCTGTTTTTGAAAATAAATTGAGGAAGTCCAAATGAAACGGAAAATTTTGGTTGTCGGGGCCGGCGGGCGGATGGGCAGGCGTATTGTGTCATTGGCGATAGAGGGCGGTCAGTTCGATATTGTTGGTGCGGTTGAAATTGCGGGTCATCCCGATATTGGCGCCGATGCAGGGACATTAGCGGGCATAGGGCCTATAAATGTCGAGATATCGAGCGTCTATCCGGTCGGGGCCGAGGTGGTGATAGATTTTTCGATGCCGGAAGCGGCGGAACGGACGATTGACTACTGCCTTGAGAATGGGGCGGCACTGGTCTGCGGAACGACGGGGCTGAGCGATGAGCAGTTGGGCAGGATCAAGTCGGCTGCCGAGAAGGCGCCGGTTATATATGGGACGAATATGAGCGTGGGGATGAACGTCCTGTTTGCGCTGGTCAGCCGGGCGGCGGAGATGCTTGGGGATGATTACGATATCGAGATCGTCGAGCATCATCATCGGTTCAAGAAGGATGCACCGAGCGGCTCGGCGCTTACTTTAGCGGAGAATATCT
>Ga0075123_10001632_pt1 | contig 11144 bp, 8 predicted proteins | sample AntAceMetag02UKX_FD_69808 | JGI IMG/M metagenome (GOLD analysis project Ga0075123, IMG submission 69808) | Saline lake microbial communities from Ace Lake, Antarctica - Antarctic Ace Lake Metagenome 02UKX | ecosystem: Environmental > Aquatic > Non-marine Saline and Alkaline > Saline | place... | reverse complement strand
GTATCTTCATTAACTCCATCGCTAACTGTAAGGGATACTGTATAAACACCAACCTCGTTGTAAATATATATTGGATTCTGTTCATTACTGTCAATTGTACCATCATTTTCAAAGTCCCACTCCCAACTTGTAATATTATCATTAGAAGTATCAGTGAATTGTACTTCTAGTGGTGCTTCTCCTAAAGTAACATCTGCTTCAAAATCTGCATCGAAAATAACAGTGATATAATCTTCCTTAATTTCTGTATCTTCTTCAACGCCATCGCTAATTGTAAGGGATACAGTATATACTCCAGTTACAGAATAAATATGTAGAGGGTTTTGAATGCATGAATCAATAACTCCATCATTTTCAAAATCCCACTCCCAATTTGTAATATTGACGGAAGAAGCATCTGTGAACTGAACCTGAAGTGGAGCTGATCCTATAAGTGGATCTGCATAAAAGTTTGCATTTAGTCCTGATTCTATCAAATCATCTGGAGTTCGTGGATGTAAACCAAATTCATCATAACTGTAGTCAACGCATCCTCTGATAATTGCCCATTCCATACCTACGGTAATTACAATAGGAGGAACTACTTCATCTAAATAAAAGAAGCCGTCATCAACCTGGCATTCTCCTGAACCATCATCAATATACCATTCTCCAAAATCACCTTGGGCTTCAGTAACTTCTATGTTTGTAACTTCAACAAGACAACCCTCAAACGCCTCCGCCAGCGCTGGAACAACTAAATCTAGAGTTGTTACTGGAATCGGATCAGGTACAGGATTACCTGAACTGAGAATTGTAACTGTACAATAACCTAATTCTGTAAAACCATAATACTCTGCCACTGTACCTGTAACTTCTACTTCATCTCCTAAAGATGGTCCAGCAATATAATCATAAACATAAACACCGTGCCAAGCACCTCCATCTGGATCTGAAACAAAGAAATAAAGATCATGACCAAAATTTGCACCGGTTATTATACCTGTTACGGTAACCTCATCACCATCAAGTGGTGAAGGATATGTTCCATCTGGTCCAGGGACATCAGTATACTGAATGTCGTAAATCGTTGTAGCAAATAATATAACCGCAACAAGCAATAGAATTGAACTTAGAATAATCTTTTTCATTAATACACCTCCTTTTCTTCATATATGTTAAGTACTTTTAAATGAATGCTAAATCTAAACCGAAAAAATTATTAATTTTATATTTAGTCAAATACTTTTCATTTTTATTTTTTATTTCTATTTAAAGGTTTTGATAATACACTTTAGTCATTACGAGGAGTGCAACGACAAAGCAATCATTTTTTTCTTTTCTTTCACATTACAGATTGCTTCGTAAGTTTCAGCAAAAAGAAAACTCGCAAAGACATTTAATATCATCTCATTATCACTTAACATATTGGCATTATAAAAGTTGATGTGTGTTTGATGTCAATAATTCTTACATGAAGATAAATACTAATAAATACAATTACAGCTTTAAATACAAAAACGTGAAGAACGCTGCCCAGATAAAACTTGTAAACGTGCCAATTAAAAAGTATTCTGCAAAAGCTTTATCTTTCTGTTCCGGATGTCTGATAATTGATTTAGCTGCAATCAAAAATCCTATAATCTCATATCTGCCTATGAGAATAGATGCCACAATAATTATCCTTTCTAAAATTCCAATATATCGACCTGCTTTATCCAGAGAGTTTTTTTCTTCTTTTGATTTTTTATCTTCCTTGTTAGGATTGAACCCTTTACAAACAGATGCTGTGAAATAACTGCCACCAAAAGAGATAATAATAAAGAATAAAGCTGTTTTGAAGATATTTGTAGAGTTAACAATAACTACAAATTTAGATAAATAAGATTGAATGATTAAAGGATAAAAAAGTCCAAGTATAATGAATATAAATAAAATGTGCAAAACTTGATCACCGGAAAAAAGTAGCCAATTCCACTTTCCACCTGCTTTCTTTTCAACAAACGCCTTCCCATAATCAATAAAACCATGAAGAATAGAAATTGTGATTAACATAAGAATTAATTTAATTGTGAGTTGATTCATTAAAAAAACAGAAGATATAATAAACAGAATTAAGCAGTGTAATAAGTTATTTTTAAATACCAATTTACCGATTGCCATCTTTTTTGCCTGCAATATAAAATCAGTAATAACATGAGCTAAAAACAATTTCCAGATCATAAAATATCCTTTTCATCTTCTACTGGATGATTATCAATTTTAATCATCAATCATTAATATCAAGGTTGTAACCTTCAAACCACCAATATCAAGGTTGTAACCTTCAAACCACCAACATCAAGGTTGTAACCTTTAAACCACCAACATCAAGGTTGTAACCTTTAAACCACCAATATCAAGGTTGTAACCTTTAAATCACCAATATCAAGGTTGTAGTATTGAATTAACTAAAATGGTATGTTTGAAAAATCCAAAATCCATTTGGGAATATCCTGACACTTTAATACGTTGCTGTAATGCCTGTAGAGAAACAGAATCATGTTTTGCTGCTTCTTTCAATGATCCATATTTTTCATACAAATAAATGGAATTTCTTTGTTTAATAGACCATCGCTGTTCAATAAAATCATTATACATTGCTATTATCTCGATTTGATCATCCAGTTCTTGATTACCGCTTATTACGTGAGTAATTCTATTGCGAAATTTGGGCTTTCCGAATTTCTGAAAAGCATCACGAGAACGGTGAAAAGCAGGTCCATCCATTTTGTAAGAATTATCGTTATCAACTGCTACTTCACCAAATCCAATACCAGCCCGGAAGCTTGACTTTAAATTCTTCAAAGCTAATCTCAAACGATAAAAAACTATAAATCGATATGCAAGAGCAGGAGTATTAACTATGAACTGAAACTCATCTCCCTGAACAATATTAAAAGATAATTTATCAACGTTGGTATTTGGCAAAAGCTCTATTGTCTCTTCAAAAGCAGATTTGATAAGATCATTTACAGTGCCTCTATCATTATTAGAATATTGCCTTGATTTTATTATATCACACGTAACTACTGCTACCATAATCACTCCCTTTATATAAACTCCACAATCTCTTTTTCCACGTCCTCATAAATATCATCAATCTTTTTCTGATATTCGATGGTTTTGGAAAGAGCCGACACAACCCGGCAATAATGACGCGGATCGTCCATGTTGCGTCCTTTACGATCTTTTAAATATTTATGCAGAACCTGGTAACCACCAATCTGGTAATTCCAAACTTCAGGTTCCACATTATCGAAATATTTTGTTGAATTAATGTAAACCCGCTTTTCAGCTTCATCATATTTTGGTTTATCGATCTTGTTATCTTCCCCATCTCCCAAGTAACGGGAAATTGGTGTATCGAGTTCGCTACTTTTTAATAGATGCAGATTAGCAACTTTCTCGCCTAACTCTACCATTTGCCTGAAAAGCTTGTAGTTGGAAGTGAATGGCACTCGCGGAAAATCTATCTTCAAAAACTCAGCGTATCTCACCCGAAAAATATTACTGTAGAAAACAGCATAAATGTAATACAGGATTTCTTCCGGAGTTGGCACTGTACCAAAATTGGCAGTTAACTGCTCCACGATGGCTGGTGCCAGGTTGGGTTGACGTTCTGTTTGCTGCTGCTCCAGCCAGTCACCGGAATTAGTATCAGGATAAAGATAGAGAGGAGCAATTTGAATAATGCCTTTTGCACTGAAAAAAGTTCTATTATCGACCATATGTTTAGAAATAAAAAATTGAGAATATAACATATCACCAGAAAATTGTCGCATGAAACATAAACCAATATTTTCCTGTAGCATGTGCCGCATTAACTCATGCCGAGTTCTAAACACAATATTATCCTGATAGTATATTTCTCTGATATCGAAAGGACGATAGAGAATTTTATCAAAATAGTTCTCCCAATTTTCTAATTTGAAAAACCTTCTTCTTTGTTCATCAAGTTTCCACTGATAATTATCTTTCACTTTATAAGTTTTTCTAATTATTTCATCGCTAATTTCTTCATTACGAAACATAGATATTTTATTGTGAAGATTAGATTGTGTAAAATCAATAGCTAGCTTATCCCTTGCTGTAACAATTCCGGTTACAGAATTAGGAAAAATATCCGTAATCTTAATCCAATGTAAGTAGTTCTGAATACTCTGAGTATTCCTTTTAATGAAAAAATAATAAGGTGATACTGGTTTGATTTGTTGGTAATCTACCTTGCTGAATTCTGTTTTTTCCAACCAGTCATATTTTACATTTCTCAAACCGAAAAGATCAGTATGCAATATTTTCTTTTCTCTGTTACTTTTTCTTTTAACGAAAATAGCGATCGCTACTCCCTGGCGGATGTCGAAAACGTTTTCATCTTTACTCCCATCAGGGCATGTTTCTTTTTTCAAACCATTTCCATGTAGATCAAGGATATAAATTTCATCAAAAGTTTTGGTTAAACTTTGCCGCATTCCCCTGAAGGTAGGATTATCCAGATAACTGTGATTGGTTATCATCGCTACAACACCAAACCCCGCTTTCTGAATTTTCCATTGAGCAAAACGCAGAAATTTAACATAATCATCTTGCAGCCATACTTTCTTTTCGCCTAAAGGTTCTCCATCAACTTCATAATAACTTTGTGCGCCATCGAGATTGGTTTTCAATAGCTTCTCAGTCCAATCATTCTTATTGGAAGAAATACCGCTGTAAGGTGGATTTCCCATTATCACCAGGATCGGTTGGTCTTTTTTCACATCTGCTGCCAGGTGGCTTTCTTCGCTGAGAGAGCTGAGTCCGGGAATATGAATTTCATCCAAAGCTTCCATTTCCAAAGTGTTCGTAAGGTAAAGTTTAAAGCGTTCATCAACTCTTAGCTCCAGTCCCAGTTCTTCAAAGAGGAATCCCATTTTCAGATGACCGATAGCATAAGGAGCCATCATCAATTCAAATGAATAGAAATTCTTTAAGATATGATTTCGCAAGAAAGATTGTATATTGCCATCACCGTATTTACTTTTATATTCCTGCACAGCAAGTTTCATTGCTTCAGCTGGAAAGGTGAGCGTTCCTCCAGCCGGATCGAGTAGAGTAACTTTATCATCAGCCAATCCATCGGGTAGATCAAAATGAGATTTGAGAATTGAATGCACAGCTCGAACGATATATTTAACTACTGGTTCTGGAGTATAGTAAACTCCGCGTTTCTCACGCATTTTAGGATCATAAGCACCCAGAAATGTTTCATAGAAATGAATAATAGGATCTTTGCCTTTACCCTCTTCATAAAATTTCTTCAGTATTTTGTTTACTTTGGTTACTTTCAGCACTTCAGCAATGTCATCTACAATAACCTGCAAAGCTGGTGGTGGTTCTTCCAAAGAAATAAAACGGAAAACGTCGCGCAGAATTCCAATTGTCTGTGGAATAAATTGAAATGCCAATTGCCGATTGAAATCATCTCCGGCTCTGGTTCGAGCTGCGAATAATCCGTAAGTAATGGTTTGAGAATAGAGATCGGCAAAATCTTCTTCGGTTAAACCTTTGATCAGGTATTTTTGAAAAGCTTCATAAAAACCCAGGATGCTGTCGTTGCTTTTGTGTGCTTCATCCAGTTCAATCCGTACAACTTCATCTTTGAGGAAGCGGGTTCGCTTGGCCAGTTCTTTAGCCAGCGAACTGGCTGAATGAACTTTTGGTAAACTAAAGGAATAGTATTTTTCCAAAAATTGAAAAAACTCAGCTTCATTTTCTAAAACCGGAGTTTGGTTTAATTGCTCCAGATGGTAAAATCTACCTATTTGAACTCTTTCGATTTCCATTCCATTGCGGAACAAAATGAATTCCAGAAAATTTGTTAGAATCACATTAGGGAAAGTTGATGTGTATCTTTTCAGTTGTTCCGTGTTTTTAATGTTATCGAGGTTTTGCTGGGTCAGTGTTTTAGCTTCGATATAACCGATTATATGGTTTTTACCATCCCAGATTCGGAAGTCGGGATTTCCGGCTTCGGTTTTCTTGGGAAGAGTTGTAATAGCTGCTTTAATTTTTTGTGAATCAGCAAATTGTTTTAATAAGTTTTCTAAACATGAGTAATAGCTCTCTTCTCTGGCATCACCGCGAAGGTAGATAGATTTAATATCATTTAAATATTTATTTAACACATTTCCTCAGTATCCCATTATTTTTAAGTTTTATTAACGAATTCGAATTGGCATCCTAAGTAGGATTTAGTCAAATTATTTATTTTTTTTGGGTTCCTTAACTTATTTTTTACATTTTCTTTTGACACAAATATGATAAATTTTTCTTTTCGCATATAAATGAGGTATAAGATGAATAAAAATATAATTATAATAATTTTGCTGGCATTATACAGTTTTGCATACGCACAAATTCCTTCGGGCTATTACGATGGAACTGAAGGATTAAGCGGAGATGATCTAAAATCTGTCTTAAATGATATAATTGATGAACATATAGAATTAAGCTATTCTGGAGTTTGGAATGCATTGAAAGATACAGATGAAGATCCAGATAACTCTGATAATGTGATTTTGTTATATACCGGCTGGTCAGTTTCAGATTCCGGTTACCCAATTTGGAATAGAGAACATGTCTGGGCAAAATCTCATGGTGATTTTGGTACAAGTGCACCTTGTGGAACAGATGTTCACCATCTGAGACCTACTGATCTTCAGGTTAACAACGATCGGGGAAATTTAGATTTTGACAACAGCAGTAACCCCTACCCTGGCATTCCCGGCTGTTTTTATGACAGTAACTCATGGGAACCGCGAGATGAGGTTAAAGGTGATGTAGCCCGAATGATATTCTATATGGCAACCCGATATGAAGGTGAGAATGGTGAGCTTGATCTGGTTGTTGTTGATGAAGTGAATACCTACCCCAATCCTGAACATGGGAAACTTTCTACTCTTTTAGAATGGAACCTGCAGGACCTTCCGGATGACTTTGAAGAAACCAGAAATAATAGAATTTATGATAATTGGCAGGGAAACAGAAATCCTTTTATTGATCATCCTGAATTTGCAGATCTGATCTGGGGAAATACTTCTGTAGAGAATGAATATCTAGTTAAAGATAAATATGCTATTTCAAATTATCCAAATCCATTTACAAAACAAAATGCAGGAACACAAATTAATTTTAATATTTCCGATAGTTCTCATAATGTCTCTATAGATATTTATAACATTAAGGGGCAAATAATAAAACACCTTATCCCTGCAACGAATAATCAATCTGTTAATTGGGATGGGACCGATAAGAATAATAAAGAAGTCAGATCCGGAATCTATTTTATCAATTTAAAAATAGACAATAAAAATATTGTTGCTAAAAAATGTTTGGTGATTCACTAATAATTAAGGATGTGTTATGAAAGAACTTGATAAACTAACTTTAAAGTGTGTTTTAGAAAGAAGTGCAATTCAATTTGCCACAAAACCATGTGTCAGTTGGGTAGACGGAAAACCAATTAGATACAATGAATTTTATGAACAAGTTAAAGAAGTTCAGTTGTTTATGCTGGAAGAAGGAATAGGAAAAGGTGATAAAGTTGCAATTCTTAGCGAAAACTCTCCACATTGGGGAATTTCCTATTTTGCTATCACAACTATGGGAGCTGTTGCAGTTCCAATCCTTCCTGACTTTCGTGATAATGAAGTTCATCACATCCTTCGCCATTCAGGATGCAAAGCTATTTTCATATCTCAAAAGCAATTTATCAAAATTGAGGAATTGGAAAGTGATCATTTAAATAATCGAATTCTAATTGATGATTTTACAATTATCCAACCTGAAACAACAATCGCAAAACTTAAGAACACGATTTCGAAGAAAACACGACCTCTAGCAAAATTGACTGACTCAGCTCTTAAATTAACCGGTCTCCGCTCATCTGATGTAAAAGAGGATGATGTTGCCTGTATCCTTTACACATCGGGAACAACCGGAAATTCAAAAGGTGTTGTACTGACTCATAAAAATCTTGTTTTTGATTCTGTCGAAACCCTAAAAATCCAAAATATCACTGAAACTGATAGATTCGTCTCTATACTACCACTTCCCCACACCTATGAATGTACACTCGGTCTCATTATGCCTGTTATGAAAGGAGCTGCTGTATATTATCTCGATAAACTTCCCACTCCGAGTGTTCTGCTGCCTGCTTTGCAAAAGATCAAACCCACACTTATGCTTACAGTTCCATTGATCATGGAAAAAATATTCAAAAATAAAATATATCCAACTCTAACAGCTAATCCTATATCAAAAGCACTTTACAGTTTCCCACCAACCAGGAAATTCTTACATTACATAGCGGGTAAGAAATTGTATAATTCATTTGGTGGTAAACTGCATTTCTACGGAATTGGAGGTGCACTTCTATCTGCAGATGTAGAGAAATTCTTAAGAGATTCAAAATTCCCTTATGCAATTGGTTATGGACTGACAGAGACATCACCATTGATAGCCGGTTGTAATGCCAACTTAACAAAATTCCGCTCTACAGGAACAGTTCTGACAAATATTAAAGTACGCATTTTTGAGCCTGATCCCAAAAGTAGAGAGGGAGAAATACAAGTTATAGGCGACAACGTAATGAAAGAATATTATAAAGATCCTGAGCGAACGAAAGAAGTTTTTACGGACGACGGCTGGTTCAAGACTGGTGATCTCGGAATATTAAAAAACGGGTATCTTTATATTAAAGGCAGAATGAAAAATGTTATCGTTGGTGCCAGCGGTGAAAACATCTATCCTGAGGATATCGAATCTGTAGTTAACCAGCATCATAATGTTTTGGAATCAATCGTTTATGAATCTGAAAGTAAGATTGTCGCTCGTGTTCACCTTAATTATGAATTGATTGATAAAGAACAAAGAGCAAAGAAAGCAAACGAGAATAGGATGAGAGATGTTATCAGTGATTTACTTCAGGAAATTAGGAGTAGTGTGAATTCACAAGTTTCATCTTTTTCAAGAATAACTAAAATAATTGAGCAGCGTGAACCCTTTGAAAAAACTCCAACTAAGAAGATTAAAAGGTATTTATATACTGAATAGTATCCTGTTAAATTGTTTTTTTTCATTCCATTATTTATTTGTAGATGCGATTACCCTTAATCGTCCGAAAATTTTATCACTTAACTAATCTGTCAATTCGGGGAATTGACCCTACTTTTATCTTGCCATCATTCCTACGAAGGGATTCCCTACTTTTTCATTTTCAATGGTTGATGAAGGTCCATGACCGGGAAGAATTTTTATATTCCCATCTAATACAAATAATTTTGTTTTTATTGAATTTATCAATGTTTTATAATCACCACTCGGCAGATCTGTTCTGCCTATACCTTCTGCAAAGAGTGTATCACCGCAAAATAATAGATTTCCGGTTAGAATACAAATACTGCCTCTAGAATGACCGGGAGTGTGAATTATCTTTAATTTGTTATTTCCCAAAGTAAGTTCATCACTGTCATTTAAGATAATATCAGCTTTGGGAGCAATTATTTTAGAATTCCAGTAAGTGCTTAAATTCATATTTGGGTCAATTAAAGAACTGGCATCATCTTTGTGGATACAATTTTTCACATTAAAATTATCATTAATACTTTTATTTCCACCAATATGATCACCGTGTCCATGAGTCGAGATCAAGTATTTTAAGTTTATACCCATATTTTTTATCTCATGAATTAAACTTTGTGATGGTGCTGCAGGATCAATAATAGCAGCTTCTTTGGAAATATCATCCCAAACAATATATGTGTTTGTTCCGAATTCAGGGAGAACATTAAACATTTTATATTTCATTTTTTATGCTTACAATAAATATTGTTTTACTTTTTCTTCAGCCATTTTTTCAATTTCAATCTCATCATTCAGTTGAAAATTCTTTCCGTATTGGACAATAGCTGAATTAACTACTTTAGAATTATATCTCAATAAAATTGAACTGGTAAGTTTTATATCTTCAATGGTCAATTTTTCTTGTGATTGAATAATTCCTAAAGGTCCTGGAAAAACCTTTGCTTGAAGAATTATTTCATCTTGAGCTAATTTGTTTAATAAGTTATTTTCAACTTTATTTCTTCCAACTATTAGTTTAATATTATCATTCAGGCGGAGGTGTCTTCCTACTTTTAGAAACTCGATAGATCGTCTATTCATCATATCGTATTGCATAAGATCTTTCAATTTATGTGAAAAGCCAGCATCAGTAAGCAAACATCCACCGCCAGGTGAAGGATAAAAATCTATTCCATACTCTTCTGCTAATTTCATTTGTTTTTTCCGGTTACGTCCTTGGATATCCAGCATTTCATCTTTTATCACCCACCCTTCTCGAATTGGAAGTGTGTCGATTAGTAATTTTTGGGAAAGAGGACGTATAAGTAGATCTTTTATCTCACTAAGTTTTCCCACTGCATTCAAAGCATCTTTGCGCTGACTCATCGGCCTCTGCCCCATCACTTCACCGGAAATTATAAAATCAACATTATATTCTTTCATTAACCTTCCTGCTTCATGGAACATAAGCCCATGACAGTCAATGCAGGGATTCATATTTTTCCCATAACCATATTTCGGACTTTCTATCATTTTTAGATGAAGATCTGTTAAATCGTGAACGATGAGATCAAATCCTATCTTGTTTGCTGTTTCCTGCACCTTGTCAGATCCAAAGAAAGGCGTACTGAAAAATATGGGTAAAACCTCATATCCTAAATTTTGCATGTGTAGAACTGATAAAATGCTGTCTAACCCACCTGAAAATAACGCAAAACATCTATGTTCTCTTTTCATCATTTCTCCAATTTTAGTTTAACCTTTTTTTAGCCATTTAATTGTCAAATGGAATATCGCTTTACAGGCATCCCCCGATTATTTTTTCTTAAATTCCAAATCAATAAATCTGATGGAGAAAATTATTTTCTAGTTGACTTAATATTTTCATTTAGGCAAATTTGAAATTGCATGAACTATAAAGGAAAACATGATGCAATTAACAAAGAGAAAATATTTATCGGAGTGTAAAAATTACTTGAGAGAAAACAATTAGAAAAAACAGGAGAATGACAGATATTGAGAGA
>Ga0075123_10001629_pt1 | contig 11155 bp, 6 predicted proteins | sample AntAceMetag02UKX_FD_69808 | JGI IMG/M metagenome (GOLD analysis project Ga0075123, IMG submission 69808) | Saline lake microbial communities from Ace Lake, Antarctica - Antarctic Ace Lake Metagenome 02UKX | ecosystem: Environmental > Aquatic > Non-marine Saline and Alkaline > Saline | place... | reverse complement strand
GAATAGGTTCTGCATTAGTTTCATTTCAAAATTCAGGTTTCTTTTTTATTACATCAGAAGTTGGAAGTGATGTTTGTTCAAAAGCCGTTTATGAAATTTATAAAGAAATTGAACGACTAAAACATGATTTAATTCCAGAAGAAGAATTAGAATTAGTAAAGAATTATATGCTTGGCACATTTATCAGAAGTATTGACGGACCTTTTGCTTTGGCTGAAAAATTTAAAGCTCTTTTGGAATATAATCTTGATTATAATTATTATTCAAATTTCTTAAAACTTATAAAAAAAATAACCCCAACAAAACTCAAAGAACTTGCTGAAACATACTTTGACAGTAATAATTTTTATGAATTAATTGTTGGGAAATTAAAATAAATATTAAATTTACTAAATTATTATAATTTAAAACCAAAAAAACATGTTAAAAAAAGTATTATTCTTCTTCGGTCTATTATTCATCTTATCTTCAGGAGATGTTTATGCAACCCATTATATGGGTGGTGAAATTACTTGGGAATGTACCAGTAATGGTAATTTTAAATTTACTTTAAAAGCATACCGTGAGTGCTATACTTCTAGCGGAGGTTCCGCTGCAAATTATGGAGCCAATTTACCTATGTATACTACTGCTCCGGGATTCAGTAACATTACAATGCATCGTTTAACAGGTTGGCCAAAAGATATTTCACCTGTCTGTAACAACAATCCATCTTTCCCTCACATTTATTGCAATAACTCAAGCCCGATGCCAGGAGCTTCTCATAATTTGGGAGCTATTCAAGAACATATTTACACTTCTGATAATTCATACCCAAATGGAGTTCCATTAACAGGAGTTCCTCCTGCAAGTGGTTGGAATTTTTACTGGAGATCTTGTTGTAGAAACGCTTCTGCAAATATGGCAGGAATGCCTACGTGGCGACTCCGAGCATATATGTTTCCTTATAACAATCAAAACGTAAGTACGTGCTTTGACAATTCTCCAACATTTGCAGAAATACCAAGAACTGTTATTTGTTCCGGATATCCATTTACTTATAATCACCTTGCCTGGGACATTGAACTCGATTCCTTAAAATATGAATGGGGACAACCATTATTATCAACCGGTGCTCCTATTGTTGCTTATTATGCCGGATATTCTTATAATAATCCTTTGCCCGGTCCTGCTTTTAACGCTAACAATGTTGCGGCAACAATGAATCAATTTACAGGAGAAATATCTTTTACATCATACACAACTGGAGCCTATGTTACTTCAACAAAAGTAACTGCATACAAATGCGGAATAAAAGTAGCAGAAATCTGGAGAGATATGCAAGTAACCCTTTTAACATGTGGCACTAATACACCTCCAAGCGTAACACCACCATTCAAAAATTCTGTAGGACAATATACTTTATTTACTGATACTGTTTTTGCTGGAGACTTTGTAACTTTCTCCATTTCTGGAACCGATTTTGAATTCCTTACTAACGGAAGTCCGCAAACTATAGAATTACAGGCAACAGGAGGACAATTTGGAAGTGTTGTTGCAGGAGTTCCACCAGCTTCTCCAACAATGAGTACTACGACAGGTTGCTTAAATTCACCTTGTGCTATATTAACACCTGCTCCTAATCCACCAAATCAATCTCTAAGTGGACAATTCGGTTTACAAACTACTTTCAGTTGGCAAACTGATTGCAGTCACCTTTCTACAAACATAGGATGTGGAACTACTTCTAATGTGTACAACTTCCTTTTCAAAGTTTTTGACGACTATTGCCCTGCTCCGGCTATTAATATGGCAACTATTACTATTGTTGTTTTAACACAGCCAACTCTACCTGCTCCTACTGTACACTGCGTTAAAGTGCATGGAAACGGTGATGTTACTCTTACATGGGTAGCTCCTCTTGACACTATGAACACTTTTAACAGCTATCATATTTATACTTCAACAAATCCTGCAGGTCCTTTTACTATACTTGACAGTATTTTTACTTATGCTCAAACAACATACACCCACGTTGGTGCTGGTGCTCAAGCTCAAAAAATTTATTATTATTTAAAAACTCGTTCGGGTTGTTTCGGAGATTCTTATTCTCCTGCCGGAGATACTTATTCTACAATGCTTATGAATGTTGTTAATCCGGGAGCAGCTCTTGGTATTGCTGAATTAGATTGGAATTCTATTATTTATCCTAATCTGCCTTCTGCATCCGGTATGTATAAAATTTACAGAGAATATCCGGTAGGAAATTGGGATTTTATAGGAACTACGGCAGATACTTCTTATGTTGATACTGTTACTTTATGTTACCAAATTTTGAATTACAGAGCTGAGATGGAAGACACTCTCGGAATTGATAGTCTTGGATTACCATATTTCTGCACTTCTGTTTCATCTCTTGATGGTGATACTTTTGAAGATAAAACTGCTCCGGCAATACCTCAAATTGATACTGTAACTGTTGACCCGATAATTAATAAATCTTTTATTGCTTGGAATGTAAATCCTTCTCCTGATGCTCAAGGATATATTATTTATCGTTTTATTTTAGGTGCTTGGACGCCTATTGATACAGTGTGGGGAAGCACAAACACAACTTATATAGATAATAATTCTGACCCTTGCTCAGATTATCAAACTTACAATATTGCTGCTTTTGACAGTTGTGGCAATCTCAGCCCTATGGGAATTAAACACAACACTATTAAAGTTGATGGACTACCAGATAATTGTAAAGATAAAATTAATTTAAATTGGAATCATTATTTAAATATGTCTCCGGGTTTAGGTGGATATAGTATTTCATATAGCGAAAACAATGGTCCTATAACTTTATTAACCACTGTTTCTGCAGCAAATAATTCATATGAACATACGGGATTAAACAATGGTTCGGAATATTGCTATTATATGCAGGCATTTGACAACAACAGTATTAAAACATCTACTTCCTGTGTTAAATGTATTATGGCAAATAAACCAAGACAACCACAGTTTGTTTACTTGCGTGTTGCTACAGTTAAAGACAATAACATAAATTCGAGAATAGATGTTCATGTTGACACTTCAGGATTTGTTTCTGAATATCGTATTTTCAGATCAAAAGATAAAGCAGGTCCATATAATTTAATTGCTTCACTTCCACCAACACTTAATCCTTTGTTATCATACACCGATTTGAATGCAGCTGTTAAAGATATAAGTTATTATTATTATGTTGTTGTTGTTGATAGTTGTTATTCAGAAGTATTAACATCTGACACAGCAAGAACTATTCATTTGTCTGTTGTAGCAAAAGATAATTTAACAAACGTTTTAACATGGAACTATTACGAAGGTTGGAATCCGGGAATTTCAGGATTGCCTATTAATTATGATATATACAGACGTATTGACGGAGTGCTTAGTCCTACTTTGCCTTTAACTATTCTTGGCAGTAGTATAAATTATTACGAAGACGATGTTTCTGATGATGTTCTAATTCAATCTGCTGGTCGCTTTGATTATGTAGTTCAAGCTATTGAAAGTACGACGAACTTTTATCAATTTACTGACACTAGTCAATCGAATATGGTTCAGGCATTACAAAAACCTAAATTGTTTGTTCCTAATGCATTTACTCCGGGAGATAATAATAATAGTATATTTATGCCGATGGGTGTATATGTTGATGGAGAAGGTTATTTATTCCAAATATATAACAGGTGGGGTAAAATGATTTTCGAAACTATGGATATTCATGAAGGATGGAACGGAAATCTTAAAGGAGGAATTGAAGCCCCTCAAGGAGTATATGTTTATTATGTGAAATTTAAAGATTCTTCCGGTAATTTCTTCGAAAAAAGAGGCACTGTTACTTTGTTGAGATAATTGATTTTGTTAATAATTCTTAATCCTGCTACGGCAGGATTTTTTTTTATTCAATATTATTGTAAATTTGCAAAAAAATATTAATATGTTATTAGATTCCGACAAATTTTTAGGCGAAGGTTTAACTTATGACGATGTTTTATTAGTACCTGCATATTCTGATACTCATCCAAAAGAAGTTGATATAAGTACTCCATTTACAAAAAACATCAGATTGAATATTCCTATTGTTTCTGCTGCAATGGACACAGTTACAGATTCTAAAATGGCTATTGCAATTGCTCAAGAAGGAGGAATTGGAGTAATTCATAAAAACATGTCTATAGAAAAACAAGCAAAAGAAGTTAAAAGGGTTAAGCGAGCTGAAAGTGGAATGATTATAGACCCAATTACAGTTTCTGTGAATGCCTTGGTGAGTGACGCTTTAAATATAATGAAAGAATTTAAAATAGGTGGAATTCCTGTTGTTAACGACAATAAAATCCTGATAGGAATTGTAACTAATAGAGATCTGCGTTTTGAAAGAAATCTTGGTCGCCCGATTTCTGAAGTTATGACAAGCAAAAATATTATTACTACAACAGAATTTACCGATTTTGAAAAAGCTGCTGATATTTTACAAGAATATAAAATCGAGAAACTCCCTGTTGTTGATAAAAACAATAAACTAATTGGCTTAATCACTTATAGAGATATTATCAAAATAAGAGAACGCCCCAACGCCAGTAAAGATAAAAAAGGACGATTGCGTGTAGCTGCTGCTGTTGGTGTTACCGATGATACAATAGATAGAGTTAAGGCTCTTATTGAAGTTGGAGTTGATGCAATAGTTATTGATACTGCACATGGTCATTCAATACGAGTGCTTAAAACAGCAAAATTAATTAAACAAAAATATCCCAATATTGATTTAGTAATAGGAAACATTGCAACAGCGGAAGCTGCACTTGATTTAGTTAAGGCTGGTGCTGATGCAATAAAAGTTGGTATTGGACCCGGTTCAATTTGCACAACAAGAATAATTGCAGGCGTTGGAATTCCTCAATTATCAGCAATATATAATGTAGCAAAACAATTGGAAGGAACAGGGATTCCTATTATTGCAGATGGAGGTATAAGATACACCGGTGATATTGTTAAAGCAATTGCTGCCGGAGCTTTTACAATTATGGCTGGTTCATTGTTTGCCGGAGTTGAAGAATCTCCAGGTGAAACAATTATCTTTGAAGGAAGAAAATATAAAATCTATAGAGGCATGGGTTCTATAGAAGCAATGCAAAAAGGCTCAAAAGACAGATATTTTCAAGAAGGTGAAGATGATATGTACAAATTAGTTCCTGAAGGAATAGTTGGAAGAGTACCTTATAAAGGAACACTTTCAGAAAATATCCATCAAATGATTGGCGGATTAAGAGCAGGAATGGGATATTGTGGAGCAAAAAATATAGAATTATTACAACAAGCAAAATTTATTAAAGTAACATCTGCAAGTATTGTCGAAAGTCATCCTCACGATGTTACTATTGTTAGAGAAGCTCCTAATTATAGTTCAAAATAAAATATCCCTTAGCTTCCAAAATAAACATTGTCATAATTAAAATATAAATAAAAAAAGTTTGTTAATATTTAAATAATTGAAAATTTTTAGAAAAGATGAAAAAAACTATTATTAAATCATTGTTAATTATTACCGCCTTAATCTTATCAAGCGGAATTTATTCACAAAATAACAAAGAAGATGTTTTGATTACTATTGCCGGTGATAACATCACAAAATCTGAATTCTTAAAGGTTTACAAAAAAAACAATATAAAAAATGATGTTATTGACAAAAAATCACTTGAGGAATATTTAGAATTATACATTAATTTTAAATTAAAAGTTAAAGAAGCCGAAGAGCTTAAAATGGACACATCTCATGCATTCAAATCAGAATTGAACGGATATCGTAAACAACTCGCCGAACCTTATCTTACCGATAAAGAAATATTTGAATCAATCCTAAAAGAAGCCTACGACAGGATGCAATATGATATCCGAGCTTCTCATATTCTGAAAAAAGTTGCTAAAGATGCTTCTCCTGAAGATACTCTTGTTGCTTACAACACAATCATGGAGATAAGAAAGAGAATAATAAAAGGCGAAGATTTTAATGAGGTCGCAAAAGAAACTTCTGATGACCCATCTGCTAAAGGAACTGTAGGAAAAGGTAACCAACCTCCAATAATTGGAAATGGTGGAGATTTAGGATATTTCACTTCCCTTGATATGATTTACCCTTTTGAAAATGCTGCTTTCAATACAAAAATTGGTGAAACATCAATGCCTGTAAGAACTGATTATGGCTACCATTTAATTAAAATAAAAGACAAAAAGAAAGCAATGGGAAAAGTTCAGGTAGCTCATATTTTTATCAGAATGCAAAAAAATGCTACTAAAATGGATTCTTCTCTTGCGAAAATAAAAATTGATGATATCTATAAAAAAATTCTTGATGGTGGTAATTTTGAAGAAATTGTAAAAACTTATTCCGAAGACAAAGGCTCTTCATCCAAGGGAGGAGTTTTACCTTGGTTCGGTGTTAACAGAATGGTGCCTGATTTTATTGTAGCTATTTCTAAATTAGAAAAAAAAGAAGATATTTCTGAACCGGTTATTACTGCTTATGGTTGGCATATTATTAAATTAATTGACACTAAACCTATCGGTACTTATGAAGAAGTTAAACCGCAGATAAAAAAACATGTTGCACGAGATTCTCGAGCAAATAAAAGCAAAGAAATTGCAATCAAAAAAATTCAGCAAGAGTTTGGCTTTAAAGAAAACAAAAAATCTTTAACAAAAATCTACGCTGTTGTAGATTCTACAATATTTGAAAAAAAATGGTCTGTAGAAAAAGCAGCAAAGCTTAAAAAAGTTTTATTTATCCTTGGTGACAAAAAATACTATCAAAAGGATTTTGCTAAATACTTAGCTACTCATCAAAGAAATAGTCAAAATAAAGACATTAAACAATTCGTAGATAAAGCTTATAAAAATTATGTCAACGAAAGCTGTATTGCATACAAAGACGAACATCTTGAAGATTTGTTTCCTGAATTTAAAGACTTAATGAAAGAATACAGAGATGGTATTTTATTGTTTGACCTTACAGATAAAAAAGTTTGGTCAAAAGCAATAATTGATACAGCAGGATTAGAAAACTTTCACGCAAAGAACAAGACAAATTATATGTGGGGACAAAGATTAGAAGCTGCCATTTTTTACTGCAAAGACAAAGATATTGCTAAAGAAGTTATCTCATATATTGACATTGCCTTACCTTATGAAACAATTCTCGATACTGTTAATACCGATAGCATTATTAACTTAATAATTGAAAACAAAAAGTTTTCTAAAGGCGAAAACAAAATTATTGATTCAATTAAATGGAAAGCCCACACTACAAAATATATTGAAAATGATGATGGAGTTGTTTATGTTGTTCTAAAAAATGTCATAAATCCTGAACCAAAAAAATTAGATGAAGCTAAAGGAATAATTACTGCTGACTATCAAAATTTTCTCGAAAAACAATGGATAAAATCTCTGAAAGAAAAATATCCGGCAGAAGTTAACAAAGATATTCTGAATTCTATTATAGAATAAAGATTTGCAAATCTAAATAATAAGACATAAATTTAGCTTTTCAATAATTGTTTTAATATTAAAAATTGAATTTAGTAATATAATTTTTTAGAAAATTGAAAAAAGTATTTTTTATATTTTTTGTAGTATTAATTTCTTGTAACATATCTAACAAAAAAGATACAAGCAATGCTGTTGCAAGAGTTTATGACAAATATTTGTTTATTGATGACCTTGAAGGGATTATTCCTCCTAATACTTCTGAAATAGATAGCATTGAAATAACAAACAATTATATCAATAATTGGATACGTGAAAATTTGGAAATTAATAAAGCAGAAAAAAATCTCTCTGAAAAACAAAAAGATTTTCAAAAACAAATTGATGATTATCGCAATTCTCTTATAGTTTTTAAATACAAACAAAAACTCATTCGGGAACAATTAGATACAATAGTTACAGAACAAGAAATCAAAGATTATTATGAAAATAATAAAAGCAATTTTGAACTAAAAGATAATATTATTCAGGTAGTTTATGTAAAACTAAATTTAGAAGCTCCCAATTTAAAACTCGTAAAAAAATTTATTAAAAGCGACAAAGAAGAAGACAAAGAAAAACTTGAAGACTATTGCCAAAGATATGCTGTAAACTATTTCCTTGATGACGAATCATGGTTGCTTTTTAATGACCTTCTTAAAGAAATTCCAATAAAAACTTATAATCAGGAAGCATATTTGAAAAACAACAGAGCTATAGAAGCTAAAGACTCTCTTTACTATTACTTTGTTAATATTAAAGGGTTTAAAATTAAAAATAGTATTTCACCATTGAATTTTGAAAAAGAACGAATTAGAAATATCATTATTAATATTCGAAAATTAGAGTTGATAAAAAAAATGCAGGATGATATTTTTAAAAATGCTCAGGAAAAAAATAATTTTGAAATATATTGATTTTATCAAAATAAATTAAGATTAAAAGAGTTATAGAAAATCAAACCAAAAATCTTATGAAAAGAAATTTCATTAAACTAATTTTAATATTATTAATAACCTTTTCTTTTAATAAAATCTATACGCAGGAAAAGATTATTGACAAAGTTATTGCTACAGTTGGAAACAACATAATTTTATATTCCGACATAGAAACTCAATATCTTCAATTCATAATGCAGGGGTATTCTAAAAAAGAAGGAATACGATGCCAGATTTTTGAAGAAATATTATTCCAGAAACTTCTGCTTAATCAGGCAGAAATTGATAGCATTGAAATTACAGATGAACAAATTGAATCGGAAATGGATAGAAGATTACGTTATTTTATTACACAAATTGGTTCGGAAGAAAAGTTGGAAGAATATTATAATAAAACAATTATTGAAATTAAAGAAGAAATGAGAACCCTCATTCGAGAACAATTATTAGTTGATAACGTTCAAAAAACAATAACCAGTGAAGTAAAAATTACTCCTTCAGAGGTTAAAGCATATTTTAAAAAAATTCATCCTGACAGTTTGCCTTTAATAAGTTCAGAAATTCAAATTGCCCAAATTGTTAAACAACCTACTATTAATAAGTCAGAAATTGAATCTGTAAAAAACAAACTAAACCAATTGCGTGAAAGAATTATTAATGGAGAAAAATTCTCAGTACTTGCCCGTCTTTATTCCGAAGACCCCGGCTCAGCATCAAAAGGTGGTGAAACAGGCCTCTTTACTAAAGGAGTTATGCAAGCAGAATTTGAGGTAGCTGCTTTTGGATTAGAAGAAAACAAAGTTTCACCTGTGATTGAAACTAAATTCGGATTTCACATTCTTCAACTTATCGAACGACGAGGTGATTACATTAATGTTAAACATATTTTGTTGCAGACCAAAGTTTCTCCTGTTGAGCTAAATAAAGCAAGTATCTTTCTTGATAGTGTTGCTACTTTAATAAAAAATGATTCCATGTCATTTGAAGAAGCGGCTTTATTATTCTCCGATGACCCAAGCAAAAACAATTTTGGATTAGTAATTAATCAGGCTACAGGAAATGCAAAATTTTCTCCCGACGAACTTGACCCAAATATATTTTTTGTTGTTGACAAATTAAAAATAGGCGAAATCTCAAAACCTGCCATTATGAAAACCGAAGACAACAAACAAGCATACCGCCTGCTTTATCTAAAATCGAGAACTGAACCTCATACAGCAAATCTTAAAGAAGACTATAATAAAATTCAAGAAAGTGCATTATTGGAAAAACAAAATAATGCAATCGAAAAATGGATATCCGAAAAATCCAAAAATGCTTATATCAATATTATTGATGAAGATTTTAAAAACTGTAAGCTTAAATATAAATGGACTGATTGATGGATAACAAAAATATTTTAAAATAACATTTTAATTATGCAATACTCTTCAGACGTAGAAGCTCTCGATGCTTTTGTTGAAAAATATAAAATCCTTCGAAAAGAAATTGCCAAAGTTATTGTTGGGCAAGACGAAGTATTACAAAATATATTAATATCAATATTTAGTAAAGGACATGGATTGTTAATTGGAGTTCCGGGCTTAGCAAAAACTCTGATGATAAACACTATTGCAAATATTCTAGGACTTAGTTACAGCCGTATTCAATTCACTCCCGATTTGATGCCCTCCGATATTCTTGGAACAGAAATTCTTGACGAAAACAGAAAATTCAGATTTATTAAAGGACCGGTTTTTTCTAATATTATTTTAGCTGATGAGATTAACCGAACTCCTCCAAAAACTCAATCGGCTTTGCTTGAAGCAATGCAGGAAAGATCTGTTACAATAGCAGGAAATACTTATAAACTCGACGACCCATTTTTTGTTCTTGCAACTCAGAATCCTATCGAACAAGAAGGAACCTACCCCCTACCCGAAGCTCAACTCGACAGATTTATGTTTAATATTTGGCTGGATTATCCTTCTTTTAATCAAGAATTAGATATTGTTAAAACAACAACAGCAACCGATTTTCCTAAACTTGATATAATTTTAAATTCTGAAGAAATAGTCTTTTTCCAAAATTTAATCAGACGCATTCCGGTACCTGAAAATGTTTTTCAGTACGCTGTTAACATTGCTGCCAAAACAAGACCAAATACATCTACTGCTCACGATTGGGCTAATAAATATATCACATGGGGTGCAGGTCCAAGAGCTTCACAGTTTATGATTATTGGTGCTAAATGCCACGCTGCAATCAACGGAAAATACTCTCCCGACATTGAAGATGTTCAGGCAGTAACAAACTCTGTACTTCGTCATAGAATTGTGCGTAACTACAAAGCCGAAGCCGATGGTGTTGGTATTGACAATATTGTTAAAGAATTGATAAAATAGAAAATAATCTCTCCAAAACAACTTGAAAACAGCCTCCTTTTTGTCTATTAAGCTGCAAATATAACCGTTACTTATTAACTATCATCATCCTTACTAATCTGCTTCCGTCAAACTCTATTGAATAGTAATAAATCCCTGGTGGGAATGCTGTAATATTCAATTCAGTTTTATTATTTCCTTTATTTTTCCTGTTTTCGACACTTTTTACTACCCTAAAACATAACTTACAGCAAAACAATAAAATAAATACTAATTATGGTGTTTTTTAGGTGACCCAGCTATCTTTTTTAGTATTTTCGA
>Ga0075123_10001623_pt1 | contig 11167 bp, 8 predicted proteins | sample AntAceMetag02UKX_FD_69808 | JGI IMG/M metagenome (GOLD analysis project Ga0075123, IMG submission 69808) | Saline lake microbial communities from Ace Lake, Antarctica - Antarctic Ace Lake Metagenome 02UKX | ecosystem: Environmental > Aquatic > Non-marine Saline and Alkaline > Saline | place... | reverse complement strand
GAATCCTAGCCGGTTCTCCCTATTGGACACGTTCAGAACTTTTTAGGGAAATATAACAACGGAAAATATTAAATTAAATCAATTAGTGTTTCAGTAAAGTAATAAAATTAAATTTTGTTTTACTCCTCTGCTAAAACGATTTATGATATTTTTACATGAGTACAGATACGTTAAAGGTGTATTATAAATTGGAAGAAATCATTGGAGTTTGTTAGTCATTAAAAAACATATAATAATTCTTAAAATGAACTTAACGAATTATTGAGTTAGTACATGCAAATATTATCAAAATATGGTAAAAATAAGGAGAAATATTGACTTAAATGCATGCTCTTAATGGGGAGTATTACACAAATTTTAATTTTCTACTGGTAAAATAATGAAAGAAATACATTTCAGTGAATTTTGTTGGTTTAAATTCACAAAATCAGAGTAAGATATTTTGTAATCTTCACCTATCATAGGATCATTTGTAACTATCTCTTCTTTTTTATCATCAAACCCAATAATCACACGATAATGAAAATCAGAATCAGTCAAACTATAATGTTGTAAAGTAAGGATTGGTTTATTTTCTTTTAATACATCTTTTATTCCATCTATTGTTAATTCTTTTATATCCAATTTAAATCCAATCTTTGGCAGATATTCCATTAGCAGTTCTTCTTCACCCCATCCATAATTTCCCACTATATTATTGGCTACTTCATATTGACTAACATTTTCCCCATAATAATTAAGGACCATTGTTGCTGAAGCAGGAAGACACCATACTGGAGTAGCTTGTTCTACATAGGGAACATCTAGCTTAAAATAATCTTCTTCAGTTGGAGGACTAGCTGGGTTTCCTCCACAACCTATTGTGAGTAAAAATACAACAAAGATCATTGAAATAACTAAAAATATATTTTGTTTTTTCATTTTTTGAAATACCTCCCTGAACTAAGGTTTTTTATGCTCATTATAGTTCATTTACATTCCCGTACCTAAGGATTAGTCTGAGGTTTATAATCAACGATCACTCCTCGACTTATTAAAGTCTCGATATCCTGCATTTTCTGGGAGCCTTCAGTAAGATTAAGATAATTATTTCCCATATAGATATAGTCCCCGGTACCAAGACCCCCATTATTAACCAGTGCTGAGATATCCATCACCTGGTTGTTGTAGAAATACAGGCCCATCAAATTGTTCAGGTTTGAAAGTACTGAGATATCTGAGACCTGGTTACCGTTGAACTTTAGGAACTTCAGATTAGTCAGGTTTGAAAGTGCTGAGATATCTGAGACCTGGTTACCGTTGAACTTTAGGAACTTCAGATTAGTCAGGTTTGAAAGTGCTGAAATATCTGAGACCTGGTTGTCGTTTAAGCCTATCCCCTGCAGATTGGTCAGGTTCGAAAGTGCTGAGATATCTGAGACCTGGTTGTCGTTGAAGCCTATCCCCTGCAGATTGGTCAGGTTCGAAAGTGCTGAGATATCTGAGATCTGGTTGTCGTTGAAGTCTAGGAACTTCAGATTAGTCAGATTTGAAAGTGCTGAGATATCTGAGATCTGGTTGTCGTTGAACTCTAGCCACTCCAGATTAGTCAGGTTTGAAAGTGCTGAGATATCTGAGACCTGGGTACTGCTGAAAAATATCCGGTCAAGATTGGTCAGGTTCGAAAGTGCTGAGATATCTGAGACCTGGTTGTCGTTTAAGCCTATCCCCTGCAGATTGGTCAGGTTCGAAAGTGCTGAAATATCTGAGACCTGGTTGTCGTTGAACTTTAGGAACTCCAGATTAGGCAGGTTTGAAAGTGCTGAGATATCTGAGACCTGGTTGTCGTTGAACTCTAGCCACTCCAGATTAGTCAGGTTTGAAAGTGCTGAGATATCCGAGATCTGGTTGTCGTTGAACTCTAGCCACTCCAGATTAGTCAGGTTTGAAAGTGCTGAGATATCTGAGATCTGGTTGTCGTTGAACTTTAGGAACTCCAGATTCTGAAGATGTTGTATCCCTTCCAAAGATTTTATTCCCCTTTCCTCAGAATCTAATTCTGTAATTCCAATAACATCACTCAAATACAATGGTCCATCAGGTTTGTTTATAGTCTCTCTAACGGTTTGCTCAAGATTAGGATCTTCGAATTCTATCACATTAAAAGTCTCTTCAATGAAAGTAGCATATATACTATGATCTTCAGTTACATTGTTAAAAGTATATGAACTTACTGATCCTACTGAGCTTTCGTCTACCAGGACATCACCGATTTGATAATTTTCATTTGGAGAAATAGTAAATGTTTTATCCGAACCTTCGTTTACGGTTACATCCCCGGATGGGCTTATTGATCCGTTGGAACCAGTAGAGGCAGTAATAGTAAAAGTTTCTACTGGAGGGGCGGAAGAAGGAATTATCTTCCATTCTCCATCTTGTTTTATGAATTCTAGCCGTGCTTTATATTCACTCTCTCGTCCATAATAATCAATTTCTCTACCATAGCGATTAATCTTAGTATAAACTGTTGCTTCACTGTTTGCTTTATGTTCTTTTCTGACTGACAATAATTTAACACGCTGAGTTTGTGAATTAACAGTTATAGGTTGTCCCTTTTTAATTTTATCCATTAAATCTTTATCTATGCAGTAATTTTCATTTCTATCATCTTTAGCACAATAAACTTCAACTTCCCAATAATCAAACAAAAGTATTCTTTTTGTTATTTCTATGCTCTGAATCAGACTCATACGCGCTCTGAATTCTTCCCGGTTAGCTTTAAAATCATCTAATTCATATCCTGAGGCCAATAATTTTTCAGCTTTGTCATACTCTCCTTCCCCAAACAAGAAATAAAATGCTGCAGTAATCTCTTCTAATGTCTTTGGATTTTTCGGTGCTACGGAAAATATTTTATCATAAATAATTTTCCATTTCCCGCTTTGTTTTGTAAGTCTTAAAATATTATTCGAATACGTATTGTCTACATAACGCATAGTAAAAGAAATAAATATCTCTTTGTCTTTCTTGTAACTTTCGTTAATTGATAGTAGTTCAACTCGTTGGTTTCCGCTTCCGGCTTCAAGAGGGGCAGATATGGGTCCACCACTTTTTATCTTATCTAGCATTTTTTTGTCAAAACAATCAAAAGTTCCGTAAAAGCTAAGTTGACTCTCAGGAAATTTTATAGTGATATTCCAACCGTCAGTTTTGAGCATGTCTTTATTTGTTATATCTATCCCCTGAACAAGAGTCATAAATTCTTTAATTTTAAATTGATTTAGTCTGTAATTTTTTAAAGAATTTACAGTGACCAGTTTCTCAGCTTCATGGTATTTTCCTTCTCTAGTCAAAAAATAAAATGTTGTCAAAACTTCTTCTGCGCTCTTTGGATTTTTGTGTGGTTTAACAAAAGTTTGAAAAAGATTTTCTCCAATAATTGGAATTGAAAATTTTGTTATTCTGGCCATGTCTTCATAGAAAATTTTTAAACCTTTAACGTCTTTTGGAACACCACCAAAATGAATCCATATTTTTCGTTCTTGTCCAGAACTTAATGTAAATTTATGTATGTCGCTAAAAATCTTTTCGTTTATATATACCTTAGAATCTTCATAAATCTTTCCTTCATCGTCTTGAGCATAAAAATTTGAGCAATTCCAAAAATTAAATTCTTGTTCTTTTTCTCCAGTATTTTTTACAGTTAGTTCTATCAAGAAATGCCAACCTCTGAACCTAATGTCTTCAAAATAAGCCTTGTTCAAAATTAGCGTGGCATCGTTTATTTGAAGGGACTTTCCATTAACTTCGGCAAGTTTAATTCTTGGTCTTTCGTCAGCACAAGCTGTCATGATTTCAATAGCCACAAACAGGATTATTAGGATTACTATCCATTTTCTCATTTTCTTTCCCTCCTATCTATTTATTTAACATAACCTAACTTTTCTTATGCTTTCATTTATATTCCTTATTGTATTTTTTTAATTTCCTTTTTTTTATTCCCCAAAATTTTTTCCTTATCTTACAAGGTTCTCTGTGCTCCTGATAATATTTTCTGCTCTTTTCTTTAATTTTTTACCTATTTTTTATACACTATTTCCGACCATACTTTTTTTAACTGTTCTTTATCTTCTTTCTGATATTTTTTCTTCGTATTTGTTTCTCTATATTTCGAACAAGCCTTGTATTATTTAGCCTACTGCATTAAACTAAATATTTATAATAACCAGCTAATTATCTCGGTTTATTAGTATTTATCTTTAGTTTTTTTGCGATTTAACTTCTTTTGTATTTTTAAAGTATCTATCTAAAAATTCGATATTTCTTACCGAAATATCCTTTTTAAACAAATAAGCATGGTTCTTTGTTATGTTTCAATTCTTCTGGATTTAAGCTACTCATTTATTATCTCTCTTCTCTTTTTTTCCAGGATCACCTCGAGTAATTTTGAAGTTGTTCATTTAATTTTTATTTTAATAAGCATTTCCTTCTAAAAATCTTAATCAAAATGGAACACCCTATAACTCTACAGAAGCCATAGGTTTCCTGTCACAGATGGAGTTATGTCAAATGTTGAGACCCCTTTCTTTCTAATTTTTATTTGCTCCTCAAAATTTAAAGTAATTTCTTTTTCAGGCTAATAATAAGATTAATATTCAATCTTTTGGTGAATCTTAATCTTATTTCTTTTTTAGTCTTCTGCTCTTTAATATTAATATAGTCTATAATATTACCTTGTCTATCAAGGATATTATTTACTTTTAACGATAACATGTCATTAATACGTGGTGCAAGATTAATTCCCATGACAAAGAGCAAATAATCGCGGATATTATTATTTTTAAAATATAATTATAAATAAAAATAGCCCTTTTCGGACATCCACCCGAAAAATGATTATTAAATATTTCTAAAACCAGAATATACTCCCGGATAATCATTTGGCTTCCAGGGAAGGTCAATCTGTAAAATTATATAGGGGATTTTAATGATGATATTCTTATTCTATTGTAATTTTCCATTTTTTATCTTCTTTTATAAGTTCTTCTTTAACATCTTTCATTTTTTCATCTTTGAAATATATTTTAAAATAAACATCTGCTCCTTCTCCCCGCACTTCTTCTTTTTGTATTTAGATCTTCTTAATTGTTCCATTACGAGTTACTTGATCCCCAGCACCTTTTAAACCACCCATAAAAGCACCCAAGTCTGAATTCAGCGCTTGCGCAAATTCTGATGACATATATTTTTTGATCTCTGAATATTTACCATCATTTGCTACCATGTAAGCTACCTCCACAACTTCTGAGGGAGTTTTTTGTCCTACAGAACTACATCCACTAAAAAATATAATTATAACTATAAGGGTAACTGCTAGCACTGCTTGACTAATTTTTTTCATTTATTAATCTTCCTTTGATTTCCAAACATAATTTAATTTTTACAATAGTTGTATTTAAAAATTTTAAACCTTATAATTCTTAATTTATTCTACTCTTCTTACCTTTACAACTCGGGTATCTTATCATCCAGTTCCTTTAAATTTAGTATTACCAGCAAGTATAAAGTCATCGTCGGTGATTTGGATAATACTTTGAAAAGCATCTTTGCCTTACCTTTACAAGTCTTCAGAATATTACTTAAACTTCACCTATTAGTTTGAAATTAAACTGGAGAATATATCTCATCACCATATTAGTTTATATATGAAGCCATTTATCATTAAAAAGAATCGTCTTTTTTTAAAGAAAACTTTATGACTATCCCAGCTCCTATTATTATGTCACCAATCCAAAATAAGGTTGGATTATACAGAGTTATACCAGCTAATCATGCGAGAAAGCCAACAACACTACATGGTCCGCTTGATAAAAAAAGACATTGAAAAAAATCACCTAAAGTTCCTCCCGTTTCCTTTATTGCTTGATTGTAAAAATAAGCCCACAATATAATTGATCCAATGGAATAATAATACCTAAACCAAGTAATATTCTTGTTAATTTTCTTATATCCATATTTTCTCCTTCCTGTAAAAATATTGTTATTTTAGGTAAAATACTTAAAGCTTTAACAATTATCTCCTTAGGATAATCTTAAAACCCAAGGAAATCTGCCAAAGTAACTGCCCTGTCTTCTATGGGACCAACTTGAATAGATTCCTGTAAAGTCCTCAATATCTTCTCACCATTTGGTTTAATAGCTTCGCATTTAACTGTTAATAAATAGTAGCCATTTTCGTCCGCTTCTTTATACTCGGCACTAAAAATACCATCGTTTGCTTCACCATCACTATGACGGCCATCATCATGAAGATTCAATGTTTTTTTCTTAGTGAGAGCATATTGAAGAAAATCTCCTAAATCTATCACTCTTTTCTTAAGCATTTTTTTTAAATTAGGTGATGGTTTTTTGATCTTGGCGGTTACTTTAATGTCTCTTACAATTTCTGGCTCTGGACCAAAAAGACCTAAAACTTTAACTGTAATCGGGATTACCTCATCCCGTCGATAACTGGGTTGAAAGCCATATAAATTGGCTAAAAGAGGTGAACTCCCGGAAACAGTAAGATTTACTTGCTCACTTGGCCGGTCAATTTCTTTACCAAAGAGAGTAACTTGCCAATTACCACACTTCGGCTTATCCACTTGATAGAAACAGAAAGTATCTTCTTTTTGATAAGTTACTCCGGAAAAATTGCTGAAATTGTCAGTACTGATTTTTTCCCCTTGCGGTGTCTGCAAATAGAGATCAACTACACTCCCTTGCCAATCAGCAAAGAAAGTGGCTGAGGTAATATCAGAGTCAATAGGAATTTGGTAGGAAAGTTCTTTCCCTTGAGAAATCATATCATTGTAGGCAAAAAGCACTGATTGGTTATGTACATGGGCTGAAATTCTGTGATAAACCTGGGTGATATTGGGAAGACCTGCAGGAAAAAATATTCCACCCGTACGTTTTGCAATTTCTGCAAGGGTATTCTGATCAGCATCATTTCCATAAGCAACGGTGTAAACAGGCCATTGCCTCTTTTTGTATTCCTCTACCGCCGGCCATAATTTACCGGTATTATGTTTACCATCTGACATCAGGAGAGTAGCTTTGGAAGTTGAATCACTTGTTTTATTTAACTGAAATAAACTACTGCTTAAACCTGCACCTATGTTCGTATTACCATCAGCTCCAATAGTTCTTACAGCTATTTGGAGTTTTCTTTTATTTTCTGACGTTGCCTGAAGAGATCCAACTTCCGTTTTTGCATCATCAGAAAAACTAATCAGGGAAGAATAATCAGAAGGACGAAGACTGGCAAAAAATCCTTCAGCAGCATGCTTTGCTTTTACTAACTTTTCTCCACTCATACTGCCTGACCTATCCATTGCTAATACAATCGTACCGAGATCATATTCCTTCTCCTCAATAATTGCTTCTTCTCTACTTACTGCATCAATCCTCACCCAGCTTTCCGGTGGTGCGTTGAAAGTAAATTCAGTGAGTATTTTCATAAGAGTAACTTTCATTGGTAGATTAAAAAAGTCTCCGATATTCCCAGCAAATTTCTTAGCCCATCTTTCCGCCATTTTTTCAGAGAAAAGTTTTGTTAACCACTCTTGTATTTTTTCTTTCATTGGACCTTTTGTGATACATATAATAAATTTGCCCAATGCATCAAGGGCACTATCCATATCATTCATAGCCACTGCACGACCAATTACGCCTAAAGGTCCTGAGCAGTGAGATGTTATTGTAAAAAATAGTGGATCTATCGAAGCCATTCCAAGTTCTACCGGAAATACTAAGTTATGATCAAAGGCATTTGATGGAAGTTCTTTAGTAAAAAAACCACGCATTGCAAGGTCAATCGCTAAGGATCCTAATAGCATATTGCTTTTTTGTGTGCCTGGTGAGACCCCAACTGCGGTTACGGCATTAAATTGCAAAAAGGAATCTTTTGAAAATTCTATAGTTCCAAGGTTTTTTGTATATGAAGGTCCAAATAGATAAACGCCTTTAGTGGATACAGGAATTTGACCAATCTTTCTATATGTATAATCCTGTTCTACATATACCCAAGTCATTGTACTATTCCACAATACCACATCTGCTTGAATTTTATTTTCTTTTTCCCTTATATTTGTAGCTTTCATTCCGATAACGAACTCTTTATCGTCACTCCATGACCTCTCTAAATTAATGGTAGTTTTATCTTTTTTTATAGGAGAATTCAAATCTTCTGTTAATTTTTCTTCATTTTTTTCGCTAGAGGATTCTTGTTTTTCCTTTACTTTATCTTGGTCTAATTCAGGTGTTTCAATTTTTTTACTTTCTTTAATATTCCCTAAAAGTTCCAGAGAAAACCCATTTTGAAAGACTTCTTTTGCATAATATTTTTGTTCTTCTTTTGGCAATTTTTCTAATAAATCTATAAATTCTGTTTCATGCTGGTCTAGCTCTTCAAGAGAAGATAAGTAAATATTAAATATAGTAGGAAATTTCCCTTCAATATAGTCTTTTACCTCGATTATTTTTGAAGCAAAAATCAAAGTTGGAAAAAGAATTAAAATACTAACAATAATTAATAAGATAAAAAAGTCTTTTTTCATTTTCTTTAATACCTCCTAATTGCCTTTATAACGTTGTGTATTGTGTATAGCAAGAAAGATTATTAATAATAATAAGAGACTACTAAGTGAAAGTGACATTAGTCTAATAAACCTTTTAGTTCAATTTATACTACCTAATAACGAACCTAAGCACTACGCATAATCCTACATTATTGCTGGCTTTGAAGTATGTCAGGTGACGGCTTTTTTTTAGCTGCTGTTTAGGGTAAAATATACTCTGTATATGATTTTTGAAAGGAATCAATTAATAAAATGTTGTTAGTAGACCTATCCCCGTCTCTGTTATAATATTTTCCATAAAGTCCTTGCAAAATTTTTTACAATAAAAAACCTTAACTAATTTAAATATATTGATATTATTTGATTTATTATCATTATCATTAATTTTATTTATTTTTTATCTAATGGTAGTAATTTTATAACCCAGATACCCCCTCTCCGGTACCTTTTGATTCTGTGTATCCAGCTATTATATAGCCACCATCGGTGGTTTAGATAATTAAATATAATCGATTATTATCTCTTCCTTTAAAAGTCTTATCTCATTCTGTGAGCACTGACATAGATTATGAATAAATATGTACTTCGAATTTCTCTTCTTTTTTATTATCTACCATTACCTTACTCTCAATATCTTTCATTCTATTTTTATCAATTTTTAAACTCTTTCGATACAATCGATATCCAAAATTAATTTTTTGGGTGAACTAAAGGATATTTTCCGGGGCTCCAAAAAGCAGCATTAAGACCCCCTGTTCTGTTCCATTCTTTAGCAGATAAGTATATGGTGTAACTGGTTACTTTTTTAGAATTTATCTCTGGTTTAAAATTATATACAAGTTTTTCGGTTTGATTCGGAGGGATAGGTCCCCTTTCGCTTAACTGTCCATATCCCATGGGATAGTTATAAAACATGCCGATCCTAACTCTCAGAGGGTTTTTTGTAGTGTTTTTATATGTAATGTGAACCTCTGGTTCAGAACCAGGGATAAGATAATGGTCTATGATTTCTATCCTTGAACGAGCTCCAACTGTTGGAATATATTGCCCGCGTAGTTTAGGAGAAGACTTAAAAATGCTTTCAGGTAGTATTAGTTTAAAGTGAATTCCAAATATGCTTCCAATTAATTCAACAGGAATTTCTTCACTGGGTAATAAAAAAATTAATTTCCCATTTCCTTTTTCACCCGGATCCGCCCATTTTTCTATCTTAGCATAGTAAAAGGATTTCTCGGGATAAATATAACCCTTGTTAGTTTTCAATTCACCTTTAACTTGAGGAGCCCTTGCTCCTGGTTTTGGGCCTATATTTTCAAATGTGAAAGGAATCTTTATATATATTTTCCCAGAAGGCGGGGTTTCACGGTTAGCAAAAATTATTTCACCTTCAAATAAAGGCTTCTCAAAGGTTAACCGAAATTGTGTCACCTTTTCTTTTCTTTCTTCTCCTATAATTCTTTTATATTGCCATATATTAAAAGGTTGATCGATACCTTCAGCTATTCCTTGTTTTTTATTAGAATCATTATTTAATCTTTCATTTTCCTTTTTCTTAAATCGAATAGTTTCTGATTTAAATTTTATAATCCAGGCATCCCCCTCTCCGGCACCTTTAGAAATAGTATTTCCAGCTATTATATAACCGCCATCGTAAGTTTGAATGATAGCGCTTGCCCAATCAATTTTGCTTCCTCCAAAGGTTTTATCCCACAACATATTACCATCTTGATCTATTTCCATTACCCATATATCCATTTCTCCTGCACCCTTAGATTTTGTTGCACCAGCAACAATGCACCCTCCATAAATAGTCTGAATAATAGGTCCTGCATAATCATCTTCGCTTCCCCCAAAAGTCTTATCCCACAGCATATTGCCTTCTTGATCCAGTTTTATAATCCAGGCATCAAATTCTCCTGCACCTTTAGAATTGGTCACGCCCTCTAATATATAGCCATTATCATTAGTTTGTATAATGCTTCCTAATGTATCAAACTCGCTTCCCCCAAAAGTCTTATCCCACAGCATATTGCCTTCTTGATCCAGTTTTATAATCCAGGCATCAAATTCTCCTGCACCTTTAGAATTGGTCCTTACAGCTAATGCATAGCCACCATCGGCAGTCTGGATAATATAATTTGGCCATTCGTATTTTTTCTCGCCAAAAGTCTTATCCCACAGCATATTACCTTCTTGATCCAGTTTTATAATCCAGGCATCTCTTTTACCTGCACCTTTAGATAAAGTATCACCAGCAATCATGAAGCCAACATCGAAGGTCTCAATAATAAAGAAAGCTCTATCATCATTACTTCCACCATACGCTTTATCCCACAGCATATTGCCTTCTTGATCCAGTTTTATAATCCAAGCATCAGATTTTCCTGCACCTTTAGAACTGGTATAACCAGTAACCATAAAACCACCATTGGAGTTTTGTATTATAGCACTTGCATAATCATCTTCGCTTCCACCAAAGGTTTTATCCCACAGCATATTGCCTTCTTGATCCAGTTTTATAATCCAAGCATCAGATTTTCCTGCACCTTTAGAACTGGTATAACCAG
>Ga0075123_10001619_pt1 | contig 11179 bp, 10 predicted proteins | sample AntAceMetag02UKX_FD_69808 | JGI IMG/M metagenome (GOLD analysis project Ga0075123, IMG submission 69808) | Saline lake microbial communities from Ace Lake, Antarctica - Antarctic Ace Lake Metagenome 02UKX | ecosystem: Environmental > Aquatic > Non-marine Saline and Alkaline > Saline | place... | reverse complement strand
TTGTGAATGTAAATGACATCCTGATGATGCGGATGTTTATTGTATTCCTGTACTCTGTCATACCCAAAATCAGCTAAAAAAGCATTGATTTTCTTGATATTCTCTTCATCTCTGATGTGTTCTTCCAGGTTGATCCACCTGACCCGACCGGAAGCCAGCACCTCAGACCCTCCCTGAAGCATGGGATATTCCATACCTTCAATGTCAGCCCAGAGTAAAATGCGATCAGGACAAAGGAACATTTCATCAAAGATATCCAAAGTAGTCACGACCACCTCAGTGCTCTCAGAACGCTTTTCCCCTAACATAGTAGCCTGCATCAGTCCGTTCCTGTTATAGTGGATCTGTGCGTGCCCCTTCTCGGCCCCCAGCGCAACTGTCAGAAGCTTTCCAGGGAACTTGTCATGCAGCCCATCGTACATCAACGCTAATGGCTCACAGCCAAATAAGGCCATATCTGGATAAATTGCTTTTAACGTCTTGTATTCACTTTTAGGTCCAACGCCAATATTGTACATGGACAATGGGGGGTTTTTGATAAGATGCGAGATGAATGCCTCTTGTTGTTCCTGCTTATCCAATTGTTCCATGTTACTGCCTCTCCGAAAAATGCAACCAAGTGCCTCGGAATCCCGGGACCCAGAGCCCTTTAATTTTAAAATCCTCTTCAATCTTCTTGCAGGCAAGTCTGGGTCCATCATAAAGCTGATAGACATCATGGACCCCGACACCTGTCTTTGCCACTCTCATGGCCTCTGTTATGTCGGCGTACGCCCCTTCAAAAGTGTGGTCGGCATCAATCCAGACGAAATCAAAAGAGTTATCTTCTTGCTTCTTAAGGAATTCAACGCTATCCGAAGCCACTAGAGTAACCGCCTTTTGAACGCCTGCCCGATTAATCCGTGCCTGTGGGACCTTCTTGCTGTCAGCCTCTCCGCCATGCGCCTTGGAGAAATTATCCACAGAAGTCAGGTGCCCTTTACCGTTATCCAGAAGAGCTCGAGCAAACCAACAAGTGAGATGCCCAACGGACACTCCCGCCTCTAAAACGCTATCTGGTTGAATATGGCGCATAAGGGAGTACATCAACATCTTCTCCGGCTCTGCTGTCCCCGCGCACTTGGGATAGTCCCTGTCCATCTTTCTCAGGGCATCAATTGACATATTTCTTCATCCTTTTAAACGTTTTCAATACCAATGCCGGAAGCTTCCAATCAACACTGCGGATATAGCCATCCCCCTGCTCTCCCGTCTTTCCGTTCCAGGTGTGCCATGCTTTCTTGCGCTGTATCCTGCCGACATCCTTCCCGTCCCTCTTCATGTAAAATTCATGCTTCTCGTTCATCCGTTCCTTATTGAGGGTATGCCCCAAGTGATAAATTACACATTCAGGACAAACGGCATCGGCTTCGTCTGTGAGCTTCCTGTTGTTCAGAGAAACACTCATAACGTCTTCTGCCCGGACGCCTCGCTTACCGCCAAAGCGATAAGTTGGCCTCCAGTGACTCCAACGGTAATGCGGGTGGACAACTCCAATCTTGCCTTCTTCAAAGGTGCCCCAACGCCGATCCCCGCACTTATCGGTAACATAGTGGTCCTGATCGTGCCAAAAATGAACCCATCTAGGGCATCCAGCCACAGGGTCGGCTTCAATCCATTTATCTAAATTATGGTAAATCTCATCGGCATCAAATATCAGCATACGGTTCCCCGTAGCGTTGTCAGAACACCACTTACGCATTTCCTGTTTATTGCGCCAGACATCGCGGATCTCAAGTTTGATCTTCTTCGCCTTGTCCGGGAATGCTTTTATCTGCTTCAAGGCGTCATCAGGTGCCGTATCCTTCCAAAGCTCGGTCGGACCATAGGCGATTAGGATCTCATCCACATGAGGATAAACAGAAGCAATCGCCTCTGTCACTGTGGGACCGTAATAGCAAATGAGCTGAGCACTGATCCGCTTAGTTGCCTGTAACTCAGGGATAGCATTCAAACAGCTCTTCATGGCTTCCAGGCCATACTTTTCATGGGCCTCTTTTACATCCACCTTAGGCGGATTCTTCAGAACTTCTTTAACCTTCTTGGAGAAAGCGGCGCTATCCCCCCATTTAGCGTAAGAGAGTCTGTCCCCGTAGTTGGCATGAAGCACAGGGAGGTCATAGACTACTACAGGAGTCCCGCAACAAAGAGCTTCGCCGGGAACCATCCCATACCCCTCAAAGCGACTTGGAGCTAATACTGCCTCAGCGCCTGAGATCAGTGCCATCTTCTGTGCGTCTGTTACCGTTCCGCCGAAGGTTATAAATTTGTGTTTATCCGTATTATTCCCATGAATTTTCCCGGGGTGCCCCATAGCATACAAATTCAACTTGCCGGGGTACGCCCTGACTGCTGCTACTGCCTCTTTAATGCCCTTGTAGGCGCTTCCCCTGGCAACCCACACCACATAAGGAGTTCCGGCGTTACTTATTGCTTCCCGCGGTAATTTAACGTCAGGTAGTCCAATGGCCGAGGTATTTGTCACTGGGGGGATTGCTGTAACTTTGGTATCTCTGCCCAAAACCTCACGGACATCCTCACAAGAATCCTCACTGTTCGCAAACAGAATATCGGCATCTAACAAAACGGGAACGGTATCCTCCATCTTATCGGCAGAAATGGGGTCATACTTTCGTACCCAGTTGGGTGTCTCGAAATTCAAAACGCAAAGCTTGGCGGTAGGATACTTCGATCTGTAATTGATTGCTGCTTTCCCTTCTCCGCGCTTCCCGTCAGTGACAACATAATCAAAATCAGGAGGTAAAGAAGGAGACTTGTCGGTAATCAATCGTAAATTTTGATTGGCAGGATAATCTTTCTGCCACATTGGAATTCGGTTGGTAACGAACCAGACCTCATGTCCTATCGAAGCCAGCGCCCAGGCCATTTGCCAAAGGTGGATGCGTCCGCCGGAGTAATGGGTGGAAGTAAAGGCAAACATGCCTATGCGCTTCTTGGCAGTGGGTGAGGGCATCGCAGGAGCCTCCCTGCCACATACCGCCAAAAGGCCTGTAGTCCCTGCGCCAAAGGCATCTATTCTTTCCACACACCCATTCGCAAGGAGCTTCTTCAGCACACTTCGATTATATATACGAAAAACCTGTCCCTTTTTTACGGGGACAGGTTTACCATTACGTTCGGGCAATAAACGGTCACTTAGTACCCTTACATTCATACTAAGCACTCCACATCAACAGCATCAGGACGTACTCTAACAACTTTCGTGTTGTCCTCAGTCCCAATATCAACATCGAGTACTCCCTTGGAAGAGATCTTCTTGATCTCTCCGCTGACTTCCTTCTTTTCATGCAAAAAACCAACAAAGTCCCCAACCTCAAAAGGCTTGGGAGCAGTCTCATTGCCTTGCATGATATTTATGGTTGTCATGGTATGCGTCTGCCTTGTTGCACCATCGGCAGGCTCCATCACTCCTGATTTGAGGTGCTTTTTAACATCTGAGCGGCGAGGCATGACAACAATCGATCCTTTACGACCGCTGACGATTTGCCCTGTCATATTCAGATATTCAGCATTCTCTTTCAGCAAAAATAAGTTACTCATTTCTCGTCCTCTTCTCTTCAAAAAAGAAAACCGCTAGGGCTCCGGGGTAAGGGACCCTAGCGGTTAATTCAGATTATCTTGTCTAGCTTTCATCCCCAGTGAGGATGGCCCCAACGCGAGGCTGAAGGAACTTACCGCCAGCAACCACGAAGATTGCGATGGTGGCAACGTTGTTGACGAACGCATAATCATCACTGCGCTTGACAACAATGTCCTCTTCCATTGCGAGATAGTACTCGCTGAGGTCGATAAAGGCAATGTCACCCTCAACACCAAGATTCGGCATCCGAGTAGAGCTCACATAGTTGTAGCCCACAAGGCGGTCGTAAATGCCGTTGGCGGTGGACGCAGTGAACAGCGGACGCCCTTGAATATCCTTGGTGAGTTCAAGTGCCTGGAGAATAGAATCATTCACCACGAAAATACCACGCGCACGGTGTTGCGGCTGAAGCGCATACTTCAAGTTAACCAGATCCTCGTAAGTCACAGTGGAAGCAGTGTTACGGGTAACCTGACGAATGCCAGAAGTCTCAAGGAAGCCGAGAGGCTTGCCGTTACCGTCACCAGTGATGACAGCGTTATCCAGGGCGTTGATACAAACCTGACGCCCCTTGGTAGTAACCCAGTTTTCCATCCCGATCACAGAACGAGAAAGAAGACGGTGAGAGATCTGGGTGTGCATGGCGTATTCGTGCGCAGTGATCTGTTCTTGGATGAACTGGATATCCGTCTTCGGCTTGGTGCCCGCTTCGTTGATCCAGGCGCCGGTCATGCCTCCGAACTCGTTTTCATCGGTCTGAACTGCCTTCGGCATGGTGATTTCGCCGGTCGGAGCAGGAACCATTGTAACGCGATCGGTAACACTCGGGGGCTCGGGCGGAAGATCGAGAACCGGAAGGCGAAAGTCCTGGGGAACGGTATAGCCGCCAAGAGCATCGCTTGAAGAAACCATGGTGCTGGCCTTCATTGCAGAAGAGATCTCCGCAGGGCTGTGCCCAACGGACATCGCCCACTTATAACCGAGCATCTTGATCTTGAGGCTGAGAGGCATACTTGCCCCACCCGCGCCCTTATCAAAACCAGCATTGGTGTCGGGAGAAAGGAAATCCCGTTCGTTACTGGACATAAGCTTCGGCCCATCCTGCATATACTTCAGGAACAGATTTTCATGATCCTTATGCTTGTGGCTCGGGTCAGTGGCAGCCGCCTTGGTCTTCTTGGTCTCCGGGAAATCCGCTTCCTCAAGCGCCTTGGTTGCTTCCAGAGAAGCCGCCATGTCTTTATCCTGCTTGGCCTTAGTGGCCGCATCGTCCAACTTGGTCATCAGGCCCTTGGCTTCAGCGGCCAGGGTGGCATGCTTCTCGTCCAGGGATTTGAGCTCGTCGCCCTCTTTCCCCTTCATTTCAGCGTTAACGTCATCCATTGACGCCATTGCCTTTTTCAATGCGGCTCTCATTTCCTTAATAGTCATAGCAATCTCCTAAAACATAAAAATTACAAATTATTCACAATACTGCTTCGATAACAAAAGTGTTTTCCGCATCGCTGCACGCTCCATCGCTTCGTCGGCTGTGGCCTCAGCAGACTTACTTCTGCTTGCATCTTCGTCAGAGGTGTCATCGCTCCGGCTCGGCTCCTTAGGAGTGAGTGGTGACGTGGCGCCCTTCTGCGCAAGAACGATACCTATTTCCTTGATCCTCGCTTCTGTGATTAAAGTGCCGTCGCGCTTTATCACATCAAATTTAATTTCAGTGCCCGCTTCTACACCCGTTTTTACAGAAACCGGAATCTTACCTGCGGCTCCTGCCTCTTCTGCGGACTTATCGAAGGCATTCGGGGCAAGTTCTCCCTCTTGATTTAACTCCATGGCGTGATTATCCACGAAAAGCACTGCTTCGTCCTTCTTAACTTCTACCCCTGCCTCTTTCAACAAAAGTCCCTTAAGATTCTCATCTTTCAGTCCCTTGCATGCCCGGACCAGTGCTTCTGGGTTGGATGGGACAGGGCAGGCGGAGAGTTCATAAAGGTCCGTCTCGGTTAGATTATATCCAGTGATGTTTTCGTTCTCATCCCGGATGTAGTCCATTTCCTTGTAGCCAAACCCGATTGACCACGTTTTTAGGAAGCCTCCCACATACAGCTGGAAGATCTCTTCGGCCATGGGGGTGTTGGCAAATTTAACCGTGCCTCGCATGAGGTTATCTTCTTTAACGATGTCCAAAATCTTGCCAATGGGAGGAATTGAGCTATTATGTGCCCAGAGGACAACCGGATTCTCCAGGTAGTCCTTAAGGCCAATGCCCTTAGTCACAACAATGTCGCCGTCCCTGTCAACGCTACTGGTTGACATAACGACCTCAATCGTGCGCTCTTCCACATCAATACTGATGGGCGGCGCAGCCTTTATTTTGAATTTCTTTGCCATATTTTTCCTCCTATCGATAAAATGGACTATACTGCATTGGTATAATTAAAATCAACAAAAAACTTAATCAAGCATACGGTAAGCACACACATCGACACCTTACGTGAAGTGGGGGCCATTGGATATTCCATTTTGGAGCGTGCAAATATACTGTCACGGCCTCCCCGGCAGCGCTCATTGACGGCGCGGGGAACCTCTCATTAGCCGCCACAAAATACGAACTTGTGTCTCGCACGGTCCCATCAAGTTCGGCGCAGAAGGGGCATACCTTGTTGTCCCCTCGTGTCTTCCACTTCCATTTGACTATTCCGCCCTTCAGGTACGCGGCGGTTGCCCCTCGGTTGTTCGCCCACATCATGCCTCCAAGGGATGCCATTTCAGCGTAGGTATGCTTGAAAGCCGTCATATCTAGGAGCACTGCGGATGCGAGAGTTGCGGCTGTGACCCCTGGAACTCCACTTTCTGCTCCCAGTAATGCCGTATTTCGCTCAACCGCCGATTCAACCTTACGTGTAAATGTGTAGGCCTGTCTCTTGGACGCCTCTTCAAAATATGGATCAACCGTGGCGAAAAGAAACCCCGCCTCCATCCCATCTTCTGTTATGTCATGCAGTTGGCGACCAAGAGAAGTCATAAGATCTGCTCCAAAATTATACCCCTGCAATGCGGCAATGCGCCCTAATTGCATTTGAGCCCTAAGTAGATTCTGTTCCCACTTATACTTTGCGCTAATGGGTATGGGGTGTTGTCCGATCTTAATGCGGTAGGTTACTTCATTGATCATGTCTTGCAGAAGCAAAAGAAGCGCCGCTGTGGTTTTTTCAACCACCCGTTGATTTCCTGCGTTTTGCTGTTGGGCAAGATGCTCTGCCTGTTGTTCAGAAATATTAAACGGCATTTACTTTTTCCTCATGTCCGAGAGAAAGTTGCGCTCCATATCATTAAAGGAGCATCCACATATCTCGCATCTGTACTCTGTCCCGTCCTTTCGCATATGCGTTGCACCGCAAAAGGGGCAGGACCGTCGAACAAGCGCGGTCCCAAGGGAGATGATATTATGTGCCTTCGTTTTCAGCCTCATCGTCAGTAATCTCCAAAGCCTCATCTTCATCTGGGGTGCCTTCTGCAGGCCCTTCAGTCTCTTGCCTTTCCGCTGATAGTTGTAAATTGGTGGAGGGCAAGAACATATTGCTCAGATTAGTCTTGAACAGATCGCCACCTGGGACTGATTCAAGTAACATCATTTCTCGAGCCTCATTCATCGTTATCATTGATGCGTTGAAGAGCAATTGGGCCCGTTCTTCTAGCTTCCCCCGCTCTTCCTGCAGTTCAGGCACCTGAGTGGCGTCAAAAGATATACGATAACGCTCCCGATGATCTGCTGGAATAAATTGCCGTCCAATATCCTCTGAATACATTTTCCAAATGCCATGCACCGTATTACGGTAAAGCCATTTCTTCGCTTCTCGCATATCCCCTGACGCCCAGCCCGTGGTCTCTTCGAGCCCGACCAGCGCACCGATAACAATAGGGGGAACCTTAAATGACATGCAAATACGCGTCTCATTCAGCTTATGGAACTCACTCCACTTAAATGCCGCAAGAGGATTAACCATTTCCATGGTCAAGTCTTTTCCGGTAAAGAACATAGCGGCGGCGGCAGCAGAGGGGCCTGCTTTTTCCGCCAACTTTGCCCGGAGCATCTTCTTCTGAGTATCCGAAGCCTGCCGATCTGTTTTAATCGCCATGCCGGGGAGATTCAAATTTTCGAGTGAGCTTGTCTGGTAATTCGTTCCCTTATGCTCCAGTTCAACATAGGGAAAACATGCTCCCAGAGGGGATAAGCCGTCCACTAAATTCCAGGGAGAGGGGAACTTGGTATAAATAATGTCTTCGGGGTCCAGCACAAATGTTTCCATATCAGTGTTGCCCTCAGTCTGATTACTCTCTGAAGTGTTATCAAACTGGATTCGGTAGCCTTCGATTAGACGGCTCCCGTTCACCTTCTGTGCAATGTTGCCCTTTAGGATGAGCTTCACCCAAGAGGAGGGAAGCGGCCATACCTCAGCCACTTCGCCGCGCTTATCCCGAACAAGCCAAAGAAATGACTTCCCAGTCAACTCAAGATTCATAACAGAATACTGCATGATCTCCGACTCGCTCAAATCTGGGTTGCTTTTAAACGCTGATATGAAAGGCTGTTCGACGGCCTTGGTTTTCTTCCAGGTTCCGTCAGACTCGCGCTCTTCTATTGTGAGGGGGGCTTCTTGGAATGCGGAAGCAATAGTAGTCACACATGCATGGACCACCGCCGCAGACTGTACTGTCTTCAGTTGGTTCTTCGTGCTTAGCGTAGAAAAACCAGTTTGGGACTGTTTAGTGCTCGACCGAACAGCGTCGAGGAACCCCGCGCCAAAGGCAGGGCTTTTTGTAAGCATGGCCAGATATTCAATTTGATCTGGCGGCATTTGGTTCATGAGAGTTTTCACATCACTAAGGCTTGGCTCTCGGCGGATAAACTTGGGTAGCCACATACATTTCTCCATTATGCCTCATCAGATCAAATTAGACTAATCTGAATGAGACAAAAAATGGAGGTAGAAATCAAGCAAAATCGTAGTTACCGTACACGTCATACGTTAGAGCTAAACTGTCAGAATAATCGTTACTGTGCCCATGGCGCTTCTTAATATCCGCCTTCGGTTCCAATACAATGCGTTGATTGGAGTCCATTTTATACCGCGCCCAAGGGAGCTGTTTAATAAGTTCCCTATACTCTCTTGGTATAAGTAATGGGGTCTTTGCCTCTTTTATCAGCGCCATTCTGAGGTTCCAGTACATCTCAGTCCTGCGGTTTACAAATTTATCCTCATCATAGGCCTTGCTTCCGAAGTTTACTGGCACAACAGGAATGTTCAACTCATGGAGACGATCAACTACCCCGCCACCAAGCCCTGTATCGTCCACAATAACATTCTCGGCCCTGATGCTCATATCATCCATCGCCTTGCGTATCCAGCCTACTGTCTCCATGGTGTCCTTCTTGGCATAGCGCCGAACATCCTGGACGCACCTGTTATCCCGTGCAGTAAGTACGGTAGGGTCATCTCCGAAGCGTCCGACATCTACCCCGAGCCGCATCCATCCGCGCTTAGTTATTTTCTTATTGATGGTCCGATCTGTCACTGCAGAAAGCGGAATCAGGACAGTATCCGAGTCTTCTGGGAATTCCCCAAGAACACGCGCTTTCCACATGGGGGATTCTTCCCCCCATTCGAGCCTCCGGGCAGCAATCCACTCAGGAGAAGCAAGGCCGGGAATATTCTGCTCAGACGCCTCAATGCTAGAAATGTGAAAATTTTCCCATCCCTGAGTAGTGAATGAATCGTAGAAAGGCCCTTCTGGACGCAGGGGGTTGCCAAGGAAGATGATCTTGGAGCCGCGCGCAGAACAGAGCCCCAAGATTGCCTCATATACTTCTGCAGATAAAGAAGATGCCTCATCCACAAGAACCATGGCGCCGTTTTCTGTGCGGAAACCTGAAATATTCTCCGGGGAATCAGGAGAAACGCAGAATGAGCCCCACATGTCCCCCCGGCGCCACTCCGTCCCTAGTATGTTGCCTCCGAGGTCAACTGGAGCATTCCTATGAATTCGCTTGAATGTCGGCCACACGGTCTTCAAAACACCCTGCCAAGATGCACCCGTGACCACGGCATACCCAGGAGCGTGTGTATCCAGATATTGCGCAATTATAGATCCTGCCAGATAGGTCTTACCTACGCCATTGCCTGAACGCACAGAAACCTGCGGGATCGAAGGATCAGCACAGGCTTCCATTATAGCTTTTTGTTTACTCCAGAGATTCACCCCTAAAATCTGTTTACAGTACTCGATGGGATGGTTTTGGGCAAATTTCTGGTAACTTAACATGGTCTTGTGAATTTCTTGAGTCCCCACCGCGTCCTCACGCTGAATCTCACTCTCTGGGATCATTTTTTCCTCTTCTCTTTTAGTTTTTCCTCTTTCCGCCTCTTCTTCTCGGAAATAAATCGCTGAGGTACTGGCTTATTCTGCCTCTTTGTCTTGCTCACTTTCCGTTCTCCCTAAATCAAGTTCTTCTGCCGATACCCCCTCAATGAAGTTCATGGCATCCGTGATGGACATTTTACCAGAAGCCCGAACATCCACCTGATGGGGCACTCTGCCGTCAACTCGTTCCATGATTTCTTTTAGATGGGGGGCAGAGCCTTTCAGCGCCCAGTGGAGCATGTTGTGGACCACACAATCCCGCACAGTGGCCTTGTTTGGGTCAATGCCGGCAAACTCACAGTATTTCTTGGTGTCTTCCACAGCCCCCGCCCTGGCGCCCAGGACTTCCTTTAGTCTATCCGTGATTCCTACACCTTTGGCCGGACGGCCCACTCCTTTATGCCCAATGATGTAGGGGACATCCTTATTGCGCTCACGGGCGAGATCTGCCTTATTGTGAATAATGTCATCGGCCTCCGCGACAATCTCAGCAATAGCATAATGTTCCTTTACATTGGGTTTAAGCTGTTTTTCCTTCGTGGGGTTGCCGAGGAGTGCTTCTTCTCTCGCACGCTGGCGCCGAAGACGCTTCTGCCTTCTTTTTTTAGTGGCAAGTTCTCGATCTGTTGCTGTTACTTTAGTGGTGCCCATCCTATTCTATCCTCTCATTTAGGGTTCTTATTCCCTTATACTACGTTAGTGTAGGTTCTGTCAAATGAGAATTAGCCGAACCTCTCCATGTACTCTTCGTCAACTTGCTCATTCGCCCTGATGTCGAGGACAACATCCTTGATGTATCCGATGCGGGTATCCCGCTCTTTAGGTTCGTGTTGTATTATGTAGAGATCGTCCTTAAAGTCCGCATGAATCATCTGATGGCAGTCCCAGCAGAGGGGGTCAAGGCTTCGCATTGGTTCAAGCCCCCAAGTGTCTGGATACCACCAGTGGTGCACTTCTAGGGCTAGCTCCTCGCATGTAACACATTTGCTCCCCTTCCTTTTCAGTACTTTCTTCCGGAGCGCGAACCATACCTTTGATCGGATATACCGTTTGTATGAAAAGGATGCCGGAAGCCCCTTGGGGGTGCGAAATGCTTTTTCTGCCTCCTGCTTGCGCTTCTTG
>Ga0075123_10001616_pt1 | contig 11185 bp, 10 predicted proteins | sample AntAceMetag02UKX_FD_69808 | JGI IMG/M metagenome (GOLD analysis project Ga0075123, IMG submission 69808) | Saline lake microbial communities from Ace Lake, Antarctica - Antarctic Ace Lake Metagenome 02UKX | ecosystem: Environmental > Aquatic > Non-marine Saline and Alkaline > Saline | place... | reverse complement strand
TGGTTGGCAATATCTTTGTAAAATTCTAAAAGCTCTGAAATATTCTTTTTTTCTCCTTCAATTTCATAAAGATTATTTTTATAAAATTGAGTAGCCGCACAATCTAATCCAATCTTTATTTTTTCAGAATATTTTGCTAATTCAGACGCTTGCATTATTAAATCTAAGGCTTGTTTTGTTTTATTTATATTGGGAGCAAAGCCACCCTCATCTCCAAGATTAATAGCTGGTTTTCCATATTTTTCTTTTAAAATCTCTTTTAAGGCCTGATAAATTTTAACTCCAATTTCAACATTTTCTTTAAAGGTTTCTTCTTGAGGTACAATCATAAATTCTTGAATATCTAAGTCATTCCCCGCATGAGCTCCTCCATTTAAAATATTAAAACAAGGCATAGGTTTTAACCAATCCCCTTTTTCTTTAATATGCTGATATAAAGGAATATTTTTGGAACTTGCTCCGGCTCGGCAACAAGCCATAGAAACAGCTAAAATAGCATTTGCTCCCAGATTTGATTTATCTTTGGTGTTATCAAGTTGAATTAAAATTTCATCTATTTTCTCTTGATTTGCTGGATCTTGTCCAATTAATCTCGGGGCCATAATTTGTTCAATGTTTTCTACTGCCTTTGACGGCTCTATAGCTTTGGCTTCGTATTGTCCTTTTGATGCCCCAGCAGGGACCGAAGCAATAAAAATCCCTTGATCTGTTCCAACTTCTGCTTCAACTGTAAACTCACATCTAGAGTTTAAAATTTCTCTGGCTTTTATTGATTTTATTTTACTATTTTTCATTGTTGAAGATATTTATGTACAGATAAAGCTGCTCGAGCACCTTCTCCAGCGGCAATAATTATTTGTTTCCATCTGCCGTTGTTAACATCTCCCGCTGCAAAGAGTCCGGGGCAAGAAGTAGCACAACTTTCAAAATCAACTTCTAATTCATCTCTTTTGTTAAACTTACAAAGTCCTTTTAAAAAACCTGTTGCTGGGATAGAACCAATTTCTATAAAAACCCCGTGAGCTGGTACTTGAAAGGTTTTTCCAGTTTTAGAATCTTTATAAATAACTGAATCAACTGTTTTATTCCCTTCAATTCTTCCCATATCTTTATTCAAGTGCACTTGAATTTTACTTTCTTTTTTAACTTGTTTTTGCAAAATTTCATCTGCAATTATTTTGTCTGATTTCTCAAAAATAAAAATTCTCTGGGCATATTTTGCCAAATCTAATGCCGCTTCAAACCCAGAATTCCCTCCGCCAACAACAATAACGCTCTTATCTTTGTAAAAAGGAGCATCACAAATACTACAATACGAAACACCTTTCCCAATAAACTCTTTTTCACCCGGAATCTCTAAGGGACGAGGATCTCCACCTGTAGCAATAATTATTGTTTTCGTTGAAAATTCATTTTTATCTTCTGTTTTAATTAAAAAGTTTTTATCTTTTTTCTTTACTTTCATTACTTTTTCTCCTTCTTTGATATCAATCTCAAACTTTTTTAAATGTTTTTTAAACTCTTTCATTAATCCCATACCTGAAATTTTAGGAAATCCTAAATAATTATCAACTTCATTTGTTTTCCCAACTTGCCCTAGAAAATCTTTGGTAATTAATAAAGTTTTTAATTTTTTCCGAGCAGCATAAATACCAGCTGTAATTCCAGCTGGACCTCCACCAATTATTATTAAATCGTATAGCATATTATATTTTTTTTAAATAATCTTTTAGCATTGGACCAAATTCTGGATGTTGTAAACAAATACGTAAATTTGATTTTAACCAATTTGCTTTGTTCCCACATTCTAACCATTCTCCTTCCATTTCATAGCCATAAACAATTTTTCCATCTTCTAACATGTCTTTCAGGGCTTGGGCTAAAATTATTTCCCCTTTATGGTTGGAATTAACTTTCTTAAGATATTCAAAAACTAAAGGTGTGATAATATATCGGCCAACAATTGCTAAATCCGAAGGTGCGTCTTCTTGTTTCTTTGGTTTTTCAACTATGTCCTTAATTTTGTAAAGACGATTAGCAATTTTATCTACTTTAACCACTCCGTATGAAGAAAGCATGTTTTGAGGAACTCTTTTTAAACAAACAATTGGTTTCTGACATGTTTTAAAAACACTAGCTAATTGGGCTAAGACTGGAACTTTGGATAAAATAATATCATCTCCAAAAAGAACTCCGCAAGCATCTTTGCCAATAATCTTTTGAGCTTTTAAAATAGCATCTCCATCTCCTTTCGGAATTTGTTGGATAACACTAGAAAAAGAAATGTTCTCAATTTTTTTGTCTAGGTCTCTTAATGATTTTAATATGTCTTTTTGATTTCTTTTTTCTAAAATATTTTCTAATTTTGAATCCTTTTTAAAATAATCTAAAATACTATTTTTACTATTGGATAAAACAAAAACTACCCGCTCTATACCGGATTTTTTTGCTTCTTCAACTATATAATCTATCATGGGTCTGTCAGCTAACGGTAAAATTGGCTTGGGGATTGCTTTGGTTAAAGGTAAGAATCTTGTACCTAAACCAGCAACTGGAATAATAGCCTTTTTTATATTCATAGATTTTTATTTATTTCTTCTAAGAAAACTGGGAACTTGCCAATCAGAATCATCTGTCCATTCTTTTTCTTCTTCTTTCTTTTTTTCCTTTACAAGTTCTAATCCATTTTTTCTACTAACCTTTTTATTTTTAACATCTATTTTGACAGTAGAAGAATCCTTTTGTTTTTTCTTCTTTAGAACAACTTTCTTACTAACTAATGCTTCTGGGGAAGCAGAGGTTAAAGCTGTTGTTTTTTTGACAACAAGTTTTTTCTCTTTCTGCCCTTCTCCAACTTGAATTAAAGTTAATTTAATTTTATTGCTATTTTTTAAGTTTTCGGAAATTCCAAAAATTATCTTGGCTGTTTTATTAAGTCCGCAAATACCCATACTTATCTTTTCAACTTCTTTTAATGTTAGGTCTTTCCCTCCTCTAATATTAAACAGAATCTTTTTACATTTCCCTATGTCTCCCACGCTTAATGGGTTTTCAAAAACTTTCTTTATGACTTCTTCCGCTCTGTTAGGGCCTTGAGCAATAGCACCTCCAAAATGAATTGTTCTGCCTTTCCCGCTTAAGATCGTTTTTAAATCAGCAAAATCAATATTAATTAAACCCGGTTTGGAAATTATTTCTATTAAATCCTCTAACATTAAAATTAGAGATTTATTCAAACTGGAAAGAGCTTTTTTCAAAGGAGTTTTCTTATCAATAATTTCAAATATCTTTTCATTGGAAATAATAAATTGCCCTGATAAATTTTCTTTAATTTGTTCTAATGACTCTTGAGCAATTTTCATCTTTTTTTCTCCTTCAAATTGAAAGGGTAAAGTAAAAATTCCTAAACTAATATTTTTAAGCTCTTTGGTAACCTCAGCAAAAAGAGGCAATGCACCTGAAGCAAAGCCTCCTCCTAAAGAGCCGATTAAGATAATTAAATCTTGATTCTTTAATATTTTGGTAATTTTTTCCTTTTCCTTTTCAGCTATTTTCTGCCCCAGGTTAACATCCATTCCCGTCCCCAATCCATTGGTCAATTCTTCTCCTAATTGCACAACTTTTACTCCTGGACCTGCTTTCTTAAGAACTCTATGGTCACTATCAAATATAACAAAACTGGCATTATTTATATTCCTAGCAATTTCCGAAACAATAGAACTGCCTCCTCCGCCGATTCCAACAACTTTGATCTTAATCTTTCGAGATCTAAATAAAGTCTTCTTTGGTTTTATTCTCTTTTTTGAAGCCATTTTATTTTATAAAATAATTCTCTTTTTATTATTTTAATGAAATCTTCAATCTTGTATCTAGGGCCTGAGCAATTTTTTGGACGAAAGAGAAACTTGGATTATAAGTACCCGATTCAAAACGAGAAACTGCTGATTGCTTTGTTCCAATTTTTCTAGCAAGTTCTTTTTGAGTTAAACCGTTTTCAATTCTTTTTTTTATAATTATTTTAATCAAATCAAACTCCGGCATAAGATTTTTATATGCTTGTTTAACTTGTTTATCCTCTAATAAGTGTTTTCTAAATTGTTTATAGCTTTTTGTTTTCATATATCATATATATAACATATATGTTATATTGTGTCAATACTTTTTAATTTTTGGATGGCAATACGGATTTCTTTTTTAGGAATTTTTTGTGATTTTTTTCTAAAACCATATAATAGAAAAATTTTATATTTATAAAAAGTATAAAATATTCTAATTTCTTGTTTGCCATGTATCCGTAATTCGAACAAATTGGAACAAATTTTCTTGGTGTGCGGAAAATATAATTTATTGCCAAATTTTTCAAGTAAGTTAATACTGTGTAGTACTTTTGCGATACTTGATTTCTCTAAAGAAACAATAAATTTTTCTAAAGAACTATCTATAATGCGTATTTCCATAATATCACTATCTATAACTATTACTTAAATTATTCTTTATTCTTCTGGCTCTGTTTCTGGCTCTGTTTCTGGAGTAGATACCCTGGAAACTTCATCTATTCTATTTTTAATTTCTATGTTTCCTGGATTAAGTTCTAATACTTTTTTAAACATTTCTAAGGCCTTTGTATTGTCTCCTTTCTTTTGATAAACAAGTCCTAAAGAATAAATTGAGTTGGAATGATTTGGGAAAAGCTGCATTGCTATTTCAAACTGTTCAATTGCTTTTTCATATTGTTCTTGGTTATAGTATAATCTTCCGAATTGAAAACGAGCATCAACCGAAGATGGAACTTTGCTAACCAAATCCTCCATAAGCCTTACAGCTTCTTCTGTGTTACCTTCGTTCTCTTCTAAAATACTCAAGGAAACAGCAGCATCAACATAATCACTCTTAACTTCTAATGCTCTCTTAAATAATTCTTTGGCTTTTTCCATATCTCCACTATCTCCAACATAAAACTTTGCTAATTCACTTATCAAGATAGGATTTCTTGGTTCTAGCTCAATTGCTCTTTCTAGTACTGTAATCCCCCATTCTGTAGCTCCTTCTGCTAAACCTTGGATATCACGATAAATAAATCCTAATGTTTCTTGAGTAGTTACCCTATTAGGACTAAGTTCTACGGCCTTTTTCCCTTCGGCCACAGTTAAAGCAACTATATTTGCCAAGCGTTGATTATCTGGCCCGGGCTGTTGGGTTTCTTTTATTAGTTCTCCTAAATAAGCTCTAGCTAAAATAATGTGATAAACAGTTCTAGAATTTGCTAATTGCCCTGCCTTTTGGAGAGAATTTGCTTGTTCTGATGCTAATTTCATTTCGGTCGGATTTGCTAGATAATCACGATAATAAACATCCGCTATATAAAGCTTACCCATTGTAAAGTAGAAAAATAAAAATCCAAATAATATTGCCCAAAAAATAACTGTGCATATTAATCCAATTTCTGGAAAATCTTTAAAACTGAATGTTGTTTCTTTGACAACTTTTTTCCAACTTACTACTCCCAGGGCTAAAAAGAACCAAAAAACAAAAGCTAAGGTTGTGTCTTGATGATAAAAGAATTGAGCAATTATTAAAGCAATAAAGGCTAATAATATAGAAAGGGTGAATAAAGAATTATGAGATGAGGCGTCTTTACCATTAACAATCATAAATGATACCAGTAAAAACATTCCGATCAATAATAAATAGCTTAAAACTCCTAAAATACCTGTCGTTCCTATCAATTCTGTAAAATAATTAATTGGTTTATCAAATCGTATTTGCCAAACAGTAGAGTTTAAAAAACTTTCCGGTTTAAATTTATTGAATAAATAACTAAAATTACCAAGTCCGGAGCCAACAAGAGGGCTTTCTTTCACTCCTTGGAAGGCAATATTCCAACTTACTTTTTGAGAAGGTAAAATTTCTGAAGGTAGATTGTTTACCACACTATTTGCTGGAAAAAGACCTTGCAAAGGACTAAAGAAAAGAAAGATAATGGAAATCAAAAGAAATAAAATCGGCAAACTTAAATAATTAACATCTTCTTTAAACAACCTTTTTCTAAAGGAAAAAATTAAAAATGCAAGTAAAGATAAACACATAATTAGCCATGCTGGCCAGAAATTAATAATCAATAATAATCCTAAAATACTAAAAATTAAAATATAATTAAAAATAGTTTGTCTTTTTTGTTTTTTCTTTTCTACTACTCCCTGTGCTCCATTTCTCATAGAAACCAATCCTTTAAAAGCTAAATAGGCTAATAAAAATACAGTTGCTATACTTAAAAAGATTCCTAAAATTTCAGTTGAGCCACTAATTGGATTAAACCCTTGATAAACCATTACATCGGGCAAGGCTAAACTTTCATTAATTGATACTAAATAATTGCTTATCTTTGTCCAAAATCCGAATAATGAAAAATATGTTGTTAATACTACAAAAGATATTGACCAAATAAATGCTTTAATCAGAGATGATTGACCAACCTTATTATCTGACTTTTCCTCTGTCTCAGATTTTATTTCTACGTTGTTTGTAACTAAAAAATAAAAACCACCTAATGACAATATGCCAATTAAACTTGGCCAAAATCTTCCATAGTAACCAAACAAACTTGTAATTTTATCTTGAGAAAAAACTGTTGCTAAAGTCATTGTGCCTAGGTAGGCCAAAACAAATAAATCAAGAGGAGTTCTTCGAAATACGACTTTCTTATTTTTAAACACCATGTTTCCCAGCCATGCTAAAAGACCGACACTGACTAAGAAAAATAATAAATAACCTTTATTAAATTCAAATGCTTCAACGCTTGAAGGCAAAAAGAATAAAGGCATTAAGAAAACGAGGGCGCACAAACAAAACTTAACAATTTTTTTAAACATATCTTTTCTTGTTATGTTATTAATTTAATTTATTTAACTAATTATAATTGATTATTAATGAATTATCAATAAACGTTATACCCAACTAATCTAAACACAATTTTTGACCTAGATTCTGTAAAAAACCTAGTTTAGGTTTGATCTAATTTAACTTTTTTAATTTCTTTTTGCATGTTTTTTAATATGTTTTTAGCTCGTAAATAACTTAAAAATTAATTGTTTTTGAAAAGCGCTTGACAAGGAATTTTAAAAAATTATAATTAAAATAGATTTGAAATTAAATCAGAATTTATGCTTGAAGATAAAGATATTCAAAAACTTATAGATGTCTTTGCAACCAAGGAAGACTTAAAAGAAGCTGTAAAAAATCTTTCTACCAAAGAGGATTTTAATAAATTATTAACTGCTGTTGATTCTTATGCTAAGAAAGCAGATACTTATTTTCAAGAGATGGTAATGCTTAGTCATAAGGTGAATAGAAACGAAAAATGGATTCAACAATTAGCTGACAAACTCGGAGTAAAACTGGAATATTAATTAATTTTTAAAATTACTTTACAATCTATTACAACCTATTGGGTTGTTTTTTATTGACTGGGAGTTGTAGTTGCTAGCTCTGACTCTGGCTCTGGCACAGGACATTCTTCTTGGGTTTCGCAAGTGCCGTCTGAATCACAGTCATAAAATCCTTCTGCGCAAGTACAAGTTGGAACACAGGTTAAACAAGAACCATCAACGCAAGTATTCTGACATTCCCCTGTTAGGTTTAAACTGGTATCACAAGATGTTATTCCGCAAGTTGTATAATCTGTTCCAATTGCTTCTTGAGTTTCAATTGGTTTTCCATCTTCTACTCCACATGTATTAATATCTATACATATTCTAGTTTGGTTAAATAATTCTCCACAACCAATTGTTTCTACTAGTTCTAGCCAGTCATTACATTCCCACTCAGGGATACAAACTATCACTTCTGATTCAGCATTACAGGTTTCTGAATACCAATAACCTCCAATATTTTCACAATCAACACTAGTTGTACAGTATTCTAACGTAGAACTTGCACAGGCCTGAGTAGTTGTTGGAGTTGTTGTTGCTTCAATCTGACACAGAGTTGGGTTATCAATTATCCCATCGCAATCATTGTCTATGTTGTCATCACATATTTCAGAGATTCCAGGATTTATACTAGGGTTGTTGTCATCACAATCAGTATTGTTCGCAACATGCCCGTCTGGCTGAACACAAGTTATTTGGGGTTCTCCCTGGATATATCCATAGCCATCTCCATCCCCGTCATAGTAATAATAAACAGGAGTGCATTCTGTTCCACTACCAGCACTGGCGGATTGATAAGTACCAATTGCCATTTGTTCTTCTAAGGGCTTGTCCTCAGAGATACCGCAATTATTCTGGTCAGTACAAGTTCTGGTCTGGGTAAAGCTCTCCCCAAAAGTAATAGTAGGTTCAGCAGGAGTCCAGTCGCTACAAACCCAAGCCGGATTGCAAGAAATTTCCAGAGGATTGACCTTCGCAGGTTGAGATTCTTGGTAGACAATAGCAACTGGTTCTAGTGGTTTAACTACTGGCTCGTAGCCAGGCAATTCCTTAGTTATCGGATTCAAAACCATACCAATTAAGCCCGTATAAGTGGTAGTCTCTTGGACAAGGGTCTTACCTCTTTCTTTTTGTTTTTGCTGAACTTTAACCAAGTAAGCCTTTTGGCTATCCACTATTTCTCCTAATTCTTCGGCGACATAAAGCCCCAAGTCTTGGTCAGCCAAGACTGATTTGGAAACTTCCAGAGTTTCCTGACGACTAACCGGTTGCCAGATATCCTTCTGGATATCCAAAGTTTTGTAAGTATAAAGAACATAATAATTTTCATCATCTTCTGTAACATTATTAATCTGCATTAAAAAATCAAAATTACCCAAATCAGCAGCAAGCAAAGCTGAATTGTCTATCCCCTGTTGTTCAACTACTGCTTTACCGATTGTCGCTTCTCTTATTGTGTCCGAAGCAAAAACCGAAGCCCCAAAAATAAAAATCAAAACCAACCCAATGATAAAGGCATTATGATATTTTATAAATCGTATAATTTTTTTAGAATTGATTATTTCTTTGAACATATTTTTTAATATAGATTAATTAATAATTTCGTAGATAAGTTTTTTCGTAAGTTTATTGTAATTATTTGACATATAAACATAATCCCAAAAATATGGCGATAAGTTTTGAGTTAGCATTTTCTTGCGAAGTTTGTAGGTATTATAGTGTCCCATTAATCCCAGATATGAATTCATACTGGACAGAAATTGTGCGAGGTCTCTTTTGCTAATTCTATGCTGTCTTTTTATAAGAAAATTGTTCCAGTATTGAATTTTTTTATAGAAATTCCCCTTGGTTCTATTTCGGATATAAATGCGATATGGCTTTATTGCTGTTCCGAGAAAATTGACGCCTTTGGAAAAATGCTGGAGATAAATCTTTTTTGGATGAAGCTCCAGAAAAAGATTAAATTGTAAATATTCTCTCAATATCGGAATAATAGATTTGAGATATTCTTTGTCTGGATGAACAATCACAAAATCATCTACATAACGAGCATAATATTTACAGCCAAGATTATATTTAATAAAGTGGTCAAAATCGTTCAGGTAAACGTTCCCGAATAACTGGGAGGTAAGATTTCCGATAGGCAATCCTTTGTTTTCTCCAGCAAAAAACAAACTTTTGCTTTTGGGAAGCCCTTTCCAGTTTTCTCTTCTCCCTTTGATAGTGCAATTTTTTGTAGGGTCGTGAAATATGATTTTGTGAATAAGATACGATACTAAATTAATGTCAAAATCAGCCATTTTTCGAAAATGCTCCAGTGTTTTTTTAACTTTTTGATATAAAATTGAACGGTCTATAGCCATAAAGTATCCTTTAATATCCAATTTAAGAATGTAACAATCCTGCATATAGTTACAAGAACAGGAGCGGATAAAATGATTTAACCGTTTTATACCGTATGAAGTTCCTTTTCCAATTCTACAACTATAACTGTCGTGAATAAATAGCCGTTCAAAAAACGGACTGATATAGTTGTAAATAAGATGATGAACAATTCTATCTCGAAAATTACCAGCAAAAATTTCTCTCTGAACTGGAGCAAAGGACACAAAACAAATGCTACGACTAATGTTATATTTTCTGCTTTTGATTTCTTCATAAAGTTCAAAAAGTTTTCTTTCGTAATCTATTTCAAAAGCTAAAGCATTAATAGTGTTTCTTTTGTTTTTCCGGGCGTTGTAATGGGCTCGGAACAAATCGTATAAAAGCTGTTTATTGAAAGGCATATTTAGTATATAGATAAAAAGAAGAAAGAAAGGGGCAGATACCAGTCCTGTACACACCGCACCGAAAAGCCGTTCGCCCGGTTATTGTTATTCATGTTCGCATTGCTGTCGTTGAAGTTCAAGTTGCGAGCGTTCGTGTCAGACACAGTGGAACTCCAATAGTTGCCGTTGCTATCCACATTGTTGAGCGAAGCATTGCTGTAATTGCGGTTGCCACCTGCTTTTAAAATGGCTGTTTAATTTTTCTTGCTTTCTTTTTGGCAGAAAACAAGAAATTGCTTTTTGCAAATATACCTTGCCGATTTTACAAGAAAGCCATTGGACTGATAAATATGCGCGCTCGCCTAGGCCTTAACTCATAGGCGATTCCGGCCCTTTTCCTTTTATTTTTGCGACCTTTCCCAAGCAGTAAGCTGTTTGGAAACATTTTCTATTTTCTCGTTAATATCCACAAATTTCTTCAAATTTACCTGTCTTAAATCTTTAGTCAATCTGAAAAAAATTCTGATTGTTTCAATTTCTTCTCTCGCTTTTTTTATATGCGGCTTTTTGGAAAAACTGGAATTGGCCCGATAGATATTAGTGACCATTTCAATCGCCTCCTTTTTTATATTTTTTCCCAGGGTATATTTATACTCTCGGTTAAAATCCTTTATTACTTTAAACATATCAAGCACAAGGTCATAACTCGCTTTATATACTGGAAGGTGAAAATATGTAGCCATTTTTTGAAAAAAAATTACGAAATAGTCAAATAGTCAAATCAGTCCTGTACACACCGCACCGAAAAGCCGTACGCCCGGTAATAGCTATTCATGCTCGCATTGCTGTCGTCGAAGTACAAGCGGCGAGCGTACGTGCCAGACACAGCGGAACTCCAATAGCCGCCGCGGCTACCCACATTGGTGAGCGAAGCAGTGCTGTAATAGCGGCGGCCACCTGCTGTTAATTTAAGAGGACTGGCATAAGCAC
>Ga0075123_10001615_pt1 | contig 11186 bp, 27 predicted proteins | sample AntAceMetag02UKX_FD_69808 | JGI IMG/M metagenome (GOLD analysis project Ga0075123, IMG submission 69808) | Saline lake microbial communities from Ace Lake, Antarctica - Antarctic Ace Lake Metagenome 02UKX | ecosystem: Environmental > Aquatic > Non-marine Saline and Alkaline > Saline | place... | reverse complement strand
ATGAATTAAAGTTAATGAACGGAAAAACAGATTACAATAGGTTTCATCAAGTTAGAGATTCAGTAGATGCAATGTTAGTGCAACCAAGAAATATGTTAATACAAGACCCAACTCACCCACGTAATGGAAGTTGGGGTATTCATAATATAAAAGTAGATGAATCTTGCAGGGAAGCTTACGATATAATTCAGGTAATTAGACATGAATTCTGGAAAGCAGATGAAACAAAAAGTAATATAACAGTTGACTCAAGCGTTAATTTAGTAACAAAAGATACAGGTAATATAAAAGTAACATTATGAAAATAGGTGTAGAAAAAATCAATAGTATGGAAATAATTAAAGTAGAGCACATTTGGTGTAGGAATGAAGATCGTTGGGTGTATATTGAGAGATACAATAACGGAGAAATTGGGTTGAACTTTATGCAAGGTGACGAGTATGAAGATTTCAAAAAGAATTGGTGTGTAGTTGATAAAGGATTAAGTAAGTTTTATTTACAAATGCAATCAATTATAAATATACAGTTCACTAGTCAAAGTGAGGCTAACTTTATAAACACAGTAATGTGGGTTTACCATAGTGCAATAGCGAATTACGAGATAAATTCAAATCCCAAATACAAGAAATCTTGTAAGTGTAAATAATTTACAAATTAAATACGAGGCTAAATCGATAATATTAGTATAAGAAATTAAAATTATGACTACAGAAGAAATTGAAGAAACAGCGAGTATACTAGAGGAAATAGTAGGTAAGTCTTTCCACGATGTTGTGGTAAATGTACTTGAGCGTGACTATTCCAGCGATGAATGGGATGTTAGTGATGACGAGATCAAAGCTATTAAAGATGAATTAATAAAACTATTAAAACAGTAAATAATGAGTATAACTAAGAAAACAGAGTACAGTGTAGAGATTCAGTTGAATGCTTTACAATACAACATACTAGCGGTGGCTTTAGACCATATGTGGGAGTATTTAGACGACATTAGAGGAGAGAAAGGTGGACCATCTGATGAAGTAATTAATGAAAGAATTAGAGAGTTAAAATTAATGCAAACAAAGTTCCAATTTTAATGACAATGAAAGAAGCGTGTGCTACCACTACAGTAAATAGGTTAGCGAGATTTAAAGAGCATAGATTAGCAAATACAGGTGAAAATGCTATACACGGATTCACTCAAGCAGAGTACAATCGTGTGGTTACCGGTATGAAAAGTTCCTATGGGGCGAAAGCGAAGAAGCATTCACATAATGCACTGTGGAGACACCACGATCAGAAAATAGAGACCTTATAATTTACAAGCATAATACGAACAAGAATCGATAATATATGTGAATCAAATAAATAATAACAATGCAAACTATAAAAATACAGAGAGGAACTAATAGATTAAGATTAGATGGTACATGGTATAAACCATATTTAGTTAGTGGGTTACCTCCTTCATTTGCTTTCAAGCATGAAAAGATCGAAGATAAAGAAGGCATTTATAAGTGGTTTAATTATAAGGGATTAACCTATATTCGCGATAAAAACTAATAGTATGACTAGAGTAAAAAGATTAAACGAAATAGCTGAAGGGGTTGCTGAGATAACAATGGAACTACTGCATAGTAGTGTAGACTGGCAATTAGGTGGTTTCCAACAAGAGGGGGATGACTACCAAGAGTTACATGACTACACGGTTAAAAAAGTTATCAGAAAAATGTACGAAGAAAGCAAGAAAGTGAAAACTTATAAAAGTTTCTAATATAAAAATCCTAGATGAACGAATCAGAAGCAGTGAAAGAACTGTGGCGATTAAGTACTAGGTAAAATGATCTTACAAAGAACGGAGGACCTACCGACCAAGGTGACGTATACTTAAAATCGTAACGAAGTAAGATCAGGAGATAGGTATGGGGGAGATTTAAGTAGACACAGGGGTTTCCCGAGTTAAAATCTACGACTACTGACGAGTATGAGGTTCGATTCCTCGCTATCTACAAATAAAAAAGGGGGGTGATTTGGTTTTGACAGTATAGAAAGCCTTAAGGGGAACTATATTGCACGACGGTTCGAATCCGTCCACCTCCACAAAAACAATTAACAATGAAATTAACAGCAATAACTAAATGGGAGCAAAGTAGCTTTCACGGCACTACTATAAACACAACGCCTAGTAGTTTACTAAACTTAGCTAAGAAAAACAACTTGTCTTACTGCGATTACAATGACGGTGAAGATAAAACTAACTTTGACTTTAGTTTTCAAGCAGGTGAAGATCTTCAGTTTACAGTGTATGATTGGAAAGAATACCGACCACTTAATTTGGAAAGTACTTATCTATTCCATATTGGCGGTAAAGACAAAAATAGTACCGATAAAGCAAAGAGTTTACTGATAAAATTAATAAAATAATTTACAAAAGTAATACGAAAGATATTCGATAATATATTTGTAAACAAAAACAATTATGAGAACAACATTATTAATAAGACTAAAATCTGAATTTAAAGTAGGGTTAGAGAAGAGTGAAGACAAATGGGAGCCGTCTATAAATAGTATACACAAAACTCTAGGTAAATTGTATTTTTACTCAGACTTAACTATAGCTGAAATATTGTCAATATGGTTATTCTCTGATGTAAAAGGAGTGTACGATAGAGATGGTGATAGTTGGAAGTACGGAGGAGATATGTTTGAATTAGAAAATGGCTGTATATAATGGTGAATGCTATACACGAGCTTGCAGTGAACAAAGCTTTCGCTACAATTTCAATGCTTTTGATTCGAGTAAAAGACGCTAAAAAAGATATAGAAACAGGTAATATTGGTCCCATATCAATGGATGAGCTTCATTTATTGCATAATGGGTATAAAAAAGAATTAACAGTGTGGAATTATATTGCAGCCACTCTAGAAAAAACAGAGAAATAATGAGTAAAAACAAGATTACCCCCGAATTGATCGAGGAAAAAATGAAAGCCAGTGGATTTGGTGAAGACGTATCCAATGACGACAAAAGACTAATGGATTTAGTTTTAGATTATTACAACGTAGAATTAACAGATGACTGGGAAAGGGATTTGGATTACTATATATATGCAGAGAGTACTCAAGATGGCTTCGAAGTATATATTGCAACCTATAACCCTGACCAAATAAGTATAAATGAGGACGTTCACTATTATGATCGCGATTTAGCTAGTTCTTTATGTGAGGGAATTAAAAACTCAAACGGGAGTGGTAAAATCTTCATAGGCGATTTAGAAGAAGATTATGTAATAGAAGCAATGCATTCATTATATGGTAGTATTTATGACACAGCATTAGAAAATATAACAGAAGAATTATTAAATGAAGGATATAATGAGTAGTAAAACAGCAGAACAAACAGTACCAAAGTGGTTTAAAGGCCAGGTATACCCTGAGGGGGAAAAAGTAACCAACCCTTTTAGCGGTGCAAGTTACGATTTAACAGGAATAGAGTTATCCATGTACGATTTTATTATGGGTAGTCAGTTAGTAATGGAGATGGCACCTAAAAGTGTCACTAAAAAACAGATTGATGAGTTTCATAAAGCGTTAAACTGGTTCAGAAGAGCAAATGTAGATGCGTATTTTGTACTTTTAGATTAGTCCCCGCTCAAAGGGTGGAGGACCTGACTCATAATTAGGAGGTTCAAGGTTCGAATCCTTGTGGGAAAACTAGAGTTAAAACAATAAAATTATAAACATAAACAAGATGGCACGATTAAATAACAATTTAGACAAAATTCAGTTAATTTTAAATAACTGTATTAATAAACAGAATTTCACCATTAAATTAAATAGTTCAAAAAGTAGATACATAGTAAGTATTAAAAACTTATACAAGGGCGTTAACCCTTCAAATGATACGGATTTAAGGAATAATATTAATAAAATAATTGAATCGAAGCAATTTTGTAGCATTGGCGGATGGATGGATACAGAAACAAATATATATTTTATTGACGCTAATTTGCACATTGACAATTTAAGTTTTGCTTTAATAGCAGCAACTACAAATAAACAAAAAGCAATTTTTGATACATTAACCAATAAAGTAATAATACTATAAAATAATGAAACCACAAAAAACAAAAGTAAAGGCGTTAAAAAGATATTTTAGTAAAGAGTTAAAAATGAAACCTGCCATCTAAGACGTTTTCATTCTGAAACCAACGCTTGTATATCCAATGCTCTTTAGTGGTCGGATTCATTATTAAAATGACCCTATTCTGCTTTAATTGAGAACGTATAGAGAAGTCAATCTTATCAAACGTTGATTCATCTACTAATTCCTCTTGCTAAAATTTTAGCCTCAACTTCTGTTCTTGTAACATCCGCAGCAACTCTTTGAGAACCAATAAAAGAAATTAAAATATGACTAGCTCTTGTAGAATCTTGAGATTAAAAAATTAGAAAAGCAAACTGGGCGGTTTTAAAAACTAAAATTATGATTAAATTACCTTCATTTGAATATAAGAAAATGATATTTCACAACGTAAAAGATAATTTATTTCAAACAGACAAGTTTGGAGATAAATTAATTTACAAATATGAAAACGGACAATATCATTTAGTAAGGGACGAAAGATTATCTAGTGTAATCACATTAGATGAAATAAGTAAAAACCCATTTAGCTATCATAATGACGATAATAATTGGAAGTAGTATCGTAGCCTTGTTGCTAACTTTACAGTATATGGAAATTAGGGGTATAAGAATTATAGAAATGTTTAATATTGCAAACACTTTAAAGAAATGCAATCGAGCCATTATAAGCTATGCAACCCCTATTTTTTATATACATTGTTATTGTTAGTGTGTGGCAAGCGTAGGTGTGTCTACCTGCGGAGGTCTTATTTTAAGCTGTGGTGCTAGCCGAAAAGCACAGACCTTTTGAGCCACATATTAACTCTAACAACTATTATAACAAGTAAACGTATTACAATTAAATGAAAAGATTAATAAAGATATGTAAATAGTACAGATAGTAGTATTATTTACAAACTTAATACGAACACAAATCGATAATAATAATAATTAAAAACAAAAACAAATTTAAAATGATGAACAAACTTATTTTACCACAACAAACAATAGAAATAAATTCAACAGCAATAACTACAGCGTCGTACGAGTATGATGCTTACAATTTGCGATTAACTTATGTAAACGGTACGTCTTATGACTACAAGAAAGTTCCAAACCACGTATTCGAGGGTTTAAGAAATTCTGAGTCTAAAGGTAAATTTATTAATAAATACGTTCTGTCTAGATATAGTTTCAAAAGAGCTTAATTTATGACTAGACACGAGATCAACCAACTAGCTGATGCCATTGTCGAAAGGATGATGGCTAAACAGCGAGAGTACGATAAAGAGTTCAAAGCTGATATGGAAGAGTTAATGATAGGTAATCCAAATGTAGCTTTAGAAATAACTGATCAAGAGGATAAGATTCGTTCAACTATAGAAAATCTAGAAGAAGAGCTTGCTACTCAAATTGCAGAGGAAAACTATATGAAAGCCGCTGCTATAAAAGCAAAAATACAGAAAATAAAAACTAAATACAATTTATAATGATTAAGCCAATGCTTGCTGTTAAGGTGGGAAAAAAAGAAGTGGACTACAATGAAAAAGTCTTTATACAACCTAAACTTGATGGTGTGCGGTGTGTAATCAATAAAGACGGATGCTATACACGCACCGGTAACCAATGGAAAAATGTGGCTCATATCGAAATGATATTAGACAAGTTCTTTCATGAAAACCCCGAGGTTATACTTGATGGGGAGCTATATAATCATAGTTTAAAGGACAATTTTGAGAAAATAATATCATTAGTTAGGAAACAAAATCCAGCTCACGAGGATCGTAAAGAAGCTCGTGAATTGGTACAGTTTCACGCTTATGATATTATAAGCAATGAGCCTTATGAGATGAGATATAACAGTCTAAATAAATGGTTTGGGGAACTTGGGATATATAAGAATGACTATATTGTTTTGTCAGATAACTTTGCGATTAACAATCACGATGAAGCTATAGAAAAACATACAGTCAACTTGTCCCTTGGGTTTGAAGGTTCTATATTACGTTTGAACGGTGGATATGAGTGTAAAAGATCTTATAATTTACAGAAATTCAAAGATTTTCATGACAAAGAAGCGACGATAGTAGGTTATATAGAAGGAAAAGGTAAACGCCTAGGAACATTAGGAAAATTCTTAATGATGGATGACGAAGGCATTAAGTTTGGATGTCCTCCGGGAAAAGGGTATAATTACGAACAATTAACGAACATTTTAAACAATATTAACGATTACATTGACAAAAGAGCTACATTTACTTTCTTCGAAAGAACAAAAGCGAATAGTTATAGACACCCGATGTACAAAACACTAAGAAATTATGAATAATCCTCCATGCAAGTTCACTTTTGAACACTGGAACACTAAAATTACAATTGAAAAGTCTCACTCAGATATATCTATGGAAACATTCTGGGAAACTTGTAAACAATTAGCTTATGCTGCGGGATTTGATGATGTTACAATTAAAGAATATTTTAATAACGAAAACGATGAGTAAATTAATATAGCAGTTGTACAACGACAACAGAATATCATTAGAAATAGCAACTTTATTATTAGATAAATATTATGAGTAGAAAATTATACAAACACCTGATAGAAACAAATTCCTTTGGAATTAAAGATAAGGTACAGAAAGAAACAAAAACAGTTAAACCAAGTGTACAGCCAAATGTGACAGTAGCTAGTATATATTAAATAGTAGTAGGCTAATGTCACTAAACGAAAGAAACACTAATTACCTCATGAAACGTAAAATAATATATAAGCGTGATCCAGTTAGTGATATTCCTACTGAAACGTTTGATTGGGGAGTATGGTATGAAGAAGGTACCTACGAGTGTTACAACTTATTTGCATCAAAAGCTAAGATAAATACTTATAGGTCTCTGAAGTGGCATTTATATGCTTTATGGTATTTGAATCCTCAAATGAACCCTGATGATTTTACAGACTTAGTACGAGTGCTATGTGATAATATAAATGGATTTGTTACATTCAGAGTTTCAGAACAATTGTTACAAAGCATGGTATACGATGTTTCCTTAATGGATTTAGATAAACCTCCTCCAAACAAACTACGCAAGATAATCTTCAAAGATTTCTGCGGATTAGATATGCGACAAAAGCTATCTATAGTAGGACAAATGGTGGGTCGTAAGAAACTAGCAGACTCAGAGATATATGATGCAATCTTAATGATCCATGATAACAATGAGAAGATAACTATATCAAAGTTAGCAACGTATTTAAAATGTTCAACAAGAACAATACATAGAAACATGAGTAACGAACTTAAGAAAGAGAAAGAACTACTAAACAGAGAATTATGACGTTTAAAGATTTAGAAAAATTAGGATTTACGAAACAAAAAGTTTCAGCAAAAGAATCTGGTGATAAAAAATTTATTTATTATACTTACGATTTCCTTGAAGATCCAATAGAATTTTGTTTAATATCTAGTGATAGCGACGAGAAGGTTTGCTTTGTGGATATATTCAACACTGAAAAACCTATCCGGTTTTATAAAACAAAGTATGTTAAAAATCTTATAGCTGCGGTCAGTAAGGGTTTATAATTAATATAATTTAGAAACTAATACTATCTAAATAACAATAAAAACAAACAATGATAACAAAGACGGAAACCCGGAAAGAGAAAACTAAAGAAAGAATAGCAAAGAAACCTAGGACAACCCTAGGTCAATCATTAAGAAATAGAAGAACAACATAATTTACAAACCTAACACGAAGATCAATCGATAATATATTAAATGAATAACTATGAAAATAGACAATAACTATAGAATACTAAGTGATGATAACAACGTAGTGCTGCAGTATCACGAGGACCGAATTAAGACAAAACTAGACGGTTCTAAGGAGGCTTATGAGTTTACAGATAACTATTATTACCCCAACCTAAAATATGCTTTAAAAGGATATCTAAACAAGTCACTTAAACACAATGAGTTGTTAATAGATGTACTGGTAGAGATCAAAAGAGTGGAAGATAAAATAGATAAACTATATGGAAAAGAAGTTTAACGAATGGATGGCTAGTATAGGTAATATATACTACTCGGATGACGATAAAATGGCAAAAGCTTTCAAAATAATAAAGGATTATGAAGAAATATAATATTCCAAACTATGTGAGATACAAAGAAGATTTGAAAAACTATATGCCTGATAACAAGCCTTATGATGCATATACCAGAAATGAATTAATCATTAAGTTTATGCCATTAGTTGAAAACTTAGCAAGGAAGTTTTCAACTGCCCAACAAGCTTCAGGAGTATTAACCATAAATGATCTTATACAAGAAGGGGCTTGTGGTTTAATAAAGGCAGTAGACCGATTAGATTGGGCACAATTGTATGCTTCAGGCGATATGGAAAAAACCTTGAAATCATTCTTTAGTAAACGAATCAAAGGAGCCATTAGAAGGAATATAGACATACTTAGAGGAGATATTAGAATACCTGAGCATAAGTTAACTGAGATTAGAAATAACCCAGATGACAAAGCTATGGTTGCAATGTTTTTCAATTCTATGTTTTTATCTTTAGATGTACCTGTAGATGATGAAGAAGAAGATATGATGCTTCAAATAGAAGACAAATCAGAAGAGTACAATATACCTTTACTAAACGTATACTTAAAGAGCCTAATGAAAAAGCATTTATCAGATAATGAATACGAGGTTTTGAGGTTATCTTACGGATTAGACTGTGATAAACACTCTGCTAAGGAAATTGCTATTAAGTTAGGTATCAACGGAATTAGCTCTTATGTTCGGGTTTCTGAACTAAAAAAGCAAGCAGTGGAAAAATTAATAGCCACCGTAGATTCGTCACAAGTACTTGATTATCTTTAAGTTAAGTGATGCTATACACGTAAAACTATGTAACAAATATGTAATTATATAAATATGAATGATGAACAAAAAGTAGAGAAAGTCGGTATGACATTAACTCAAAAACTGTCAAAAATCCAAACGGAGTTTAAATCGAAGAAGAGTAGATTTAACGCATTTGGTAAGTACAATTTTAGAAGTGCTGAAGATATTTTAGAAGCAACAAAACCATTCTTGATAGAGTTAGGAGTAACGGTTACAATAGACGAAGAGGTTATATTATCAGCTTTCAGTTTATTCCCAATACTTAAAGTTACAGCCACAGTGAATGATGGTACTGAATCTATAGGAACATCTGCAATAGTAGGGATTGATCTAGATCAGAAAGGTATGCAAATGCCTCAAAAGTTCGGTTCAGCTTCCAGTTATGGTAAGAAATACGCTTTAGGGAATCTATTCCTTATTGATGACACTGCAGATAGTGATGCAAGTAATAACCATGGTGTAGCTGCCAAGCCAATATTAGAAGGAGCAGCACTAACGAGAGCTAAAAGCTTTATAAAATCAGGTGGCAGTTTAGAAGCTATTAAAAAGAAATATGACATCCCAGCTGATGTACTAAAAACACTTTAATGACAAGAGAAGAAGAGTTAAACAAGTTAAGAGAAGATGAACATTACTATGGTGATTTCGGTAAGAAGTACCTGAGTAATTCAGACATCTCGACCTTATTAACAAATCCTTTGTCGCTAGGGCAAAAAATGGCCCCTATCCCAGCATTCTTAGTTGGTGGTTACTTTCATACAGCAATTCTAGAGCCTCACAAGCTAAAGAATTTCAAGATCGTACAATCAACAACTAGGAATACTAAAGCGTACAAAGAGATCTCAAACGGAGAACTATGCTTATTACAACACGAAGCAGACAAAACAGAATTACTGGTAGACGTAATGATGTCTAATGAATTTTGTAGATCAATGATTCGCGGGGATAATGTAGAGTATGAAGTACCTGGGATTGCTGAAATATATGGTAAATTATGGAAAGGTAAAGCAGATATTGTAAATCATGACGAGAAATTAGTTATTGATTTGAAGACTACTGCGGATATCACGAAGTTTAGATATTCAGCATCAAAGTACAACTATAATAGCCAAGCATACATCTACCAAAAATTATTTGGGTATGAGTTGATCTTTATAGTAATTGACAAGAGCACACAACAAATCGGTGTTTATGATTGTTCTGAAAAATTCTTAGCTCAAGGAGAAGAGAAAGTTCAGCAAGCAGTTGAAGCACACAACCTATTTTTTAACAATCCGGAATTCAAACCGGAAAACTATTTTATTAATCACACACTTTAAACAATTAAATTATGGCTTCAATTATCAAAGCAAGTATCAATTTAGATATGATCGACAAGAGTAAAATCTTTGTTGGAAAGAAAGGGAAATATCTACCTATCACAATTACAATCAACGACGAAGTTGATACCTATGGAAACCAAGGACCAGTTACTATAGAACAGTCTAAAGAAGAAAGGGATGCTAAATCCCCTAAAACTTATCTAGGAAATGTTAAAGTAGTTTGGACTAATGGAGACAATGTAGCAGCGGCTCCAAGAACGGATCAACCTCAATTAGCACAAGTATCTAGTAGAGATGCTGATGACGATTTACCGTTTTATTAGCAGTATATGCTAACGGAAAGACTGGTAATATAACATATACCTGTGAAAAATGCAGTGGTGTCATGACAGAGTGCGATTGGGACAATTGCGATATATGCACAGAGTGTAAAGAAGAAAATAATTAAATTAATAAGGAGTAGCTGTTTCAACCGCTAACGTCGACAACGCACTGAAGATAAGAGTTGATTAACTATCTGGGCTTCCTGAATATAGCTCCATAGGCGATGCTCTTTATTATTATTAAATCAAATTATATGCAAGTAGAAAATTCGGAGATCAACGGTTTCCAGATTGATGAATTTAATATTCATGGATTAGACACAGGGAATAAACAAGGAACATGCCCTAATTGTTCAGAAGACAGAAAAACTTCAAATAAGAAAGCTAAATGTGCCTCCTACGACTGGCAGAGAGGGCTCGGCACTTGTCATAATTGTAACACTAGTTTTCAACTACACACCTACAAGCGTAAGGGTGAATCCGAAAAGGTTTATGTAAGACCTGTTACACCGGATGCTATACACAC
>Ga0075123_10001613_pt1 | contig 11191 bp, 12 predicted proteins | sample AntAceMetag02UKX_FD_69808 | JGI IMG/M metagenome (GOLD analysis project Ga0075123, IMG submission 69808) | Saline lake microbial communities from Ace Lake, Antarctica - Antarctic Ace Lake Metagenome 02UKX | ecosystem: Environmental > Aquatic > Non-marine Saline and Alkaline > Saline | place... | reverse complement strand
CCTCTTTTTGTTATTTTTTCTCCTGTTGCCCTTCGAGGTTTTCGACTCTTTGTCTGAGTTCATCCCGCTCATCTTCCAGTTCATCCCGTTCCTCCTGCAGCCCGCTGGAATATCTCTTCAGACTCAGGTTCCGTGACTCCATGAGCCGTATCTTCTCTTCCATCTCTACGATGGCCCTCTTCTGTGCCTGTTCCAGTTCGTTTTTCTCTTGGAGGCACGCATTGAGCCGTTTCTGCAGTTCCCTTTCCTTTGATTCCATAGCTCCCCCTTGATTGTTGTGTCCATTACAATAGGAATAGCACTCATGAACAGAGAAAATGGAGAGTGAATAAATTTTGGGATTGTCCCATTCTAAGGTAGTTATTTATAAAAGCGCTACACAAAAGTGCCAGGTGGTCATTCCGGTTCCCATGTGACACCTCGAAAGGTGCCACCGGTTTCTCCGTCCAGGGTGAGTGATTAAAGGGTTGTGATTGACCAGATCACCGCATCCCCCAATTCTACCGCTTCCAGAGCTTGGTTCCAAATGAACGCATCCACATCATTAGGTAAGCGGCAAGCTTACTCATAATAAAACCCCTTTCCGCCCGTGAGCTTTGGAGATTTATAGGGGTTTTACCTAACCCTTTTCTATTTTCAGTGAAACGTGTTCGCGGTGTCAAGATAAAAAATAGATTGTCCGATATTAGGGAGAACAATTAGGAGCGTGGCATGGATGATGGAATGGGTAATGTTGAGTGGCACGATGCCCGATTTTTCCCCGAGACATATAAAAAAAGACGCCTGTCGGTGACACAAAATGTGTCGGTTCAATAGTATGGGATATCTGATTGCAAAAGCTGGAACCGCTACTATTACCGCAGAGTGCAACGACGATGGTGAATACAGGGACGTAACCCTAATACCCACAGGGTCGTACCAATGAGAAAATTATTACAGGACCGCAAAGGGTGAGGAAATAAGATGGCTCTTTAGACAAGCAGGAGAGCACCAGTACAATAAAAGAGCCGGAAGCGAAATAACCGCCTCCGGCTCTTTTATTAAGAATGTCAATTCCTATCCCAGAAATTTCTTTGGCAGGTTTGCCAGTGTTTCTTCCGCTTCTTTCACGATGCCCTGGAGCAGGTCTTCAACCGCGGGCATGTCGTTAATGCGCTGGGCAACCTCGCCACCGGCCATCAAGGCCTTTTCCTTGTCCCCTTCGTATACAGCCTTAATTGACTCGTTCTCGTAGTCAATCAGCGACGTATCTTCCATGTCCATATAGCTGTCAGGCGTCCCGAGGAACACGCCGGGTGACTTTTTCAGGGTATTGATCGCGTGCTCTTCACTTCGGGCGTTTCTCAACCACCGGGCCGGGCCCACATAACCACGTGCGACCAAGGTGCCACGGTCCTGGGCGTCCACGACGGATTGTTTCCAGAGCGCGGGGAAATCACTCTCCTGTGTCGCGAGGAAGCGGGTTCCCATCAGTACTCCGTCACAGCCCAGAGCCAGAGAGGCTGCCAGGCTCTTACCGTCACCGACTCCTCCTCCACCAACCACGAGGGTCTTTTCATCCGAGACAGCCTCGACTACGGCGGGGAACAGCACCATGGAGTGAAGCGGTTCCCAGTGCGTATGGAAGCCTCCTTCATGACCCGAGGCGACTATCACGTCAACGCCCGCTTTCTTGGCGCGCAGAGCGGCTCTGACGGAGGGAACGATGTGAACCCAGGTAAACCCGGCCCCCTTGATCATATCTCCCCAGCCCATCGGGTCACCGGCGGAGGTATACATTACCTTGAGGGTATTTTTCATCTCGGGATTTTCTTCCCGTACCTTGATGGCTGTTTCGATCATAATTTTCGAATACTCTTTGAGCTCCGCCGATACCATAACGTTTGGACCGAAGACGCCGCCTTGGTCTTTGACCAGACGGTGGGTTCGCTTCAGAACCGATGCCAACACGGTGGCCATATCGTCGTCACGGTTCGCCTCGCCGGTGTCGCAAAAGGCATTATAGATCCAGGGCTGGTCATCCTTGTTGAAGAGACCGCTGGTGGAAAGCAGTCCCAGTGCTCGCGCATTGGCTGCGGCAACACAGAGATTGTTGTTACTGAAGGGACCCATCCCCGCTTGCATAATGGGATACTTGATCCCAAGCAGATCACACAGTCTTGATTTAATCATGTTCCTTCTCCTTAAGTGCTTGTAGTGTATTTTTTGAATCTTGTTTACATATCAGCAACTCCCGGTTTTTGTCAATGGTGATTTTACCAGGACCCCGGAAGTCGCCTCCTCATAATGACGGTTCGTTGAACACCACGGTTCTCCCGCCGTCCACGACGATATCCTGGCAGTTGACGAAACTCCCCTCGTTGCTCGCCAGGTACAACGCCGCGTAGGCGATATCCTCCGAAAGCCCCGCTCTCGGCAGGGGCGTCGCTCGCGCGAGGCTCTTTTTCAGCTTTTCCATCTTTCGCTCGTTGTCCTCTTCGGAGAGCGTGTTGGCCCGTTCTGATCCTCCCCAGAATATCGGCGTGGCAATCGCGCCCGGCGATATACAGTTGACGCGTATGCCGAAGGGTCCCAGCTCCAGGCCGCACAGGCGGGTAAGATGTGTGACCGCTGCCTTTGCCACCGAGTAGAGGTATCCCCCCTGTCCGCTGCGGATCGCTGCGATACTGGAGGTGTTGATGATACTGCCCGAGCCCTGTTTCTTCATCACCGGCGCGGCATGCTTGATACCGAAGACAACGCTTCCCAGCAGGAGGTGCATGCTGTAGTCGAAGTCCTCCTGCGTTACCGTTTCAAGCATTCCCTGGCTCGGTCCACCCGCGTTATTGAAGAGACAGTCCAGTCGGCCGAAGCGGTCCATCGCCGATTGGATCAAGCCCTGAATATCTTCTTCGCGTGAGACATCGGCGCGCCGGTAGATCGCGTTTCCCCCAAGGCGGTCGGCGAGTCTCTTCCCCTTTTCCTCCGACCGCCCGGCGATGATCAACTGGGCGCCTTCCGCCACGAACACCTCGGCAGTCGCCTCACCGATTCCGCTGGTTCCGCCCGTTATAATTGCCGTTTTCCCTTCCATTCTTCCACTCATAGCATTCTCCTCACCTGAACATATTGATAAACGATTGAGGCTTATCAGAGGGTATGCGGAAAGTACAGTGTTTCCTGTACTATTCCGTACGGGGTGGAGGCATTCGACCTCCCGTAAACGTCATTGACAAAGTGCTTGATTTTGTTTTAAGAAAGAACGGTAGAGACGTTCGCGATATCCAACAGAAAGAGGAATACATATGGACATTTCCCTTTTTGGTTCACCCTTCTTTACATGGGTTGGCATCCCCCTGCTGATTGCGCTGGCGCGAGTTGTCGACGTGACGCTCGGGACAATCCGTATCATCTATATCTCACGGGGGATGAAGCTCTTTGCCCCCATCTTCGGGTTTTTCGAAATCCTCATATGGCTGGTCGCGATCGGCCAGATCATGCAAAACTTAAGCAACCCCGTGTACTATCTCGCCTATGCCCTCGGCTTTGCCGGAGGGAACCTGGTGGGGATTTTTGTGGAGGAGCGCCTGGCCGTCGGGAGGGTCATCCTGCGCATCATCACACAAAAGGACGCTACACCCCTTATCGGCTACCTCAGGTCTTGCGGATACGGGGTAACCACAGTGGAGGCGGAGGGGGCCACCGGTCCGGTCAAACTCATATTCACCGTTATCGACCGAGGAAAAGTCGAATCCGTCGTAAACATCGTACAGACCTACAATCCCAGGGCCTTCTATTCCATCGAAGATATCCGCCTGGTAAGGGAGGGAATCTTCCCGCCGTCACGAAGGTTCAGCGATCTGCTTCGGATGAGGAAGAAGGAATAGCCCCTTTTTTGATAATATCTTCCTCGTAAACAAACGGTGTCGCCCCCCTGTGGGTCTGTGATATCATCCAGTGCAGAGTTGCCATCGAAGACAGGAGGCACCGGGTGTTTCGCATCAGACGCATATATGACGACATCCTCCTCCGCGACCGCGAGGCCGTAGCCCAGGTCCAGGCCATCCTCAGGAGTCAGTTTGCCGGACTGGACGAGCACGACGTCGCCAGGCTCCCCCTCCAGCTTGCCAATCCGATGAAGTACAGCTTCAAGTCGATCCTCTTCGTGGCAGATGGCAAGCGAGGCAACGTGAAGGGTTTCGCCCTTCTACAGCACGCTCCCGACGTGGGATTCTGCTATCTTGATTACATCTCCATCGAGGCTCGGCGTCCGGGGGGACCCCACGGGCTACCCCCGCAGGCGGTGAAGCGAAAATCTCGCAAAGACTCGTAAGGGATCGTCTATCGCGTGCGGCGTGGCACGCATCTCCCTTGACCTCGCTGCCGTAATCCATTAGTATTCATATCAAATACTTTCTTTTGAAAGGAGTCCGGCATGGATCTGAAGGGGAGCAGGACCGAAGAAAACCTCCGTAAGGCATTCGACCAGGAACTGAGGGCCTATTTTGAATATCTCCACGCCGCGAAAGAGGCCAGTGACGAGGGGCTGGAACTGATCGCCGACGTCTTTCACCAGACGGCCCGGAACGAGGCCGAGCACGCACAGCACGAGTTCAACTTCCTGGGATGGGGGGGCGATGTCAAGGCCAACCTGAAGGCCGCCATCAGTCACGAGAAGGAGGCGACGGCCTTTTACCGGACCTGCGCCGGGCAGGCCGCAGAGGAGGGGTTCGAAGAGATTGCCGCCTTCTTCAAGAGGATCGGGAAGGTTGAGGAAACCCACAAGACAAAATATGATGAGATCCTGCAGGGCCTCGAGAGTGACAAAGAGCCGGAGGGGAGGACGGTCCGGCATTCCGCCCTCACCATGGCTCAGCTGATGCTCCCCGCCCAGGCAAACCCGGCGGGGTTTGTCCACGGCGGAGAACTGATGAAGCTGATGGACAACGCGGCGGGAGTCACAGCAGCCCGTCACAGCGACACCAATGTCGTCACCGCCCTGGTGAGCGAGATCAACTTCCTGCACCCCGTCCTCGTCGGATCGCTGGTGACCGTCTATACCAGGATAACCTTCGTCAGTCGCTCGTCGATGGAGGTCCAGGTCGAACTCCGGACGGAGAACCTCCTGGAATCGGAGAAGCGCATCAAGGCCCTCACCGCCTACTACACGATGGTCTCCGTGAACAACCTGGGACAGCCCCAGCCGATACCTCCCCTGATCCTCTACACCGAAGAGGAACAGAGGCTGTTTGACGAAGGGATGGCGCGATACCAGGAACGAAAGGCAAAGAGGGCGTGAGAGGCCGGGCCGGTTCCGCGCACAGCTGTTCGAGAAGGTAAGCGCCGACGGGTCCGGAAGGCCGGAAACCGATGTCGCCACGGCGGCGAGACACGTCAAGGAAGGATCTGAAAGATGTCCACTGCCCGGGTCAATGGTATCAATCTCTACTATGAAACGTACGGAGAGGGTCCCCCCCTCGTCCTGATTATGGGGCTCCGGCGAAATCTCCTCTGGTGGTACCGGCAGATCCCCGAGCTCTCTCGACATTTCCATGTGGTTGCCTTCGACAACCGGGGGGCGGGGCGTTCGGACAAGCCGGCCATGGAATACTCCATCCCCCTGTTCGCTGATGACACGGCGGGGCTGATAGAGGTCCTGGGGATTCGCAATGCCCACGTCCTGGGCATCTCCATGGGGGGGTATATCGCTCAGGAACTGGCGTTTCATCATCCGGACAGGGTGAAGAGCCTGCTTCTCGGCTGCACGAGCTGTGGGGGAACCCGTGCCGTCCTGATGAGCGAAGAGCGCATGAAAAAATTTACGGCTGTTGAAGGTCTCTCCCCCGAGCAGATCATGCGCAAGGACATGGACATCTATTTTTCCGGTGGCTTCATCGAGGATCATCCGAATAAGGTTCAGGAATTCATCGATCTGTCCCTCCGGCATTACCAGCCCGAGGATGCCTTCCTGCGGCAGTTCTCCGCATGCCTGCGGCACGATACGGCGGACCGGCTTAGCGGCATTGGAGTGCCGGTCCTCATCGCGGCGGGAGACGATGACCCGCTGGTGCCGTCGGTAAACTCGAAGATCCTGAAGGACCTCATCCCGGGCGCCGGGCTGCGCCTTTTCCCCGATCGCCGACACTGTTTTTTCATGGAAGAGGCGGAGGCGTTCAACCGGATGGTGATTGAATTCTTCAACACGGTTGAAAATCCGTAACATAACCCAAGGAAGGATCGATGCTGGAATTGTTGACCGATAAAGTCGCCTGGGTGACTGGGGCGGGAACCGGGATCGGGCAGGCGGGGGCGGTCGCCCTGGCGAAAGAGGGGGCCCGCGTCGTTCTCTCCGGCCGTCGCAGGGGACCGCTTCTCGAAACGCAGCAGATCATCTCGAAGGGCGGCGGCGAGGCCTGGACACCGATCATGGACCGCCGGCCCGAGCCGCTGGCCGATGACGTGAAGGCACGGATGCTCAGGGCCGAGGATCTGGGAGAGGCCATCCTGTTTGTGGCCCGGCTGCCCAGGCACGTCTGCCTCAATGAACTCCTGATCAGCCCGACCTGGCACCGCATGTACGTCAACGATCCCAACCGTCCGCCGATGGGAGAGGGGTAATCATTCGTCGTTTTTCTACTGAAAAAGGGGAATATCATGGAATCATTGAAAAGGGCTCAAGGTCTTCTTGTCTGTTTCCTTACATTGGCACTTCTTCTCTTGTTCGCCTGTGATGATACGCACAAACAACAGATTAAAGAGCCTCTGCCAAGCCCCGATCTTCTCAAGGCTCAGTGCGCGCTCATTGGTGATCCACGGGTGGAAAGGATCTCCGAACATGTCTGGGCCGCTATCGGGTATGACCTGGCAAACGAGATTCTCATTCACACTCCGGCAGGCACTGTCGTTATCGACCCCTTGATGAGTCCCCAGCGTGGAGAGCCTGCCAGAAGAGACCTGCTGGCACAAGTACCAAAAGGTCCTGTCAAGGCGATTATCTATACCCACAGTCATATCGATCATGTCGGCGGCACGTCCATCTGGATGGAAGATTCACCTCCAATCTGGGCCACCGACAAGTTCACCGAACATTTTTACAAGCAGTACCATTTATTCCTCACGATTGAAACTATCAGGGGAAGACGGCAGTTCGGCGAACATGCCTCTCTCGAAGATCTGCCCTGCAACGGTATCGGGCGGAGAACGGATATCCAGGCTTCGCTTGACGGCGCCGGGACCCGTCTGCCGACACACACATTTTCCGGAACCAAAACCCTGAACATCGGAGGGGTGTCCATCGTATTGATCGAAGCGCCGGGAGAAACCCACGATCAGTTAATGGTCTGGATACCGCAGGACAGGACACTGATCTGTGCCGATAACTTCTACTGGACGTTTCCAAATCTGTACACCATACGCGGTACGAGTCCCCGACCAATCGGTCAGTGGATCAAGAGCATCGATGCCATGCGGAAGCTGCGGCCGGAGCATCTGGTCCCCGGCCACACGGTCCCCATTCATGGTGAACAGGAGATTGCGGCAGTGCTTACCAACTACCGTGATGCCATACAATGGGTTCGGGACGAGGTTGTCCGAGGTGCCAACAGGGGTTATGACATCGACACCATCGCGGAGAATATCAAGCTGCCCCCGCACCTTTTAGGGCTCCACTACACGACGGAATTCTACGGACAGATCGATTGGTCCGCCAAGGGTATCTATACCAGCAATCTCGGATGGTTCGATGGGAGACCCGACAAACTCTATCCGATGAAGACGAAAGAAGCCGCTCAAAGGGAGATTGTGCTGATGGGTGGATATGAGAGAGTCCTGCAATTGGCCGATCTTGCTTTTCGACAGAATGATTTCCGATGGGCGATACATCTGCTTGCCAAGCTGGCGGACAGCGGCATGGCGACGGAGGATATGAAAGAGATCTTGAATGATAAACTGGCCGCCGGTTATGAACAGATGGCATCGACCCTCTACAACCTGAATGGACGCGGGTATCTTCTGGAATCGGCATACGAGCTCAGGCATGGGCTGGAGAAGCCGTCTCCTCCGAGGCTTGATGAAAGCCTGGTGAACAGGATATCCTTGGAACATATCTTCTCCATCATGGCTACCCGGCTGAATCCGGAAAAGTCCATGGACGTCCATGAGACGGTGCATTTTGTATTCCCGGACGAAAAAAAGCGTTTTGTCGTAACCGTCCGCAAGGGGATAGCGGAGGTAGTCGAGGGGGAACCGATACCAGGTACCCCGGATCCAATAGCTGTTCTCACAGCAGACGGGATTGCCTTCCGCAAGATGGCTCTGAAGATAACGAGTCCACTTGCCACATTCGCGTCCGGCAAGATCAAGGTAGAAGGCAGCCGGTTGGATTTCCTTGCCTGGTTTCGCCGATTCGAGCGCGACTGAATACATAATCAGGATACGCGCATTGCTGACAGTGTTGCCCGAAATTGCACACTGCCTTCTGTACCCGAGATATTCAAGTCGGAATCTGCTCCTTCAAGCGCAGAACCCGTGTATAATTTCAAAGAACCGGATGCTGAAAACGTATACACAAAAACTTAACCGGAAATTATTGAGAAAATAGTATGTTTGAAAGGGCTTGATGGGCCAAGGGATCAACAAACATTTGCTTCTTACCGGTCTTCTGTAGTAACTATCGTCCGTTAAAATATCACAAAACCACCTCACGCAAGGAGATCGACAATGCCCTTTCCTTCTCTTCCGGAAGAGTTTTTCAGGCCCCGCTCGGTCGCGATCATAGGCGCTACAAAAAAATCGGGTTTTGGAAGCGGCATCCCCGCCTTTCTGAAACGAATCGGATATGGCGATCGTCTCTACCTGGTAAATCCCCGCGAAACGGAGATAGAAGGGCTGCCCGTGTACCGGCGCGTAATCGACGTTCCTCACCGCATCGACCTTGCCATTATCATCGTGCCTAAAGAGCATGTTCATGCCGTGATCCGGGACTGCCTTGAAAAGGAAATTCGCGCAATCATTCTTGAATCGGCAGGGTTCAGCGAGACGGGACCCGAGGGCGCGGTCCTTGAGGAGGGTATCGAAAGGCTCCTTCGGGGGAATGGTACGCGCCTTATCGGTCCCAACTGCGTGGGCCTTATCAATCCTCATGATCGCTTCGCCTCTACGGAAGTGGATTTTGACGAAATTCGTCCGGGAAACGTGGGAGTCATTGCCCAAAGCGGGGTATTCGGCAATATTGTCGCCGACTGGGCGCCCAGTCAGGATCTTGCCTTGAGTGGGCTGGTAACGATCGGGAATCGCATCGACGTCGACGAATCGGATATGCTCTACCACTTTGGCGCTGATGAGAGGACCGATGTCATTGTGCTGTATCTGGAAGGCGCAAAAAACGGGCAGCGATTCATGAAGGCGGCCCGCGAAGTGTCTTTGAAAAAGCCGGTTCTGGTCTATAAAAGCGGCAGAACCGAAGTGGGGAAAAAGGCCGCCGCCTCTCATACGGGAAGCATGAGCGGCGATGACGCTCTCTACGATGCCTTCTTTCGTCAATCCGGCGTTGTCAGGGTCTCGACTTTTCAGGAACTCTTCGACCTTGCCCGCGTCTTCTCACGCGAACCGCTCATGAAAGGACCCAATATCTCCGTGGTTACCTCTTCGGGGTCACTCGGCGTCATGGCCGCTGATGCCGCCTTTCAGCTTGGATTGCACTTTCCCGATCTGGAGCCCGATACGGTAGCGGCGGTTCGGGGCCACGCCCCTGCGTGGATGAATGTCAAAAATCCTCTTGACGTGGGCCCGTCGGGGCTCTTCGGAGTTGCCCTTGAAGCGACCCTCAGGGATAAACAGGTAGATGGTGTCATCGCCATTCCGGTGATTCCGGGAACAATCATCGAGTCTATTGTCGACGCGGGAATCGATCCGTCCTTTATGTTCGGTGAAGCCGAGAAGATTCGGAAGGCCGCCCCGGAAAAACCGGTGCTCATCTATACGGTGGGAAGTAATTTTTGGGTCCAACTCGTCAAGGATATGTTCGGTCCTCATCTGACGATGGTCAGCTCTCCCGAAGCGGCGGCAAAGGCGCTCTGGGCGCTTTATCGCTACAATCGGTTTCGAAACGAGGCGGCGCGGGGGTGATCTCTGCCGTAAATGTAGCCGACACCGACGATTCCGCTGGTGAGAAGATAGAAAAAAGTGGTGTCAGCGATTATTTTTTAATTCTGCCCCTGAAAAACAAAACCCCCCGCCTCTCATTTTGAGAAACAGGGCTTTAGATGATCAAACCATAATCCCCTCCCTGGTTATTGCAGCTGTTCACAAGTGCGTATGATGAAGTCAAGATCAATAAAATACGTTAAACCACTAACTCCGTTATGATATCCTGTCAAGAAGTATTGCCGCTTTTTTATCTCTTGACATGGTTCATTGATTAGAGGATGGTGGGCGGCACTGTTCGTTTTTTGCCCTGGCATCGTAACCCCGACGTAAATCAATGAGAGGACAATATATAGTTTTGATGAAGCAGCATCGTTTTTTTTACGGATGGATCATCGTCGGCCTGTCCTTCGTCAACCTCGGTATCATATTCGGAATCTGGTATTCATTTTCCGTTTTCTTTGTTGCCATACTCAGGGAGTTCGGCTGGAGCCGGGCGGCGACGGCCGGCGTCTTTTCGTGCTTCATGCTCGTCCATTCCGCCTCGGCGATTGTCATCGGCTCGTTCCTCGATCGCTTCGGGGCCCGTATTGTGATCCCTCTGGGGGCATGTATCGTGGCGCTCGGCCTTTTCGCGTCAAGCCGGATTGACTCGCTGTGGCAGTTCTATCTGTGGTACGGGGTGCTCACCCCTGTGGGTGTCTGTGCTATCGGCTTCATCGCCCACGGCATTATCCTGCCGAAATGGTTTGACAGGAAGCGCGGGCTGGCGATCGGCATCGCCATGGCGGGGATCGGCCTCGGGATGCAGATCCTCGTTCCGGCGACCCAGCTCGTCATTGCCAACTTCGGCTGGAGAACCGCTTACTGCGTACTGGCAGGTTTTATCCTGATCACGATTATGCCCTTGAACATCTTCTTGCAGCGAAAGAATCCCCAAGAGATGGGTCAGAACCCCGATGGAGCGCGCGCCGGAGTGGCGGCGGCGGATCATCAGCCGAAAGAAATTGAACAGTCGGAGCCCACTCGAACCTGTGCGCCCAGAATATGGACAGTCCATGAATGCCTG
>Ga0075123_10001608_pt1 | contig 11211 bp, 10 predicted proteins | sample AntAceMetag02UKX_FD_69808 | JGI IMG/M metagenome (GOLD analysis project Ga0075123, IMG submission 69808) | Saline lake microbial communities from Ace Lake, Antarctica - Antarctic Ace Lake Metagenome 02UKX | ecosystem: Environmental > Aquatic > Non-marine Saline and Alkaline > Saline | place... | reverse complement strand
ACCATCATTCACGCGGGTATCCCTCGTCTTCAGGCCTTCAGGCCCAGGACATCCTGCATATCATACAGGCCGTTTTTCCTGTCCACAATCCACAGCGCCGCTCTGATCGCTCCCCGGGCAAAATTATCACGACTGTGGGCACGGTGGGTAAACTCCAACCGCTCTCCCATGCCGCCGAAGACCACCGTATGCTCGCCGACAATGTCACCGGCCCTCACGGTATGCACGCCTATCTCGGCCTGCGGCCTGGCGCCCACCATCCCCTTGCGGCCATATACACCGACCGTCTCAATATCTCTGTCAAGGGCCTGCGCTATGATCTGGGCCATCTTCACGGCCGTCCCGCTGGGAGCGTCCTTCTTCTGGTTGTGATGTGCCTCAACAATCTCCACATCATACCCGTCGCCCAGGATGCCGGCCACGTCCTTGAGGACCTTGAACATAACGTTCACGCCCACGCTCATATTGGGGGCCAGAACACACCTCACCCTCCCGGAGATATCGGCCACCTGCTTCATTTCATCCGGTGTCAGGCCCGTGGAACCGATGACGATGGCCTTACCATGCTCGGCCGCTGTCCTGAGATGTTCAACAGAGGCGTCATGGCTGCTGAAATCGATAACAACATCGCCCCGTTCGATACATCCGGCCAGGTTATTTCCCAGAACGATACCCGTCTCGCCCAGCCCCAGAGAAACACCGATATCCGTTCCTGCGAAAGGATGGCTCTCCTGCTCCACCGCTCCCACAAGCTCCATCCTCTCGTCACCGTGGATAAGGGTGATGATTCGTCTGCCCATCCTTCCTGCGGCTCCGGCAATTATTATCTTTGTCACTGTATTCACCATTACCAGATCAGACCGTAGTCGGTCATAATCTTCTTTAATTTCTGATAATTGTGATCCGACATCTTGCACAGGGGAAGTCTCAGCTCGTATTCTATCTTCCCCATCATTGCCAGGGCGGCCTTTACCGGAATGGGATTAACCTCCAGAAAACACCCCTCCATTATCGGACTCATCCGGAAGTGGAGCTCACGGGCCTTTCCCAGGTCGCCCGCTTCAAAGGCATCAATCATGGCCGCCATATCTCCCGGGATAACATTGGATACAACGGAGATAACCCCCTTGCCCCCCACCGCAAGGATCGGCAGGACGGTAAAGTCATCACCGGACAAGACGGCAAAATCGTCACCGCACAGTTCCACGACCTTGCTTATCTGTTTCAGGTCTCCCGTGGCTTCCTTTATGCCCACGATATTGCTGATCTTAGATAGTCTCGCGGCGGTCTCCGGCAGGAGGTTGCCCCCCGTCCTGCTGGGCACATTGTAGGGGACAATCGGAACCGGAACGGCCTCGGCCACCGCCTTGTAATGCTGATACAGCCCTTCCTGCGTCGGTTTGTTGTAGTACGGGGTAACCAGCAGTGTCCCGTCCACTCCCACCTTGTACGCATGTTCGGTAAGCCGTATGGCCTCCTTCGTGCTGTTGGAACCGGTCCCTGCAATGACGGGGACCCTCTTGTTGACGGCATCCACGGTGATCTCGACGACCCTGTCGTGCTCTTCATGAGACAGCGTTGCGCTCTCTCCCGTCGTACCGCAGGGAACTATCCCGTCGGTTCCTGCATCTATCTGGAACTCAATCAGTTTTCTGAGCGCCTCTTCATCCACCATTCCATCCTTGAACGGTGTGACGATCGCGACTATCGCCCCTCTAAACATAATATCTCCTCCTGTTGAAAATTCTCTCTTTTCTTTTCACCGAACATTCTTCCTTATCGCAGAAAATCCGGAACGCTCTCGCCCCTTGCCAGGTCCGCGCGCGTCTCTCTGGATCGTATCACGGAAAAGGTTTCATCCCTGACAAGGACCTCCGGGATCCTCGGCCGTGAGTTATAGTTTGAAGACATGGAAAAACTGTATGCCCCGGCACTCATGACAGCCAGGAGCTCACCTCGTTCCAGCTCGGGAATGGCCCTGCCGCGGGCAAGATAGTCCCCCGATTCACAGATAGGGCCGACTACATCGGAGAGGATATCTTCTCTCTCCTTAAGCTCAACAGGCTGGATCTTGTGATACGAATCGTACAGGCTGGGCCTCAACAGATCATTCATCCCCGCATCAACGATGACAAACCTCTTGTCAGCATTGGTCTTCATGTACAGGACCTCCGTGACCAGGATCCCCGCATTCCCCACGATCACCCTCCCCGGCTCAAGTATGAATGTGCAATCGATATCCCGTGCCCTGTCCATAATGGCCTTCGCGTAATCCACCGGATGGGGCGGCGTCTCCTGATCATAGGTAATCCCCAGGCCTCCCCCCAGATCGAGATACCTGATACCGATTCCCTCGCTCCGGAGGGACGCGATCAACTCCTTCAGACAATCCAGCGTGTCGATAAAGGGGGCAATCTGCGTGATCTGTGATCCGATGTGACAATCAACTCCTATAACCTCTATATGATTCAGCTTTTTTGCATACCGGTACTCTTCCAGGGATCGTTTGATATCGATTCCGAATTTATTCTCTTTCATCCCGGTCGATATATGGGGATGTGTCATGGGATCCACGTCGGGGTTCACACGCAGGGATATACGTGCAACGCTGCCCATCCTTCCGGCACATTCATTGATCACCTCAAGCTCCTGTGAGGACTCCACATTGAACATGAGAATATCGCTCTCCAGTGCGTACCGGATCTCTTCCTCCCTCTTTCCGACCCCGGAATAGACTATCTTGCGCGGATCGGCCCCCGCCTCGAGGGCCCGGTAGAGCTCTCCCCCGGAGACAATGTCGATTCCGCTTCCCTCATTGATGAATATCCTGAGAATAGCCCCATTGGAGTTGGCCTTCGCGGAAAAGCAGACGATATGCGAGATATCTCTAAATGCCGAATCAAAGACCTCAAAATGTCTCTTAAGCGTCCTGTAGCTGTAAAGATAGAAGGGGGTCCCCACGGCCTGCGCCACCGCGCGAACCGGCACCTCTTCACACCACAGCTGATTGTCTACATAGTCAAAATAATGCATGATGTACCCGTTCCGACCTCAGGGAACAACTATCTCCACAGTCTTGGATTCCTCTCCGCACATACCGGAGGAGGAGCATATCACCAGCCGGTAAGAGTAGGAAAAGCCCCTTCTGATGTTTCTATCCACATATCTGAATTTCCCCTTCTCCTTCGATCGTACATCACGAAGCGGAAGATATTCGACGACAGCATATATACGGGGACAGCCAGGGCAATCACTGCCGTCCACCTTCAACGCGCTCCTGAAGATTCGGACAGATCCCGCACGATCCCACTGGCCGGGGATCCCCCATTCCAGGGCAGCTCTCCCTTCATCAATAGACACAGTAAGTCCTGAGACCTTTTCAGGATAGCTGTCATGGGGATATCGCGGTTCCGCTTTTTTTCCACAGCCGGCGCACAGCAGGGCCAGAGAGAATGCCGCGATTACCAAGAATATCGATATCTTGTTCCCCTTTATCATACGTACACCCCTCTCAATCAGGTTTAATCAATTCCCGCAGACTCTATTTCTCCTATCCTTTTGAGCACAGCCTCCCTGGCCGTTCCGCCGATGATATTGCGCGCTCCGATCGAACCGGCCACGTCCATGCAGGCATAGATATCCCCATCGGCATCCTTCCAGAACAGGCGGATTTCCTCTATGGTAAGAGCACTCATGTCCTTTTGCTTCTCAATACAGTACCCTACGAGACGCCCCACGATACCATGCGCCTCTCTGAAGGGAATCCCCTTCATCACCAGATAATCCGCGACATCCGTCGCCGTGGAAAACCCCCCCGCGGCGGCCTTCAGCATCGCGGCCCGATTGAAAGTCAGCGTTTCCGTCATATCGGCAAGAACAGCAAGGGAGGCCGTGACCGTGTCAACCGCGTCAAAGAGCGGTTCCTTGTCTTCCTGGAGATCACGGTCATAGGTCATGGGGAGCCCCTTCATAACGGTCAGTATCGCCGTCAGGTCCCCGTAGACACGCCCGGTCTTACCCCGGATCAATTCGGCCACATCGGGATTCTTTTTCTGGGGCATGATGCTGCTGCCGGTGGTAAAGGCATCGGACAGGGCAACAAACCCGAACTCCTCGCCGGACCAGAGGATCAGGTCCTCACAGAAGCGACTCATGTGCATCATCAGGAGGGACGCATCAAAGATGAATTCCGCGACGAAGTCCCGGTCCGAGACCGCGTCCATGCTGTTTTTTGAGACCTTCGGAAAATCAAGCAACTCGGCCACCAATTTCCGGTCTATGGGGAATCCTGTACCCGCCAGGGCCGCCGATCCCAGGGGCATAACATTGATCCGCTCACGGCACTCTCTGAGCCGCCCGGCATCCCTGTCCAGCATTTCCCAGTAGGCAAGGAGGTAGTGGGCCAGGAGGACCGGCTGGGCCTTCTGAAGATGCGTGTAACCGGGGAGTATGGTATCGATCTCCCGCCCCGCCACGCGAACGAGGACGGCCTGGAGACCCGCTACCAGATCAAGGACGGTGTTCACCTCATCGCGGAGGTACAACCTCATATCGAGGGATATCTGGTCGTTTCTGCTCCGTGCCGTGTGAAGTTTCCCCCCCACCTGACCGATACGTCCTATCAGAGACGACTCTATTGCCATGTGGATATCTTCCAGATCGGAAGAAAAGGGGAAGGTTCCCGCCTCCATATCTTTCAGTATGTCCTGCAGACCGGCTATAATCGCCTCGGCCTCTTCCGAAGAGACGATTCCCTGCGCGGCGAGCATACGGCAATGCGCAATACTCCCCTCAATATCATACGGATAGAGTCTTCTATCAAAATGGAGGGAGGATGTAAATTCCTCCACCCTGCTGTCGGTGGGTTCCGAGAATCGTCCTCCCCACGGCTTTTTCTGTCCAGGCATAGGTAAGCTCCGCCATACCGCCGGTTATTTTTTCAACAGCGCCTGCATCTTCAATCTGAGCGCATTGAGCCGGATAAATCCCGTGGCATCCTTCTGATCATACACGTCATCTTCCTCAAAGGTGGCCAGTTTTTCACTGTAGAGTGATGAGGGGGACTTCACACCCACAGGGTTACAATTCCCTTTATACAGTTTCAGACGAACGGTCCCGGTAACATCTCTCTGCGCCTCATCGATCATCGTCTGTATCATCTCTCTCTCGGGGGAATACCAGAAACCGTTGTATATGATCTGCGCATACTTGGGCATGATGGAATCACGTATGAGCATGGCCTCCCTGTCCATGGTGATTGTTTCCATGGCCCTGTGGGCCGCCCAGAGGGCCGTGCCACCCGGTGTCTCATAGATCCCTCTCGATTTCATACCAACGAAACGGTTCTCGACCATATCCACCCTGCCGACACCGTTCTCCCCCGCAAGGGTGTTCATGTGATCGAGGAGCTGCGCGGGGTCCATCGCCTCTCCGTTCATCGCCACGGGGTTTCCCTGCTCAAAGGAGACTTCCACATAGGTAGCCCGGTCCGGCGCGTTCTCAGGGGACACGCTCATCACGAACATATCCTCAGGCGGCTCCTCCCACAGATCTTCAAGGATCCCTCCCTCATGAGAGATATGGAGAAGGTTTCGGTCTTCGCTGTAGGGCCCCTCATTCTTTGACATCTTTATGGGGATGTTGTGTTTCTCCGCATATTTCAGCATGGATACCCTTGAATTAAAGCTCCAGTTTTCATCCTTCCAAGCAGATATGATCGTGATGGCGGGATCAAGCGCCATGTAAGTCATCTCAAACCTCACCTGGTCGTTCCCCTTGCCGGTAGCCCCGTGACAGACGGCATCCGCGCCCTCCTGGTGCGCGATTTCGATCTGTCGCTTGGCCACGATCGGCCGTGCCAGAGAGGTGCCCAGGAGGTATCTCCCCTCGTATATCGCATTGGCCCTCAGGGCGGGAAAGACAAAATCCCGCACAAATTCTTCTTGCAGATCTTCCACATATGCCTTGACCGCCCCCGTGGCAACCGCCTTTTCCTTCAAGCCGTCAAGCTCCTGTTTCTGTCCCACATCACCGGTGAGGGTAATAACCTCACACCCGTACGTCTCAATCAACCACCTGACAATCACGGACGAATCAAGACCGCCGGAATATGCCAGGACCACTTTTTTTATTTCTTTACTCACTTCTCTCTTCCTCCAGACATAAGAATTTCCATAATCGCCTTCTGTACATGCAGGCGGTTCTCCGCCTGATCAATAATCACGGACTGAGGTCCGTCTATTACACCGGCGGTTATTTCTTCTCCACGGTGCGCGGGGAGACAGTGCATAACGATTGCGTTCTCCTTCGCGCATCCAAGCAGCTTTTCGTCAACCTGGTATCCCTGAAACGCCACCACACGTGCCTTCTGTTCCTCTTCCTGCCCCATGCTGGCCCACACGTCCGTATATATCACGTCGGCGCCCCTAACCGCATCGGCGGGGACACGCAGGACCTCTATCCCCTCCTTCGACTCCCGGATTCCTCTCTCCAGGATAGTTTCGTCGGGATCATACCCCTCGGGGCACGCGATAGCCAGATGAAACGGGAGACGGGTTGCAGCACTGATCCAGGAGTTCGTCATGTTGTTTCCGTCCCCCACATAGGCTATCTTCAATCCTTCGTATCCACCCTTCTTTTCTATGATGGTGAAGAGATCACTCAGAACCTGACAGGGGTGCAGCAGATCCGTCAATCCATTGATAACCGGTATAGTGGCATAGCGCGCAAATTCTTCGACCAGCTCCTGCTCAAATGTCCGTATCATGATACCGTCGATGTACCGGGACATGATCCGCGCCGTGTCGGATACAGGTTCTCCCCTTCCCAGTTGAATATCACGCCGGCTCAGGAATATACCCGCCCCACCCAGTTGATGGATTCCCGCCTCAAAGGACAGGCGGGTCCGTGTGGATGACTTGTCGAACAGCATGCCCAGGGTCTTACCCCGCAGGGAAGCGTGCTCCACACCCCTGTAAAATAGGGCTTTCAGCCTCTCTGCCCTTTTGAATATCTCACCAAACGCCTCCGCATCGAGATCGTAGATTGTCAACAGGTCTTTCTTCATAGGTCTCGCATCACCCCGTCCAAGATAGCAACCGCGCGGTCAACATCCCCCTTTGTAACGATCAGGGGAGGAACAAACCGCAGTACGGTTCCACCGGTGCAGTTCAAGAGCAGTCCCTGCTCCATGCACCTCTTTACGATATCCACACCCTCGATAGAAAGCTCCACCCCGATCATGAGACCCCTCCCCCTGATCTCTCTGATAATGGAATGGTTCCTCTTCAATCCCTCAAGCCTCTCGCGAAAGTACACCGCCATCTCCCGGCAGTTATCCAATACCCCTCTATGCAGCAGGGCATCCATGACCGCAAGCCCAGCTGCCATGGCGAGCGGGTTCCCCCCGAAGGTGGACGCGTGGCTCCCCGGCGTAAAGGATGCCGCCACTCGGTCTGTGGCCAGCATGGCCCCAACGGGGAAGCCGTTCCCCAGGGCCTTGGCCAGTGTCATGATATCGGGCGCTACGCCACTCTTTTCATATGCGAAGAGGTCTCCCGTGCGTCCCATGCCCGTCTGGACCTCATCCAATATCAGGAGGATCCCTTTGTCGTCACATATCTTTCTTACCCCTTCAAGATATCCCTCTTCCGGGACCTTGATCCCCCCCTCACCCTGTATGGCCTCCAGCATAATCGCGCAGACATCTCCCGTGACGGCCCGTTCAAGTGAAGAGAGATCGTCGAAGGGGACGTATTCAAAACCGGCCAGCAGGGGATCAAACCCCCTCTGAATCCGTTCCTGTCCCGTTGCCGCGAGGGTGGCAAGGGTTCGGCCATGGAAGGAATTCTGCATGCTTATGATGCGATGTCGTCCCTCCATATGTTCATGGGCGTATTTGCGCGCCAGCTTGATGGCCGCCTCATTCGCCTCCGCCCCGCTGTTGCAGAAAAACACCTTATCCGCAAAGGAGTTTTCCACCAGAAGAGTGGCAAGCCGGATCTGGGGTTCAATGTGGTATATGTTGGACACATGCATCAATGTTTCGGCCTGAGCGCAGATCGCAGCCGACACCTGGGGGTTGGAATGGCCGAGGGCGCACACGGCGATACCCGCCAGAAAATCGAGGTATTCCTTCCCGTCCGAATCCCACACTCGTATCCCTTCGCCCCGCACCAGGACAATCGGCAGACGCGCGTAGGTGCCCATGATATATTTGCTCGAGTTGGCGATAAGATCGTTCGTTGTCATAGTGTTTCTATCTTTCGAGTTACGGGTTTCCAGCTTCCAGTCACTTCCTTTACTCCTTACTCCTTACTCCTTACTCCTTACTCCTTACTCCTTACTCCTTACTCCTTACTCCTTACTAGTCCCCCACCACTTCCGTACCGATACCCCTGTCCGTAAATATCTCCAGAAGAACGGCATGATCCAGACGTCCATCAATTATGTGGGTCTTTCCGACACCACTCCTCAGGGCCTTGAGGCAACACTTTACCTTGGGATACATCCCCCCTTCTATCGTGCCGTCTTCGATCATTTCACCGGTTTGTTCGGCGTTGATGGAGTGTATCAGACGCCCTTTTTTGTCGAGGATCCCCTCCACGTCGGTCAGGAGGACCAGCTTCTCAGCCCCGAGGGCGGACGCTATCTCTCCTGCGACTATATCCGCATTGATGTTATACGTCTCACCCCTGTCTCCGGCACCGGTGGGTGCTATAACGGGGGTAAACCCATCCTTTATCAGCGATGTAATGAGCCCGGAGTTGACCTTCCTGACCTTGCCCACCATTCCTATGTCTATTATCTCCGGCGGGATATCCTTGGCCTTTTCGTCGCTCAGGAGATATTTTTCCGCCTCTATGATGTTCCCATCCTTCCCGCTCAGTCCGACGGCCCTCCCGCCGTGCCTGTTGATCAACCCGACGATCTGTTTGTTGATCTTGCCGGTGAGGACCATTTCGACAATATCCATGGTTTCTTCATCCGTGACCCGCATTCCCTTGATAAACTTAGAGTCCTTCCCCAGTTTCTTAAGAAGGGTACTGATCTGGGGCCCGCCGCCATGTACGATAACCGGGTTGATCCCGATGTATTTCATCATAACGATGTTCATGGCAAACATCTCTTTCAGGTTCTCGTCCGCCATGGCATGTCCGCCATACTTGATAACGATGGTCTTACCGTAAAACCTACGTATGTAAGGGAGAACCTCAAGAAGGATATCCGCCTTTTCCATGGGTTTTTTCAGATTGTTCGAATGCATACCTTAAAAACTCCTCCGTAACTGTTCAGGTTTTAGGGCAAAAATCCGTCAACCGTTTAACCGTAAACCCTCTTTACAGAACATACCTGCTGAGATCCTCGTCCTCGATGATGCCGTCCAGTTTATCCCTCACATAATCGGCATCGATGTTGACCTCTTTTTCCGCAACCGCGATGTCAGGGGCGTCGAACGATACCTCCTCCAGGAGTATTTCCATAACCGTGTAGAGTCTCCTGGCCCCTATGTTCTCCATCCTTTCATTTACAACCGCCGCGACCTCCGCGATCTGGGCTACGGCATCATCCTGAAAGACAAGCCGTATATCCTCCGTGGCCATCATCTCCGTGTACTGTTTCAGCAGGGCATTGTGGGGTTCCGTCAGAATCCGTATAAAATCTCCCTTCTCGAGTGGGTCGAGTTCCACGCGTATGGGGAACCTCCCCTGCAGTTCGGGGATAAGATCCGACGGTTTGGAGATGCTGAACGCGCCGGCGGCGATAAAGAGTATGTGGTCCGTCTTGACCATACCGTATTTGGTATTCACCGTGGATCCCTCTACGATCGGGAGGAGATCTCTCTGAACACCCTCCCTGGACACGTCAGGGCCATGGGAGGAATCACCCCCTACGATCTTGTCTATCTCGTCAAGAAATATGATCCCCGATTGTTCAACCTTCTCCAACGCCGTCCTGGTAACCTTCTCCATATCGACCAGTCTCTGTGCCTCTTCATCCGCCAGCATATTGACTGCATCAGCAACCCTGATCTTCCTTTGTTTCTTCTTCTGCGGAAAGATATTTCCGAACATCTCCTTGATATTCATTCCCATATCCTCAACACCGGAGGTGGAAAATATCTCTATCATGGGACCGGAGGGACTGTCCGTCACCTCAATCTCCACGATCCTCTCGTCCAGTTTCCCGTCACGGAAGAGACGACGCAGTTTCTCTCGTGTTTCATTGCGATTGTCGTCTTCCTGAACGGCCGCACCATCACCGGGAATGGCAAGGGGATTGCCCTCCGGCGGCTCAGCCGGATCCGTTTCCCTGCGTTTGAGGGGTAAGAGGATATCAAGGATTCTCTCCTCGGCAATCTCCATTGCCTTGTTTTTTACATTCTCCTGCTCCTCCGACTTGACCATGTTTATTGCCAGCTCAATCAGATCTCTGATCATTGATTCGACATCCCTGCCGACATACCCCACCTCGGTAAATTTTGAGGCCTCTATCTTCAGGAAGGGAGAGTTATCAAGCTTGGCAAGCCGGCGCGCAATCTCCGTCTTTCCCACTCCGGTGGGACCTATCATGATGATATTTTTGGGCGCTATCTCTTCTCTCAGTTCTTCCGAAACATTCTGGCGTCTCCACCTGTTTCGAAGTGCCACGGCAACCGCCCTCTTGGCGTCATGCTGGCCGATAATATACTTGTCCAACTGAGAAACCGTCTCTCGTGGTGTTAAATTGGTTGATGACATATGATCTCCTACCTAACCCGGACAAGCCGGAACTTAACAAAATATATTTTTATCACGAAAGCACGAAGTTACGAAAACACGAAAAATAAGATTTAAAATTAAGGAATTACCCCTTTGATTCCTTACTATTTCTTGATTTTCTATTTTCTTTTTTCTGGTCCGTAACCGCCTCGGCAACATCCAGTTCTTCGATCCGGACATTGTTGTTCGTGAAGATACAGATATCGGCGGCGATGCGCATCGCCTCTTCGACAATCTCTCTCGCACCCAGTTTCGAATGCCGTATAAGAGCCCGTGCCGCTGCCTGAGCATACGGACCGCCGGAACCGATTGCCAGGACCTCATCGTCCGATTCTATGACATCTCCGTTCCCCGATATGATCAGAAAATCCAAGTCACTAACCGCTATCATCAGGGCCTCGAGATGTCGCAAGACCCGGTCTGTTCTCCAGTCCTTGGTCAGTTCAACCGC
>Ga0075123_10001602_pt1 | contig 11234 bp, 10 predicted proteins | sample AntAceMetag02UKX_FD_69808 | JGI IMG/M metagenome (GOLD analysis project Ga0075123, IMG submission 69808) | Saline lake microbial communities from Ace Lake, Antarctica - Antarctic Ace Lake Metagenome 02UKX | ecosystem: Environmental > Aquatic > Non-marine Saline and Alkaline > Saline | place... | reverse complement strand
CGTCACTGGGACGGCATCCTGAGATGGTTTACGTCAAAGATCAACAATGGCATCCTTGAGGGAATCAACAGTCTCATCCAAGCTGCCAAAGCCAAGGCCAGGGGATATCGTACAACGAAATACTTGATCACAATGATTTACCTTATCGGTGGTAAGCTCGAATTCAGGCTACCCACATAAAACAGCGAAGAACCCTAAAGTTTGATAAAACAAACAATCTCGTGTACCCTCTTCAGGCAGGATAGTGGTATCCAGAAATCACAAATTGTCTCACAAAAATTTCAGTTGAATATTATAGACATGGTTGTCTGGGCTGAATTAATGCCCAGCAAACGCAGACAGGCAAGAGATACAGCACCCGTCAATGCTTGCAGCCTGGAAGGTGTACCATGAACAGAAAAGTCCTGTATGTCGATCAGGGAAAATGCACCGGCTGCAGAATGTGCGAACAATGGTGCAGCCTGACCCACTTCGGGGTGATAAACCCGGCCAAGGCCCGCATCCGCATCGTGCGGGATCATTTCGAACAGGTGGACAGTTCGTTTTACTGTCATCAGTGTGAAGATGCTCCCTGTATCAATGCCTGTCCACCCAAAATCAACGCTTTGAGCCGGGATGAAAAGACCGGGGCCGTGGAGGTCGACCAGGAAAAGTGCATCGGCTGTCGTAGATGTCAAAAGGCCTGTGTGCACGGGGCGATCAGGATGCATCCGAGCGAAAAATACGTATTGATTTGCGATCTGTGCGGGGGCGATCCCCAGTGTTTGAAGCACTGTCCCGAAAAGGCGATTCAATACAAAGAACCGGATGAAATCCATGATAGTATTCCAGATACTATCGCAGAACAGGAGGTGAAGCGTGCCTGAAAGGATTACTCAAGCAGGACAGGTACTGCGCATTAATCTGAGCACACAGACTACATGTGTCGAGCCGATTTCGCCGGAAATCCTCTCGGATTATCTGGGCGGCCGCGGTCTGGGTGCCTACTACCTCTACCGGGAAGTCGGACCCGAAATCGATGCCTTTTCTCCTGACAACAAGTTGATCTTTTTCAATGGTTCGCTTGTGGGCTCGCTTATTCCCGGAGCCAACAAGGTCAACGTGACCTTTAAATCGCCCCTGACCAACACCTATTCCTATTCCCTTTGTGGCGGGCACTGGGGACCGGAATTGAAATTTGCCGGTTATGACGGGGTTATTATCGAGGGCCGGGCAGAAAAACCGGTCTATATCCGGATTGAAAACGAGAATGTGGAAATCAGAACGGCAGATCATCTCTGGGGTCAATTCATGAAAGAGGCTGATCTTGCAATAAAACAAGAACTGGAAAATGACGATGACTTTCAGATCGCCCTGATAGGCCCTGCCGGTGAAAATCTCAGCCGGATTGCCTGCATAACCGTTGGAGGTCATCGCGAATTCGGACGCGGAGGAGCCGGGGCGGTCATGGGCTCCAAGAATCTCAAGGCCATTGCAATCAGAGGAACGCAGGACCTGATGGTTGCTGATACTGCAGGGATGCAGAAGTTATCCGAACGACTCTGTACGGCCCTTCGAGCCCATCCCAAGGGTCAGGTCAGACGTGAATACGGCACGGTCGAAATGGTTGAGGGAATCAATACGCGCGGCTACTGGAGTACCCGCAACTTTACTCAGGGGTTTTTCGAAGACGGCTACAAGCTTGAAGCACAGCAAATGAAAGATGCTATCGTGGTTGGATCTTCCTCCTGCTATGCCTGCCCGGTTGCCTGCGGTAAACGTTCCCTGGTCAAGTCCGAGAAATACGGTGAGATATTGATTGAGGGTCCAGAATTTGAGACTATCAGTCTTATCGGTGCCAATTGCGGGGTGAGCGACTGGGAGAGCATCGTCAAGGCCACTGAAATCTGTGATAATTACGGTATGGACACCATGTCAGCCGGCGGTTGTGTGGCCTTGGCCATGGAATGTTTCGAGCGGGGCATCATCACACTGCAAGATACCGGGGGCATCGAATTGCGCTTCGGCAACGGTCAATCACTGGTCAAGGTGCTGGAACTTATAGGAAAGAGAAAAGGAATCGGAAATGTTCTCTCAGACGGGGTTAAGGTTGCCGCCGAAAAGTTTGGAGCGCCTGAACTTGCAGTCCATTCCAAGGGACTGTCCTTTGCGGCCTATGACCCCAGAGGAGCCAAAGGTATGGCCCTGACATATGCCACATCGCCCAAGGGCGCTCATCATATGGTGGCAACGACCATGGCCCAGGAGAATACCGAGGGTAACCGTTTTGAAACCCGTGGTAAGGGAAAGATGCAGCGCGATCAGCAGATCAGCATGTGCACGGTGGATTCACTGGGGTTGTGCGCCACCATGCGTATTGCCATGCCCTTTACGAACCAGGCTGAAGCCTTTGAGATCGTACGGGGAATTGAGATGGATGAAGCCACTCTGAAAAAGGCGGCTGAGAGAATCATTAACCTCGAGCGGATGTACAATGTCAGGCTGGGACTTTCGCGCAAGGACGATACCCTGCCCAAACGGTTTCTGGAAGAACCTCTTCCGGACGGCGAGAGCAAAGGCCAGACCGTTGATCTGAAGGTAATGCTGGATGATTTTTATGCAACCATGGGCTGGGATATCAATGGAAAACCGACACGCGAGAAACTGACCGAACTTGGTCTTCAGCAAATTGAGAATAGAGAAGTGGTCTGGTTTGTTAAGACAGGAAACAGGGATTCATAAGTGGGAAGCTGCCTTGGGTTAAAGTTCATGCCGCAGCCTGTTTCTGTGGTAATGAATCGGAATAAACCATAGCCGGGGTCTTCCTGTCAAATGTATGGTGCCATCTTTTTTCGTTGTAGAACTTGAAGTAGGTGGTAAGCCCGCTTTTCACCTCCGCCATTGAAGCATATGCCTTCAGGTAAATATCTTCATACTTGACGCTTTTCCATAGGCGCTCAATAAAGACATTGTCCATCCAGCGGCCTTTTCCGTCCATACTGATAGAAATGCTGTGAGCATGAAGGGCGTCCGTGAACGCCTCCACTGCTTCCCGGCAAGCCTGTTCGTCACTGACATCACCCGGTACTGATAGCATCTGGGCCCCACACTCTTGACACAGCGTTTCCAATACCGAAGCCGTTCGTGCCATCGAAACAACATTCGCACCCAGTTCTGTCAAAAAACGGGCTGTTTCCTACCGATTCCGGAACTGGCACCGGTCACTAGAAAACTCTTCCCTTTAAACTGTTCCGTCATCATAAACCAACCTGTTTCATTTGTTAATCCCCGAGAAATCCTGATTCGTCAGGGTTTGTTACGACCAAACACCTGGAAGAACCGAATCTCAAAATAACATTGAGATGTAGAGATACCTTTTGGCCCCGCCTATGTGGAAAGGAACGATCCAAGTTTTCCAATCCCTACCAGACCTTTTTTTTCCAGAATCCAAGCACTTTCAGCAGGATCAGAACCAGAATAAACAATCCCAAGTAAATACCGATCTGGTGATAGATATTCAAGCCCCATTTCTGACCAAAGACAATAACGACCATCACACCCACAATAAAAGGAGCTGCCGCCAGTGAATACAGGCCGGTTTCCAATGCGGCAGTGGTCTTGAATTCCGGGTCCACCACCCGCAGCAAAAGCAGTCCTGATGATATAGTTCCGGTATTCACACCATACTGGACGATCATCCGTTCAAATCCCATTTCACCGGACCGACGGCCGAAATAGACAACATAAAACGTAGTCCAGATGCCACCCACCAGGCAGAGAATAAGCAAGGGAACAATATATTCCCAGACGACCCCTGTTTTCACGGAAATCAGGGTAGCAGTCAGCAGGATATCCACACTCAATCCGGTGAGCCGGATCTGGGAGCCCCGGTCCAGTAGATGTCCGCTGCCGGTTTTACCCATAACCACCTTGACCAGGATACCGATCAGGAGCGCCCAGAAGAAGAAAAATCCCCACATCCCGGGATCAAGCCCGCCGAAGACCTTGTTCATCAGGGCAAAGACCCCGTATGTCAACAGATACACTATTCCTACGGCACAAACCTGAAACGCCAGTGAATCAACGTTCGCTGAATGGGTCGTCTGCATTCCCAGAGGCTCGTTCTGTTCATCTGTCCGGTAGGTTCCCCGCTTGAAAAAGTTCGGCAGCTCAACCCTGCCCATGGCAGTGAATCCGTGACGAATCCCCCAATGGATCATAGGAATGCCCACAAAAAAAGCGAATAGGAATCCGATCGCTGCCACTGCCAGACCCATGGTGATGGCGTTGGTCAGGCCTGCGGCTTCCCATACCTTACCAATTGCCAGCGCCTGTCCGGGCCCCTGTGTGTACCCCAGTGGCAAAAACAGACCAAACTGGAGGGGAAAATTGATCCCCACCACACCGAAAAATAGTACCAGAAGGCAACCGATCAAAGCCTGGGAGGCCATCGACCCCCCATTCATCAGCCCCATCCAGATGGCACCCCGGGCTATCTGTTTACCCCGTCCCTTCTGTCCGGGAACCTTCAGCTGAGGCGTCAAACCGATAGTGATAAACGAAATGATGAAGAAGTGAAAGGCGATCGCCTGGAACAACTCCACTTCCAGCGGTATCAACTTCAGATTCATCAGGATCATCCCCGCAATCCCGCCAACCATACACGATGGAATCAGAAATTTCTGAAAAAAACGGATCCTGTAGCGTAGCAGCACCCCAAAATAAATGCAGACGCCGATAAATCCCAACGCCAGAAAATAACTCATGTCAAATGGTGTCGCCATAAACTCCCCCCTTCTTACCTTGATATTCAACCGTTATCGGACGTTTTCCACCATTCCGCTGATACTCGACCCAGGCACGGGCTTCCGCTTCCGTTTCAACCGTTTTGACCACTTGTGTATGAATCCCTTTGCAGTGCATATATTCACACACAAGCTGATACTGCGTTGACAATTCTGTCTCCTGTTTCTACGCAACAATGTTCTTAAAATGCTTCACCGATTTTCAACATCACCTTAATGGCCTGGCCGGTTTTGATACGTTTGAGATACACGTTCGGCAAATCATCCAGGGTCGTCCAGTCGGAAATCAGCGGCAACGGATCCAGGACCCCTTCGGAAATCCATTTCAGGCACTGAATGTTTTCGGCATGGGTGTTGCCGTAAGAGGAGTACAACTCGACCTCTTTGAACATCAGGTTGGTCGGGCTGACCAGGGTATCCTCATACAGTACACTGAGCAGGCACACTTTTCCGCCGGGCCCTGCCAGGTTGATGGCTTCGGCAAGCTGCGTCTTAAGGCCGGAGCACTCAAAGACAGACGAAAATCCACATCCGCTGTTAATCTGAAACGCTTCAGCCACCAGGTTGTCATTGAACGGATCAAGAACAATATCGGCTCCAAACTGCTTGGCCAGCTCACGCTTCTCGGCAACCGGTTCAGAGACAACAACCGGAGTGAAGCCCCTGATCTTCAGCAGTTTGACGACTGTCAGCCCGATGGTTCCGGCACCGATGACCAAAGCAGAACCGCCCTTGGCTCCAGTGAGGTCAATCCCGTGTAGGCCCACAGCATACGCCTCAGCCAGGGCTGCACTCTGGGAGTCAACGTTATCAGGGATTGGTATCAGCATCTGTGGATAGGCTTTGACATATTCAGCAAACCCACCGGGCAGGTCACCGATCCCGATCGAGCGTCTGTTGTTGGAGCAGAGCTGAGGTCTGCCATTACGACACCCCGGGCAGGAATCGCAATAGGTGGGACGAAGAATCACACGAGTACCTTCCTGTACGTCTTTCACGCCTGCGCCGACTTTGACGATAGTCCCCGCCATTTCATGGCCGAACACAGTTCCATCGGGGGCGCCTTCATTTTCAACCATTGAGTGATCCGAACCGCAAAATCCGGTATTGGCAACTTTAATCAGCACCTGGTCCTCATCAATCTCAAGCATGGGAATGTCCTCGACCACCAATCCCTTTCCTTTTCTAAATACAGCTGCTTTCATGGGCTTTCTCCTCCTGTTATGAACCTGGATCAGGATCGCCCCTGAGAGTTTATGCTGGATCCGATATCCGGGTCCCGATCCAACCAAAACACCGATCGGTTTGCTCCAGAAAAGACGAAACACCGTAGTCCCAAACTGTTACAACAGATGTCAGACCAGCCCGGTACTACGGGTTCAATCTGATATCTACGAATTTCACCTCTACACCAGGAATTCCACTTTCCTCTCCCCTACTCAAGCCGAACAGTTTCAAATGCACTTCCTGGGTTAAGCCCAGGGCTTTCACATCTGACTTATTCAGCCGCCTACACGCTCTTTACGCCCAATAATTCCGAACAACGCTAGCACCCCCCGTATTACCGCGGCTGCTGGCACGGAGTTAGCCGGTGCTTCCTTTAGCGGTACCGTCAAGCATAATGGATATTAGCCACTATGCATTTCTTCCCGCTCGACAGAGCTTTACGATCCGAAAACCTTCCTCACTCACGCGGCGTTGTTGCGTCAGGGTTGCCCCCATTGCGCAATATTCCTCACTGCTGCCTCCCGTAGGAGTCTGGACCGTGTCTCAGTTCCAGTGTGGCTGATCATCCTCTCGGACCAGCTAACCATCGTCGCCTTGGTAGGCCATTGCCCTACCAACTAGCTAATGGTACGCGGACTCATCCTTCAGCAAAAGCTTGTAAACAGAGGCCTTCTTTGACTACATAACAGTAGTTATGCAGTATCATTCGGTATTAGCCCACCTTTCGATGAGTTGTTCCCAACTTAAGGGTAGATTATCCACGCGTTACTCACCCGTGCGCCACTGTACTCATTGGCCGAAGCCAACTTTCTCGTGCGACTTGGATGTGTTAGGCACGCCGCCAGCGTTAGTTCTGAGCCAGGATCAAACTCTCAAGTTTTAATCCTGTAAAGGAAGATTGCTCTTCCTTATAAACTCGCTTGATACTTCAATAAATTAATAGAACCCATAAGTTCATTTTCCCACTATTCAATTTCCAAATCAAGGCAAATTTTCAAAATTTTAAAGAAACTTTGTGTTCAGCCGGTAATCATTGGAGCTATCCGATAACTACGAGTCATACTATCAGCGAACTTTGCTGAAAAAATCAACCTACCTTCAAGCACATCTCTGATGAACAGAAGGGGTTATAACCTAAAACCATCTAATCCAAGACCGGTGATAAGCTGCTTCAGGTCTGATCGAAGTTTGCTTCGTCCGTGGGCAATATGGACGGCAAAATCGATGTCCATGGTCCGCAAGGCGTACCGAACGCCGGACGCTGATTGCAATGATAATATTATCGGCTATCAGCTATCATGCAATCATTCGCCTGACACTACCGTTGCCGGCGTTTATATTGCTTTGTATCATGGGCGGGGCAATTTGCGGGACAGTGAACCCGCTGGGCGTGTCGTTCGGCCAAAGGATCGCTCCACGGGAAAATGTGAGCATCGTATCGGCCATCCTGATGGGTTGGGCATGGTGTCTTGCCGGCACTGTACCCAGCATTGTAGGCGAACTTCACGTGCGCTTTGGTCACAACGCCTCGAAGACTTTGATATGGCTGGGATCTGCCAATGTCGTCATGGTACTGCTGGGTTTCCTGCTGCCTAGTGAGACTCAAGTTCCAGAAACGAAGTGAACTGGAACTTGTTAGTCGAAATATCCCCGAAGCGTAGCGTATGGGGATAAGTGACACCTTAAAGGTGAGGCGCATTGAAGCTTGCTCTTGGGTTCATTCCCGTGATTTTTTCTTGCATTGTTTTCAAGATGTTGTATCATCCACTTCGAAACATTAGAAAGTTGTGGCATCGTGACTGTAGGCTGAAAACTTATATTTCAAGACCTGGCCCTAATTACTTCCGTCCTTCGGAGCAGCCGCGGTAATGCTGGCGGGCATGATAATGTATCTGACAGTGCGCAATTCTGAGGCGCGGGCAAACGTCGTTGGACCTAAATGAGACATAGCGCATCGAGCGGAGTGTCAGTCCAGCGTATATTGGAACCGGCGATCCGGCATTTGAGACTGTGTCGTAATCCTTCTTTGTCATTGTGATTGTGACACAGACTCATTCGCTGGAGTTCCTGCCGGGGGATGCAGAGCGAAGCTATTCGGGATTTGTCCGGGACATATTCCCCCATGATTGTTTCATGCCTTTCAAAGTTCCATCACCTGCCCGCCATCCACATTGATCGCCTGACCAGTTATATACGCCGATTCCCGTGAAGCGAGAAAGGCGGCGAGGTCCGCAACCACATGGGGCTTGGCGAAATAACCCAGTGGAATTTGTTTTGATAGTCTCTTTTCCACTTCCTCGGGGGTTGAATCATACCACTTGGCCTCCGTGTCCAGCCGCGCTTTCTGCAATCCCGTCATAATCAGGCCGGGACAGATCGCGTTGACCCGGATAGCTGAAGAGGCCAGCTCTTTTGCCATGACCTTGGTAAGAGTCATGACCGCGGCCTTAGCACAACCATAGGCGCCGTTAAAGGCAATGGGTGATTTACCCGCTTTGGACGACATGTTGATAATGGTTCCGTCCTGCCCGAACATCAGGGGAAGTACCGCCTTCGATACCCTGTAAACTCCATGAAAATTGATTTCAAATGTTTTTGTCCAAGCGGCATCATCATAGTTATGGACCAGGCTGGGAGCCCCCACCGCCGCCCCGGCGTTATTTACCAGCACATGAATGTGGGGCAGGTTCTTCCTGATATCCATTATCATCCCATCAACAGATTCCTGCGAGGTAACGTCCAGTCCCTGGGTAAAGACTTTTACTCCGAATCTTTTTTCAATATCTTCGGCAAGTTTCCGCAGTTCATCCTTTTCCGACTCAAGATCGGTAAGCACTACATCGCATCCACATGAAGCCAGTTTTTCGCCTATGGCAAATCCCAGACCGTCCCGCTTGCCGGCGCCGGTAATCAGAGCTGCTTTGCCCTTCAGATCGTCGTACATATTCTGTCCTCCATTGTTGTATAGAGCGGCGCCGGAATTGTTCTCCCGGCGCCGCCCGAAAAATGATTATTTCTGTTCCACCCTGTAACCACCAATCGTTGCCAGCACCATTGCGCCGGGACTCATCTCCTTGGGATCGGTCATGACATTGATGCAACATACCCTGCCGCACGCAAAGGCCTCTTCCAGCGCAGGCCTTATATTTTCGGCCTTTTCCACCAGGATTCCCTTGGCACCCATGGACTCCGCAATCTTATGATACTCAATATTGCCGATCTCGGTACCTTCTTCAATGGCATGGCCGAGCTTGATGTTCTGGCTGTGGCGTATCATCCCCCATCCCTTATCGTTGTTGATGACGATTACCACCGGGATATTCTTGCGGACGGCGGTCTCGAACTCCATGAAGTTAAAGCCCACCGAGCCGTCCCCGATCAGGTTAAGCACTCTTTTCTCCGGGTAAAGAAGTTTTGCGGCAATCGCATAGGGAATACCCATGCCGAGGCAGCCGAATAAACCGCTTTCCTGATAGTGTCCGGGCTTTACTGACGTACGTGCCATGTTCATCCAAATCTGGGTATCCCCGCCATCCCCGATCACGATGTCGTCTTCCCGGTTCATGAAATCATCTACCTCTTTGGCAAGCCGGCCGGGATGGATGGGATACTGGTCGCTCTCGAAGGCGAGTTTCCCTAGGTTTTTCATGGGCTCCTCCTGAGTGCGAAGCTCCTTCACCCATGGCTCAAAGCGCCTCTTCATCACATCACCGTATTTTTTCGCGTCCACGATGCGATTGCATTCCTTGATGAACTCCCGCACATCGCTGAAAACCGGGAGGTCAACGAAACGATTCCTGCCGATTTCCTCGGGCTCGATGTCCACCTGGATGATTTTCGCATTCGGACACAGGAAGTCGCCGCAACCATAGTAGAGACTAATCCTGTTTCCCAACAGTACGATCAGGTCCGCGTTCATATTGGCAAAACAGGCGCATCCGGGCCTTATCACACTGGAGGATTCAAAGCAAAGCGGGTGCGTATCCGGCACTACCCCGCGGCCTTGCGTGGCCGTAAAGATCGGAGTGCCGGTTTTTTCGATAAATCGGATCAGATCATCTCCCGCCTCCGAATAATAGGCCCCGCTGCCGGCAATGAGAATCGGTCTTTCGGCCTGCATGAACATTTCAACCATCGTCGAGGCCTTGGCTAGGTCCACGACGCGGTCATCCGGTATAGTTCCCACCTTCTTTACCATATTGGCGTCCACCTTGGTATTGCCCACATCCACCGGTATTTCCAGGTACACCGGTCCCGGCCTGCCGGTTATGCAGGCCCGGTAAGCCATATCCACAAACTCTTTGATCCGTTCGGCCTTCTGGCACACAAAGGCGCGTTTCACCATCGGCACGATGGCCGGACATTGGACCATGTCCTGCAGGTCCAGCTTCTCGCCAGCACCCAGACCAATGACACCGGCAATGAGCAGAAGTGGAGAATTGGCCAAACGGGCGTTGGCGATTGGTGTTAGAGCGTTGGTAAACCCCGGCCCCGCAGTCACCATGGCCACCCCTGGTTTTCGCGTAAACCGGCCCCATGCCTCAGCCATGAACACCGCCGCCTGCTCATGGCGGGTGGCCAGCATACGTACGCCATTATTCGTAAGACCTTGCTGTATTGCATAGGTGTGTCCCCCGGCAATGAAGAATACCTGTTCCACGCCCAGATCAACCAGTGCATCTGCGGCGAGCTGTCCCGCCGTAACCATCTTTGTACTCATTTATACCTCCTCGTGAAATTTATTGTGAAATTTATTGTTGACAAGTTACGTTGTTAATGCTATTATCAAGCGTTAACATTGGCATTTTAGCATTATAATTTCAAGTAATTTAATCCGGCGCTCCTTAGAAGACCCCTGATCCACCATCAAAAAAAGTTAAAAACCTCGTTGACCCTGTAAAAACAGGGTGATAGAGTTATTTTGGTAAGCAAAAACTATCATCAACGAGGTGTAAGAATTATGACACAAGGCATTCTTCCTTTCAAGTATGAAACTGAAAGAAACGCAACAGGAATGACGGCATTGGCTGGTCTTCCAGTGTATCTTGATCTGATCCATGTAACAGGGTTAAGCAAATCGATAGAGAAACATTTAAAGGTACGTAAAGGGGGACAGGACAGGGCTGGACAGACAGTCAGAGCGTTCTTTCCCTTGTGTTGCTCAATCTTGCAGGTGGAGACTGTGTTGAGGATATAAAGAAACTTGAAGCAGACGATGGATTT
>Ga0075123_10001601_pt1 | contig 11240 bp, 8 predicted proteins | sample AntAceMetag02UKX_FD_69808 | JGI IMG/M metagenome (GOLD analysis project Ga0075123, IMG submission 69808) | Saline lake microbial communities from Ace Lake, Antarctica - Antarctic Ace Lake Metagenome 02UKX | ecosystem: Environmental > Aquatic > Non-marine Saline and Alkaline > Saline | place... | reverse complement strand
TTTGGTTGTAAATGTTTAACTGTCAACAAGTTACATTATAGCCGAGACGGAGGAACTTGCAAGTTTTTAATGACTGTAAGTCATTGAAATATATAGATTTGTGTGTTTCACAGAAGGCTTGGCCCAGCATATAAAAGGAGATACTGTCATCCTCGAACTCGTGTCGGTCGGCAAGAGCGGCGGCGCGGGTTTTGGAATCGATGAATATGTCGCCGGTTATGCAAGTCTTGCACAAGTGGAAGCGACTTGCGGCGACGACGACAAGAGGAATACCGCCTGCTACCAGGATTCCCATCCGAGTGAATATGAGCGAGGTCGGGCCGTAGCCCGGCTGCTGATAAACGGCAGCAGCTTGTGCACCGGATGGCTTGCCTCGTCCGAGAGTCACCTGATTACAAATGAGCATTGTATCGGTTCGGCTTTGGATGCTTTGAACACGGACTACGAGTTTCTTGCAGAGGCCCCCGATTGCGGCAGCAGCAACTGCCAGTTGTGCTGGCCGGGGACGGTATTCTCCGGCGCAACTTTGATACAGTACAGTAGCAACCTGGATTATGCTCTCGTCCAAATCAATAGCGGCGACCCGGCTGCGACTTACGGCTACCTCGAGATTGATAACCGTGTTGCAGTTGTGGGCGAACAGATTTACATCCCGCAACATCCCGGCGGCCGAGCCAAGGAATTCGCAATCGAAAGCACCGATCCTTGCGACACGGGCGGGGTATGCCGTGTAAATACAATTACCGCCTCTCCCTGCAGCGGCTCCGGTTACAATGACGTCGGCTATTATGCGGATACCGAAGGCGGCTCTTCCGGTTCGCCGGTTCTGGCGACATCGAGCCACAAAGTCATCGCCCTGCATCACTGCGCGAACTGCCCGAACAGAGGCGTCCCCATTCATCTGATATATGACGAGATCAGCGACCACCTCTTCCCCGGCGCGGCAGGCAAGATGGCACTGGATAAGAATGTCTACAGTTGCAGTGATGTCGTTGAAATCGAAGTCAGGGACGGCGACCTTGGCAACAATGGAACGCAACCGGTCGATGTCACCACTACTGGCGGAGATTCTGAAACCGTTGTCCTTGCCGAGACCGGCGCGAGCACAGCGGTTTTCACCGGCACTATCGCGACAAGTACGGACGCGGTTGTTTCAACCGATGGCGTCCTTCAGGTTGCAGATGGGCAAACCATTACTGTAACTTACAACGATGCCGATGGCGGCAGTGGCAACCCGGCAGTTGTGCAGGACAGCGCCGAAATCGATTGCGTCGCTCCGGTTATTTCCAATGTCGCCGCCGGCGACGACTGGCCTGCAATCGTGACATTCGATACCGACGAAGCCTCCTGCTCCACGGTTCGCTTCGGCCTGTCCTGTGGGGCGTTGACCGGCGAAACTGCGGGTCTGTGCGGGCAGACATCACATTCGGTCACCTTGTCGGAAGTCGAGCCCAACACCGCGTACTTTTATTCGGTCGAAGTCGAGGACGAGGCCGGCAACACCACAGCCGACGACAACAGCGGTGACTGTTACACATTCACTACCCCCCCACTGCCGGACGATTACTTTACCGAACTGTTTGACGCAGGTGACAATGATCTCGACAATCTTTCAATCACCTTGACGCCCGACGGTTCGATAAACTTTTATAGCGCCTGTGTCGAATCGATTACGGAGTTACCGACGGACCCGCTCGGCGGCATACGGATTTCGCTTGGTGACGACGCATACAGGGAACTGCCTCCTGTGGTAACCGTCTCGTTGTTCGGCCACGATTACGGCTCCGGTGGTGAAGGCTCGATATACGTAGGCAGCAACGGCTACATTACCTTCGGCGCAAGCGATACCGACTATACCGAGTCGATCGAGGACCATTTCAGACTGCCGCGTATCTCTGCTTTATTCGATGATTTGAATCCCTCGGCCGGCGGAGTGGTTACCGCCAAGAAACTCCGCGACCGTCTCGCCATCAGTTGGGTGAATGTCCCCGAATACAACTCGTCCACTACCAATACGTTCCAGATCGAGATGTTCTTCGACGGAATGATCAGAATATCGTGGCTGGATATCGCCGCAGACGACGGATTAGCGGGAATATCGGCAGGGGAACCGACGTTTTTTGTCGAGAGTGACATCAGCGCCTATGGCTCCTGCGGCCAACCAATTGCGAATTCAGGGCCTGCGAGCACATCGGTTGACACGCCTGTCGATATCACTTTGGAAGCCAACGACGACGGCCAGCCGGATCCACCCGGTGAACTCAGCTACATCATTGTCACCCTGCCGGCAAACGGCCTGCTCCGTGATCCCGGCCTCGACACAATTACAGCAGTACCGCACACACTCGTTGGAGGAGGTAATGTTGTCACCTACACTCCCGATCCCCTATACGTCGGCTCAGATAGTTTCGACTTCAAGGTTAACGACGGCGGAACACCACCCGACGGCGGTGATTCGGATATCGCTACGATCTCAATAGACGTCGGTGAATGCGGAGCTGATTGTTTCCCCGATACGGACCCGCAGTACCCACAGTGGGTCCTTCAGGGCAAACCGAGGTCCTGGTGTTGTGATGGTCAGCCTTTTGGTGACGCCACAGGCGACGGCATCGCCGACTTTGCCGACCTGACTGCTCTGAGAAACGCAAAAGCGACCGCATGGGCCACGCATCCGCACGGCACCTCCGAAGGTGAGTATAATTGTGCCGCCGACTTCAACCATGACGGAGTGATCGACCTGCCGGATTTGACCATTCTCAAGGACAATGCCTTACAGACCGTGGGAAGCCCGTGTGCGGACATAAGCGATTGCGGCCCCAACGCCTGCTCCGATTGAGCCCGTTGCTCAAGATGATAGTTGTTGTCCGGCCGTGAGTGCATTATAATCGAGCCCGACTTATGGGTGAATCTCCGGAGGTTCTTATCCCAATGTGGTTAGCTTAAAACCCCCGAGATTTTTATCAATGTTTTTGAGTTCTTTTCGAAAGGATGGTCCGGCGATGAAGAAGATATGTTTGACAGCAACGATCTTAGCATGTGTCCTGATAGCACAAACAGCCCCGGTAACAGCCGCACAACGGCCTTCGGGAGAAGAATTTACGAATTCGCTTGGGATGAAGTTTGTCCGCATTGAAGCCGGCGCTTTCCAGATGGGCAGTGTCAGCGGCGGCAATTTCGACGAGAGGCCGGCCCACAACGTCAATATCCGAAAGGCGTTTTACATGGCGACTACCGAGGTCACCAACGGCCAGTTCGAGCAGTTCGATCTCGAACACAGGCAATTTCGCGGCAAGCACGACCTGTCGACGGCATACGACCAGGCGGCGATATATGTGAGTTGGCGCGACGCCAAGGCATTCTGCAAGTGGCTGAGCAAAAAAGAAGGGCTGCCCTATCGTTTGCCGACCGAGGCGGAGTGGGAATATGCCTGCCGGGCCGGGAGCACGACGAAATACTCAATGGGCGACGAATTGCCCGAGCAATATCACAAGAGCCAGGAACGCGAGGCCTTTCCCAGGCTGGTCGATCTGACCGTGGGCATTACGCCGGCCAATCCGTGGGGTCTTTACGACATGCACGGCAACGTCGAGGAGTGGTGCTCGGACTGGTACGGCCCGTATGTCGCAGCCGCGCAGAAGGATCCTGTCGGTTACTCCGACAGTGATTTCAAGGTAAGCCGCGGAGGCAGTCACAATACCAACGACACATGGCTTGCCTCGGCCAATCGACAGGGGACATTGCCCGACGACAAGCACTGGCTTATCGGTTTTCGCGTTGTAATGGGCAAAAAGCCAAAGACCAAAGCGCTAAAGCAACCGGCGGCGCCGCTTTGGGGACAGAACGTCCGGCAGAAAAAGCACGACTGGTCCTCAAGCGGGCCTGACCCTGCCAAGCCTTATTTCGAAGGGCCGCGTCAATACGTGAAGATACCGCCGAATTCAAACGGCCCGCTATTCTCGCGTCACAACCATCAGCCGGCAATCACGGCCTGTCCCAACGGTGACCTGTTGGCGATATGGTACAGCACCACCAGTGAGAAGAGCCGTAAATTGACCGTCGTTGCGACAAGGCTGCGCAAGGGCGAGAAGGTATGGGAGCCGACCAGGCTGTTCTGGGATGCGCCCAACCGAAACGACCACGGCAGCAGCATCATGTGGGATGAGCGCGACGACAAGCTATATCATTTCAACGGCCTCGCCGCCAGCGGCACGTGGGCCAATCTCGCACTGATCATGCGCGAGAGCACCGACAACGGTGCAACCTGGTCGAGGGCCCGCATAATCAATCCGATACACGGCAGGCGAAACCAGGTCATAGGCGGCTGCTTCATCACCGATGAAGGCTATTTCGTCGTCACTTGCGACGCCGTTCCCGGCGGCAGCGGCGGCTCGGCGGTTCACGTCAGCCGGGACGGCGGCAGGACATGGTTCGACCCGGGCGAGGGTAAGCCTAAGATTGAGTTCAAACCCGGTAATGTCGGCTACTGGATAGCGGGTATTCATACCGGCTGCACCCAGCTCAAAGACGGCAGGCTGCTGGCCTTCGGACGCGGTGACAACATGGGCGGCAAGATGCCGCAGAGCATCTCGGATAATATGGGCCATAGCTGGACATACTCGCCCAGCGAATTTCAGGGTATCGGCGGCGGACAGCGCTTAGTGCTCGAACGACTCGCCGACGGCACACTTTTCCTGGCCTCTTTTGCCAGAAATGATATGCCCCTGACGGATGCAGCGGGCAAAACACGCAACGTCCGCGGCTTATTCGGCGCGCTTAGTTTCGATAACGGCCGAACCTGGCCCGTCAAGAGACTAATCACCGACGACGGCCCGGCCCGCAAGGTCGATGGCGGCGGCAACACGGGCGATTTCACCCTCAGCCCGACAACCGCCGAGCCCAGGGGCTACATGGCCTGCACAGTCTCACCCGACGGCGTAATACACCTGATCAGCAGCAAACAGCATTACGCCTTCAACGCAAAGTGGCTGAAAACACCGATGCCGGCCGAATAAAGAATAGGAACATAGATAAAGAAAAGTCTCGACAGGGTGACAGTCAGGTGATAATCTCAGACTTGTGATCGCAAAGTCCGGATGCGTTTTTATTCGCAGTTATTAAGCCATTGTAATGCAAATTCGGCAAAGTCTTTAAGATTTACAATGTTGTCGTCATGGAGATTCGCAGGAGATTCAAGTGGATAAGACTCCACAACAGGCCCGTTATTGGCCAGATACAGAATATCTTCCTGCGATAAGGCATAATCGTAAATGCTGAACTGGTCGATACTGCCGCAGAAAGGCTGACCTGTTGTCAGGCTGTCACGCTGAAAACCTCCGATCGCAAAGCCTGCTGCAGAGTCAATCGTCGCAGCGGGGTTGCCGGGATCGCTCTCGGCAAGCTCACCATCAATGTAGAGCTTAAATCTGTCATCGGCTGAATCGGCGTCCCATGTCATAGCCAGATGGCTCCATACGTCGTGCGGAAAATCCGGCTTTTGCAAATGAGTCCGGTTCTCGTCCCAATCGCCCGGACCCCATTTGCGAATTACATGCAAAGTATTTTCGTTGTCCAGGTACATATATGCGTATATGGATTCAGAGAATAATCTGCGTGTCTGTGTCGATGCGGAAGAATCCGGCTTGACAAAGAACTCTACAGTGAATTCATCAAAGTCGTCAAAATCAAGGCCGTAAGAATCAGGTATGATAAATGTGTCAGCCGCTCCGGTGTCCCAGTTGTCATTTAAAAATTCCGTGCTTGTTCCGAAACCGATTATCGGATTGCGATCGGCATATTTTATTTCAGAATCAGGGTCGCTTCCGGGAATTATCTCCGCGGTGTAATTACCGGTATCGTCTATCAAGCCGGTCGGGACGGAATCGTTCAAAATGCCATCGAAACTATAGTCAAGAATGAGATTCGAATCGTCAGGCGGAGTGAGTGCGTATATATTAGCATCGCTATCAAGCCAGTCTCGAGCGACTATTGCAAGGTCGCAGGCATCCACTATGCAATCATCGGTGAAATCGGCCGTTGGCGACCGCGGATCGACAACGGCAAACTTAATATAATAGAATGGATTCGGATTTGCGAAGTCTATAACAAATACATTGATTTTTTGCGGCTGCGGCACCGCTGCTGAGTCTGTTGTGTCTATGTCCGTATATGTAACATCGCCGTATGTCATGCTCATCTCGACCTCAGTGGAAGACAGCCTTTTGAGCTTCATCGTCCAGAGCACCCAGGTATCCAGAGGTACTGCATAGCCTCCGAACTGGCTGATTCTGTCACAAACTTCGTTGACACTTATCAATCTTGGGTCATCGACCATATCACGTTCGTAGAAACCGCCGGCGATATGCGGTTCTCCTGATGCCTCTTCCCACCTTATCGGTAAAAGGTCAACGTGCGGCTGGGTGTGGAACTTATAGCCGACATATCCTCTGAAGATGTCGTTGTCGATGCCCATTCCATCGGCGGTGATGTAATCACCATCGGATTCGAAAAAGCCGATACGAAAGTCACCGGTACCGGAAAGACAGGTGATGTCCTTATTGAATCTGCAGCTTGACTCATCAAAGCAGTCCTCACAGCCCGAAATATTTGCCGCGCCATCTGATTTCCAATAGTAAGAAGTGACCATCTCATCACCGGGATCGCTGAGATCAACTTCGGGTATCCTCACGATAATCTGATGGTCGTTCCTGGGTATCCAAACGAGTTGTCCCTCGCCGTTAACAGATATATTATAAGTGGGATCTGTGTGCGAATGATACCAGGTCATACCATCGAACTCTACAGAACCAAAGGCTGGAGATAGTGTAATCGCGAACACAACTGCAACTATCGAAACGAATGACAGTGTTTTTTTTATCATCATATTTTTCAAATCCAACTTTGATTTTCTTATGAATAGTAATTCCTGCAAATGCGCTGACAGTTTATCTGGTTTTTCCCGTTTAAGCGCCTAAAAAACACAATTCATCCCTTCCAACATCAATAATCATACCAAATTCACCTTGAACTGTCAAAGATTTTCGTTTTCGACGCGGTTTTACTGGAAATTGGCAGGAATACCTTGTTGTTTGTGCCCCACCTTTCTTAAAAGACACGACAGCATAAACTTCCACGATTTCGCAAAACTCGCCGAAGCATGGCTAACCAACTGCCCTTAAGTACCGCAGATCAGCACATTGACAGATATGGGGGATAGCGGGTATTTTTGTTTTTGCGTGCGGGGATTGGTTTGTATAATGGACGCATAAGCCGGTGGACGGTTTATGCACCGTACATTGTCAAAGAAGGAGTACGCATTGCGGTGGAGAATGGCTTGAGTAAAACGACAGGTTGTGAGAATTTTAATCTTTCATATTTAAGGGGACTCAAGATGAAACGGAAAAGCTGGAGACTGGTTGGCGTAATGGTTCTTGTCGCAGCGATGGTGTGTGTTGCGACGTATGCGGAAATGGAGAAAAAGGTTTCTCTGCCCGCGGCGGTAAAGGCGGCGATCAATGCGCTTTATCCGCAAGCGGAAATCGAAGAGGCTCAGAAGGAACAAGAGGGGCTGAGTGTTTACGAGGTGGAGTTGGAACAGGATGATCTGGAGGTCGAGTTGACGCTATCGGCCAACGGTACGCTTATCGAATCAGAGACCGAGATCGGCATGGATGATCTTCCGGCGGCTGTTCTGGCGGCGATCACCGAAGCGGCCGGCGGTGGAGAGATCGAAGAAGTGGTAATGGAGACAAGCTATGCCGTTGTCACGTTAGTGATACTCGATCCACCGGTGACAACTTACGAAGCCGAGATAAGCAAGGACGGCAAGGAAATCGAAATCGAAGTCGCCGCCAACGGCACCGTTTTGGCACAGGAAGTCGAGGACGACGACGATGACGAAGACGATGACGACGACGATGATGAAGACGACGACGAAGACGATGACGACGATGACGACGACGATGACGACGATGACGACGATTAACGCTGCGGTCTGTTAGGAAGTGAAAAGGACAGGACGATGGAACGGTCGAGGCTTGTGATTTTGGTTGTGGCGATGGCTGCGCTGATTTGCGGGTGCAAGGAAGATACGGGGCGGCAAGTGAATAAGGAAAAGGAGACATCGATGAGCAGTACATTGCAGTGGCTCGGTCATGCGAGTTTCAGGATCGAACATAACGGGACGGTTATTTATATTGATCCGTGGAAGCTGAAGGAGGCGCGACATGACGCAACGGCGGTGTTGGTCAGTCACAGCCATTACGATCATTACTCGGCTGATGATATCGCCAAAGTGAGCAATGCACCGACGAAATTAATTGCCTCGGCCGACGTGATAAGAGAGCAAGGTCAGGGGGAGGCTATCGGAGCCGGGCAAACCATTGAGTTAGATGGGGCAAGCGTTACGGGAGTGGCTTCGTATAACCCGAATAAGCCGTTCCATCCGAAGGCGAATGGCTGGCTTGGGTTTGTTATCGAGATCGATTCGACTCGGATTTACTACGCCGGCGATACCGACATGACCGAGGAGATGAAGGCTTTGACCGATATCGACCTGGCCCTTTTGCCGGTCGGGGGCAATTATACGATGGACTCGAAAGAGGCGGCTGAGGCGGTCGGGTATTTTAAGCCCAAGCGAGCTGTGCCGTATCATTGGGGTGACATCGTCGGCAGCCAAAGCGACGCGAATGGATTTGCCGAAAAGGCTCAATGCGAAGTTACAGTCCTAAAGCCCGGCGAGACTTTCGACCTGATGACCGCCCGCTAACATTTGGCTCAGGCCTTTCTCCAGGAGGCTACCTGGACTTCCTCGGGCTTTGGCAGTTCATCGGTACGCAGGGCATCGTCGCGCGGCGAGGGCGGAGGAGATGTTTTGATTATCTTTTCGGCGGGGATGTATTCGTCTACGAAGTGGTTGGAGTGAGAAACAGTCAGAACTTTTTCCAATATGAGCATTAAAGAGAAAGCGAGCAGGACGAAGATGCCGCCGGGTTCACCATTTTTCACACCATGCAGCGCCACGAGCCAGAAGATCGAGAGATAGATTTCAGCAGAAGCATCGGCCAAACCCAGGAACGGATGGCCTGTGTAGAAGTACCCGCCGCCGGGATAGATAATGGAAGTTGTTCTGGCTTTGGCTTTGCTTTTGAACTGCAGGTCGCAGGACGGGCAGGTATAGTTCCGGTAGGTCAGTTGCTGCGTGCAGCGCGGACAAAGATGGGTCCTGCGCTGCTGGGGGCTTTGCCGCCCAACGAGCGGGATTTCAGTGAGAAGCTTCTTTGCTTTCTTTCGTTCCTGCCCCGCGATGTAGAAGAATTTCTCGGTCGCCGCATTTTTGTATTCAACAACGAGAGTTCTTCTTTTGACGCAAATGCTCCGGCAATCGCCGCAGAGAATTTGAGCTATGGAATTTCGGTATGAGTAGTCTGATTGTGTCGGTATGTGTAATATCCGGCGGTCGGTGAACACGAGCAGGGAGCGCTTGAGCAAGAATACGATGGCGCCGGTAAACATCTGCTCAATGGGCGACATCGGCGAACACGCGGTCGTAACGAGAAGTATCTTTTCGCCGTCTTCGAGAAACGGCTGGATAAAGGATACTTTCTCCAACAACCCTCGCTGGCGTTTTTCGATGCGCGGCTTATACACGCCTTTGTGATTGGAGAACTGGATCTCGGCGTTAACAGGCAGGCTCTCCAGATTCGAAACGGGTGCGGATGCTATCAGGCTTTCGAACTCTAAAGTCATTTAAGTTCTCCCTATTAACGTTAACATTGTAGATTCAGAGTTATCGGCATAAATGACGTGGGGGATTGGCAAATTGGTCGATAAACGGCTCATACTTCGGTATTACAAGAATCAGCTTCCGATAACGCAGGCAAAAGTCCGATGGGAAATACCGGATCATATACGTGCCGGTGGAAGGGTGAACAAGCAGGAAAACGCTGGCGTGGGCAGGGGTTTGTTATTATCATGGCGGGGTCGGCCGGATGGACGTTATTGAATACACATGTTGACAGGAGACGACCATGGACAGATTTGGTTCTGTAGATGAGATTCTGGATTTTGCTATTGCACACGAGATCGAAGCGCACGAGTTTTATGAGGAGTTGGCGGATAAGATGGATGATCCGGCGATGCACGATGCGTTCAAGGCTTTTGCGATAGAAGAGATGGGGCACAAGATGAAGCTGGAGGCGGTCAAGGCACAGGAGTTTTCGCTGCGTGAAGATAAGGTGACCACCCTTGACATCGCTGATTATGTGGTTGAAGTCGAGCCGAAGGCCGACATGAGTTACGCCGATGCGCTGATTCTGGCGATGAAAAAAGAGAAGGCGGCGTATCGGTTATACCTGGATATGGCCGCGGCGGCAGAGGCAGAGGAACTAACGGATTTGTTTCTTGCGCTGGCACAGGAAGAGGCCAAACATAAACTTCGGTTTGAGATCGAATACGACGATGTGATTTTGAAAGAAGATTAGCCGGCTGCAAAATGCGTGGTAGCAAGGCGCGTGAGGCCGGGAGGAAACTGACAGCTTGAGTAATCAGGTTGTGGGCGACAGTAATGCTGGAATTTATCAGAGACAGAGAGATATACGAGAAGGTCATTCTTGGGCAAGTCGGTAAGGCGAAGAAGTTTGTCTGGTTAGGTACGGCCGATTTGAAGGATCTTTATGTCGATAAGGGTGGGCGGATGGCGCCTTTCCTGGAGGTGTTGTCGGATTTGGCGACCCGGCAGGTTGAGATAAGACTGCTGCACGCGAAAGAGCCGGGCGAGGCGTTTCGTCGGGATTTCGATAAATATCCGAACCTGATAAAGGGTATGGAGCGGATTCTTTGTCCGAGGGTCCATTTCAAGACGGTTGTGATCGACGGGCAGTTCGTTTACAGCGGCAGTGCGAATCTTACGGGGGCGGGGATGGGGGCCAAAAGTGCCGAGAAGCGGAATTTCGAGTCGGGATTTATCACCGATGACGAAGGAATAATCGGTAAAGTCATGGAGCAGTTTGACGATGTCTGGAGGGGCGGCTACTGCGGTCCGTGCAGGCGCAAGCAATACTGCGCCGACTACAAAGACCTTCTCGCCGCCAGGGTTCGATAGTATCCCGAGCAACTGATCAGGGCCGCATCTAAATTTTTTGTGATTCAAGATACCGTCAGCGGCAGTCCGATAACTTCTGTATAGATTGTTATGTTGTTGCTATACAGGAGATTACGAATGAACACGAGATTGTTAGATTACT
>Ga0075123_10001598_pt1 | contig 11251 bp, 6 predicted proteins | sample AntAceMetag02UKX_FD_69808 | JGI IMG/M metagenome (GOLD analysis project Ga0075123, IMG submission 69808) | Saline lake microbial communities from Ace Lake, Antarctica - Antarctic Ace Lake Metagenome 02UKX | ecosystem: Environmental > Aquatic > Non-marine Saline and Alkaline > Saline | place... | reverse complement strand
CATCCCGCGCGATATCCGTGTTTTTCAGGATCGTCTCCAGCTGCACCCGTGCCAACCCCTGTTCCGCTTCCTTGGCCCGTGCGAGGGCAGCGATAACATCACGAGGAAGCATTGTCTCTGCCCTACGGATTGCCTCCACAAGCGCGAGCCTTATCTCACCGTACTCCATTCCAGCCCTCCCATCTCAGAGCATTAGCGTAGCTCCCCGGTCCCGCGATGGCAAGGCACAGCATTGTGGCTTCATCTGTAGGCAACAAGAACGGCAAGAGAGACATCCCATGGTTCCCTTCTGTGGCCGATTCATCTTCTCGTAAATTGATCTGCTTGCGGGAGAGGACGAAGATGAACTATCCTATTTCTATGTGTTCTTTGACTGCGAGGCGAGATGCTCGGATGAGCGGTGCTCAGTGATCATGACTAAGGAAGGTGGCCTGTGATGCATACGGTGTTGGTCTCGGCAGAGGTGTCGCCGTTTGCCAAGGCGGGTGGGCTTGCCGATGTGGCTTCTGCTCTTCCGCGTGCGTTGAACGCGCTCGGCGTTGACATGCGAGTGATCATGCCCAAGTACCGGGGCGTCGAGGGAAAGACGACATTGGAGGAGGTCGCGCGCTTCCCGGTTGCTGTTGGGAAAAACTACATGGAGTGCATAGCCTATCGCAGGCTGTTGCCGGGGAGTGGAGTTCCGGTCTTCTTCTTGGGCAATGATCACTACTTTGATCGAGCGCAGATCTACGGAGAGGGTGGTGGTGATTACCCTGATGCACTGGAGAGGTTTGTCTTCCTCTCGCGTGGAGCGTTGAAACTGTGCAAGGAACTGGATTGGCAGGTGGATGTAATCCATGCCAACGATTGGCACACAGCGCTCATTCCCGCTTACATGCGCGCAGGAATAGACCCTCATGGTGCACACAGCGTCCTCACCATCCACAACCTCGCTTACCAAGGGGTCTTTCCTTGGAAACAAGCAGGGATAACTGGGCTGAGCGACGAACTCCTTGCACCCTTCAAGCACGATGGGAAGCTGAATCTCCTCTGTGGTGGGATACTGCAGGCTGACTCTCTCACCACCGTTTCGCCCACCTATGCGGAGGAGATCCCGAGCTTGGGTGAGGGGTTGGAGGAAGAGCTGCGCTCTCGCCAGGAGGAGCTCTTCGGGATACTAAACGGTGTCGACTATGAGGTGTGGAATCCGGAGACCGATCGACACCTATGGGCGAACTACTCGGCAGCAGATTGCAGCGGCAAAGAGGAGAACAAACAGCGTCTTCTCTCCGAACTGAATCTCGATGCCAACCCGAGCGCTCCCCTTGTGGGAATGATCTCGCGACTGGCCGAGCAGAAGGGGTTCGATCTTATCATGGCCTCCTTTGAGCGTATGCTCTCGCTTGGAATCAGGTTTGTCCTCCTCGGAACGGGCTCCCCTCAGATAGAGGAGTTCTTTCAGGCCGCGGCGAAGCGGTATCCAAAGCAGGTGGCAGCATTGATCACCTTCTCCGAGCAGTGGGCGCATCGCATCGAAGCCTCTTCCGACATTTTCCTCATGCCGTCGCGCTTTGAGCCATGCGGGTTAAACCAAATGTATTCTCTGCGCTACGGAACCGTTCCTGTCGTGCGTGCGACAGGCGGTTTGCGCGATACAGTCCACGAGTATGATCCGACCAGGGAAACCGAAAATGGCTTTGCCTTTCAGGACTACAGCGCAGAGGAGATGCTCTCCTCCCTGAGCCGCGCGATCGCTCTCTACCAAGATGTTCCTCAAGAATGGGCGGAATTGCGCGCTCGGGGAATGCGGGAGGACCATTCTTGGAAGGTGTCCGCTAAGCGCTACCTTGATCTGTACGAACGGACGCTCTCTACGCGCGCTTAACGATGCGAAATCCCCTTCGTGGGATCGCGGTGGTCGATGGTACGGGCACCTGCGCGAAGAGGTCGACCCAGTTCCCTGGAGAGGCTAGATTAAGCGGCTCGTCTTTGTTGCCGGTGTTGATAGCGATGATTATCTCTTCCTGGCTCAACTTCCGCTTGAAAACAAGATGCTGCTCATGCGCGGTGACGAACTCGATCGTGCCACGCCGAAGGCACGCCTCCTGCTGGCGAAGATGGGCAAGCTGGTGGAATGTCTCCAGTAGGTTCCTGTCCCACGCCTTTTCATTCCAGGGAAAGACGCGACGACAATCGGGATCATCTCCCCCTTCCAGTCCGATCTCGTCGCCGTAGTAGATGGCGGCAGCACCGGGAAAGGTGAATAGGAAGGCAGCGGCGAGGATGAGACTTGTCTTGTCTCCTCCGCAGAGGGTGAGGAAGCGCGGCTTATCGTGGCTTCCAAGGAGCGTGTAGGAGCTGTAGTTTGCTTCGTCGGGGTAGCTGTGCCAGATGCTGCGAACAAAGCCGGCAAAGCTGGCCGCATTGCAATCACCATTGGCGAAGAAACCGATGAGCGCGTCTCGCAGCCTGTAATGCATCACACCATCGAGCGCGTCGTGCTTGAACCATGAGGTGGCAAGCCCCATCACCTCTCCCACAATGTAGGCGTCACTCTTCTCCTCCTTGGCGACGCAGCGGATGTCCTTGACGAAATCAGGGGGGAGGTAATCGGTCGTGTCCAGCCGCCAGCCATCGATATCGTATTCATGGATCCAGTGGCGAACGACCGACAGTAAGTACTCTCGCACCTTGCGATTCCTGTGGTTCCACTCGGGCATGTTACGCACACCGGCCCAGCGCGCGTAGTTCGGTTCTGGTTCGCTGATAACTTCTGCCCCCTCGATCGTGAACCAATCCCAGTATTCAGAGGCCTTCCCGTGTGCTATGACGTCTAGGAAGAACGGGTGTCGATCGGAGCAGTGATTGAACACGCCGTCGAGGATAATGCGCATTCCACGATCGTGCAGCGCAGTGACGAGACGTGCTAGGGCGGCATTCCCGCCAAATGCCGGATCGACCTCGAAGTAATCAACGGTGTCGTACTTGTGGTTGCTCGGTGCAGTGAAGATCGGCGTGAGGTAGAGGGCGGTAATCCCGAGGTTCTCAAGGTAGTCGAGCTTCTCTGTGATTCCGACCAGATCACCGCCGAAGAACGATTCCCGTGTCGGTCTCTCTCCCCACGGACGCGATCCCGGCGGATCAGTCGCGTGATCCCCATCGTAGAATCGATCGGGGAATATCTGGTAGAATATGGCGTTACGTACCCAATTTGGTGTCATTTGTGTTTATTCCTTCACCGATCCGCGAGTGAGGCCGGAGACGAGTAGGTGCTGAGCGACAGCGAAGATGATGAGAAATGGGATCGCTCCGATCAGTGCGCCTGCGGCGAAGACGCCCCACCGATTTCCCCACTGACCGTGGATGAACAGGTTCAACCCCAGTGCCAGTGTGAACTGATGCGTATCGGTGAGAAGGACGCGGGCCAGGATATACTCCGAGTAGACGCCGATGAAGCTAAGCACGAAGATTGTCGCGAGGATTGGGCGAGCAAGGGGGAGGATGATCCGCGTGAATGCCTGAAACTGTGAGGCGCCATCGACCTTTGCCGATTCCTCCAAAGAGCGGGGAATGGTGTCGAAGTATCCCTTCATCAGCCACGTGTTAAACCCCATCGCTCCGCCCAAGTAAACCATGATCAACCCGGGATGGGTGTTCAATCCCATCCATGGGGCAATCTTGCCGATGTTCAGGAGCAGGATGTAGATTGCCACCATGGCGAGCATCTGCGGGAACATCTGCACGAGCAGGAGGCCAAGTAGTCCTGAACGCCTCCCTTTGAAGCGAAAACGGGAGAACGCATACGCGGCCAGTGCGGTGAGAGCTACCGTGAGCAGCGAGGTTATGGTGGCGATCTTGATGCTGTTCCACAACCAGATTGCATACGGATGCTGCGGGTTGGTGAACAGCTCGACGTAGTGATCCCAGGTGATGTGTCTCGGGATGAGCTGCTGTGCAGTGATGTTATTCGTGGGGTTGATCGACGCGGAGAAGATCCACAACACTGGGAAGACAGCGAAGCCGATGAACAGCCAAACCACCAAGTGTCTGATGATACTTCCTATAAGTGTGTGCTTGCTATACATTCTTGCTCAGATCCTCCAGTGCGCCGGTGAGGCGGAAGTTGATCGCGCTGATCGTGGCAACGATGAAGAATATAACAACGGAGACTGCAGCGGCAAGAGCGAACTGATTGCCTCTTGCGCCCTGGAACGCGAGACGATAGGCGTAGCTCAGCAGGATATCCGTCGATTGCGCGACCGTGCGAGCGTTGATCGGCGGCCCGCCTTCAGTGAGTAACCAAATGAGCGTAAAGTTATTGAAATTGAAGGCAAAGCTACCGATAAGGAGCGGAGCTAAAGGCATGAGGAGCAACGGCAGGGTAATCTTGGAGAAGCGTTGCCACCAAGTTGCTCCGTCGACTCGCGCCGCCTCATAGAGCTCCCCGGGGATCGATTGTAGCGCCCCCAACGAGACAATCATCATGTACGGGTACCCGAGCCACAGATTTACGAGGATAATCGATACCTTGGCCCAGAAGGCGTTCTCCAGCCAAGGAATGGAGAAATGGAATAACTGCAAGAGAACATGGTTAAACAGGCCCATATTGGTCAGTAAGCCATGCCAGATCAGTATCGATATGAATGCCGGCAGGGCGTAGGGAACAATGACGAGCACGCGGTAGAATCGCCGCAGCTTGAGATAGGGATCATTAAGCAGAATAGCAAGAAAGAGCCCGAGAGCGAATGTTGTGAGGACAGACAGGCCGGCAAAGATTACCGTCCATCCGAAGACCCGTGCAAAGGGACCGGATACGAGGGGATTGAGGATGAGCTCCAGGTAGTTCTTAAGCCCCATCCATATCTTGAATCCTGGATACAGCTCGTCTCCGTCATCGGATGTGTAGAAGCCTTCAAGGTTTGGGTAGACTGTCCCTGTTTGTAGGTCGCGCATCATGTCCGTTGCAGGATTGTACGAGTAACGGCGACTGCTGAGCTTGAACTCACGTAGGCTGTCCAGGCGGATCGTGCCTTCGTCATATGGAATGCGCAATCCCTCAATGGTTGGAAGACCCTTGATAATTTCCGGCAAAGTCATCACTTTATAGGAGAGAAATCGATCGGGCTTCCCATCGCCGTCTTCGTCGACAAGCCGATCATCGGAGGGATCAATTTGGGTGAGTACACCCTGATAGTAGAGCAGGGTCTCGTCGTCCCCGTAGAGCACGAGTGCAATGTCGCCGGTGTCATCTTCGAATGCCTCATAGCTGAAGCTCGGTGCATCCGATGGGGTATAGAAGCGACCTGTAATCTGCTCGATCGCCTGCGGCTTGTTCAGAAGGTGACCGGTGCTCAGGTTGGTAAACGAGATGTAGAAGCTGTACCCGATCGGGTAGACAACCATAGAGAAGAGGAAGATGAGGCCAGGCAGCAGATAGCGCATCGGGTACGCCCTCTTCGAGAGGTACACGTAGTTGATTCCGGCTGCGCCGATCAGGAGTAGGACAGCCATCAAGTAGTGAGCCTGCACGACAAGCGACGTTCCTACCCAGATCGCAATCGCATCCAATGCGCCGAGGATGACGATTTGCAAGACATGCTTCATCAAGTATGTTCTTACCATAGTCAAAGAGGGGGCCGGCCACAGGCCAGCCCCATTCTTATCTACTACTCACACTTGAGCAAGGCCTTGATCTGGCCAACGGCATCTCCCATCACCGTTGCAGGTTCTGCCTGTTGCGAGACGATGAGCTGCAGAGCGTCGGACCAGGCCGACCACACCGATCCCATCTCGGGGATCTTCGGCATCGGATATCCGTTGGCCGCGCTTGCCGCGAAGCCCTGGATGTCCGCATTGCCGGAGACCTGTTGCAGGGTAGGCAAGTAGGCTGGCGGGCGGCCGCCAGCGGTGTACAGCTTCATCATGACGTCATTGTTCACCAGGAAGTCCTTGATGAACAAGTTGGCGAGCACCTTGTTCTCGGAGAAAGCGCTGACCATGAATCCCTGCACGCCGACGAACACCTTTGGCGCATTCCCGTTAATCGCGGGGATAGGCGCGACGCCGTAGTTTATCCCGCCCTTCTGGGCATCAGGAAGAGTCCACGGTCCGCCAATCATCATCGCCAGCTTCCCGGTGTTGAACAGACCGGTCACCATGCCGTAGTCGGCGCCGGCAACCTCGATTCCGTCTTTGACCATCTGGTCGAGGAGGGTTGCTCCGGCGATTGCTCCGGCGTTGTCCAGCCCGATATCGCAAGGGTTAAGGGTCCCGTCCGGGTTGTTGCCGAAGATGTACCCGCCACCGGCGGAGAACAGGGCAAACGTGTGGAAGGGATCCGGCTCCTGAATGAGGAACCCGTATTCTCCCGCTTCCTGATCCGTGAGGCCCTTAGCCGTAGTCAACAGGTCCTCAAACGTCGCTGGAACCTCAGGGACGAGGTCCTTGTTATAGATCAGGGCGACGCACTCCGTGGCATAAGGCAGACCGTACAGCTGGCCGCCCCAACTGAAGGCGTCGATAGCCACCGGATCGAACTCTTTCTTGACAGCTTCTGGCAGCACAATAGGCTCAATGAGCCCATTCTGGATTAGTTCGCCGAGCCAGTCGTGTGCGCCGATGATGATATCTGGACCCTCTCCGGCCGGGGCGGCCGTTGCGAGTTGTCCACGGATGTCACCGAATCCTATTTCCTGTACCTCTACGGGTACGCCGTATGTATCCTGGAACGCGGTTCCCACCTCTTGCAAGATGGGCGCACGTGTCTCATCTGCCCAAATGACCAGCTTTCCCGCCTCACTCGCGGAGACCGTGAGAAAGAGCGATGTTACCATCAGCAGTGCCACAATTAGCACAACAGTTCGTTTCATGATTCTACTACCTCCTCTTTAAGGTGTATTCGCTCGTACAACAGACGCCGTGTTCTCTTAACTTCGTCTGGCGGGTCACCTCCTATTGCTTAACTTGTACATGCACAGGAAGGAGTTTCGCAAACGTGCCTTGCTGTGCGTCGTAGCCACTCAATATCTCTCCCTGCGAGGCGTCCGTGGGCGCGAGATAATCATAGATCTGTGGAGCGTACATGGGGTCAGGGCAGCCACCGCCCGCCCACTCGCCGGCAACTTCTCCCATCGCCCGCAGATAGTCCTTCCCGTATCCATCCTGCGATCCGACCATCACGTAGTGCCACCCATCGACCTGTGGGAGGATCGACTTTGGGATAGTGACAATGATTCGCCCCTTTTTCGGGTCGGAAGCAACTACCACGAGCTCCGGTCCGGTCCCATCCGCCGTCCACAGGTGACGACCGTACGCTGGCCAGCCGGCGATCCTCACAAACACGTCCCAGGGATGATTTGGATCAAACCTCACCTGTGCCGCGGCAGCTTCATCGGAGGATATGGTGCCCCCTCCATCCTTCACATCCAGGTAAAGGAAGATGATGGGGTGGCTGAACCCCTGCGGCCCGTTCCAGGGGTTAGGTAGGGTTGCAATGTCGAAAGCAAACTGCCAGGTTTCTCCCGAGTCATATATCGTGTAACAAGTGAGGTCGAACAACCCTTGCTCGGCGAAGACATTATTCGTGGGATACGTGTACGTGCCGGGCCCGTTGTCGTCGCCTTTAGGATCTGTTACGGAAAAGACCGCGCTTCCCTGGACGAGTGTCGGTATCTGCGCCAATACCGGAGATGCCGGTGCACGTCCGCTTGTCGTCCCATCTTCCTCCAAGGCGACTACGAGCGTCACTGCCTTCCCCGGCTCGATTCCTAGCTCCTTAAACGGGATCTCGAACTCGATCACATCGGCGACCTCAGCTTTGCGCGACAAGAGCGTGGCGATAGACGAGGCGTAGTGCCAGTTTCCATCTCCATCGGGCGCGTAGCGGGAGACGACTCCGCTTCCATCGGCCTTGATCTTGGCGAAGTTGATCTCCGCTGCCGATCCGAGGCTGAACCCGAGCTGCGCGCCAGAATAGTGGGTGGCGACGTTTTGTGGGTTCCCCGGCTGACCGGAGGTGTACATTGCTAAGTGGATGTTCTTGCCGATTAAATCGCTCGCCGGCTCACTCGTCTTGACCATCACGTACAGTGTTTCCTCTCTGTAGCCAACGGAGAAACAATCGATCGCGCCACTTCCCGTAAACGAGGTTGCTTCTGTCCACTCGTCGGGCGATGTCACTACGCCGTCGAGTGTCGGTTTCACCTCTCCCAGGCTTGCCGTGATCGGCGAGCCCAACCGCAGGCTGAGAACTTGCGGGATCTTATTTTCTGGCGTGCCGGCCGCGCAGTATGCTGTGATGAGGTTCTTCTTGAACAGCCAGTCGAACAGGTCATCGGTCCCGGAATTCTGATCCGATCCGTACCACCAGAACCAGTCCGATCCCTCCGCAGCGTAGATTGCCGATACCGCGTCTTCCGGGTCTCCCGCATCGCTTACCGCAGCACGTGCCGCTTCGAGTCGCGTCCAACCTTCGTTCTCCTCCGGTTCCCCAATCCACGTGGACAGATCCCCGCCCCACGAGCCGGTGGCGATGTTGGGAAGCGTTCGCCTTACGCCATCGTGTGCTATAAGGAACTCCTTGGGCGTTACAGTGAGGATATCCTTGTCATCCGTGATCGCTTCGTATAGGGCGCGCAGGAAGCTGCGTCCGTTGTTTGGATACCCGGCCATGAACATCCAGTTCTCCCCGTCGAGAGCGATAGTCAACAGGTGATCCTCAGGGCTTTGCATCTGGTCCCATATCTCATGGAGCTTGTTCATAAAGTCGCTTACTGCCAGCCCAGTTACCTTATTCCCGTAGGAGAAGGCGAGACGGTTTGAAAGGTCTGAGTTGCGGAATAGAACGTGGATGTCACCGTAGCGCCACGCGCTCGTGAGCTCGCTGATGTTTGGCGTGTGCCCCAGGCTCTGCGCTAGGATTCCGTTGTCGGTGACCGTCCACGAGAATCCGGCTTGGGCGAGGAGCTGCACCGCCTTATCGGAGACAGCCTCCTCCGGTGGCCACACCCCCACGGCGGGAGCGCCGAATAGTGCGGTATGCTGTGCTTGTCCAGCTTCGATTTGCCCGAGTGCGTCAGATTCCCATCCGCGATCGCACAACAGCGGGAGGATCGGGTGATAGAACGGGCTGGTGATGAGCTCGCTTCCCATCCCCTGCGCCTGCTTATAGGCGTCCACCACTTTCGCGAGTACCGTGTGCTGCGCCACAATCAGAGCCATGATGTCATCCACGGTAAACCCGATCTTCCCGCGCAACTCGGAGATTCTTAGATCCTCATGCAGTTCCGGCGATATCTCCCACAGAAGCGACAGTCCCGCGGCATCCATCAGCTCCTGATCGGTGAATGCTAGCTCGCCCTTCAGGGTGTTCAGCTCGGCATAGCGAGGATCGAAATAGGGATCATCGCCATCGTTATCGAACATATACCCGTTGATCCAGAAGAACTGCGTCTGCATCTTCGATCTCTCATCTGCGCTCAATAACGAAGGATCTGTGATCAGCTTCCATATCCACTGCAGGTGATCGTCTACTGCCCCGATGTACTGATAGAGTCCGCCCTTCGTCTCTTCTTGCAGCGTGATCTGCACGTAATCCATGATCTGCCACAGAAGGCTCGGCTGCAGGTTGTAGGTGACGTGGATGCCAGGAAACTCCGCTAGAATACGTGGGGAATCGACGTATTCCTGCACGCCGTGCACCCGCACCCAGGGAAGCTCATACTCCCCGGTAATCGTGTTCAAGTACAACGGTTGATGTTGATGCCAGATGATCGCCACATTGAGCGGCGCCTTCTCCGCCAGTGCAAACCCGGAGACAACGACGAGAAGAACAAGAAACGTCAATACCTTGCGCATGCTTCTCACTCCTGATAGATATGAACTTCGTTTATTGTATTTCTTGTATCGATGATCCATAGATCGCCTTGTCGCGTGACGTCTAGTTGCTCGTCGCCCGCAGCCTGCGCGCGAACAGAGCTCCTCGACAAGACTGCCAGTGATGTCGTCTCCCTTCTTGGCACGACGTGCCAACCAGCATTCCATCGCACTTCGGAAAGGAGTCCGTTTGGCATAGGGACGAACATGTCGGTCAGTCCCAAGACGCCGATCCCCTCTCTCTCCGGGATGAGGACGTAGTAGGCGAGCCGGCCTGGCCCGATAGTCCCTTCGATTGCTGTGACGCTCTTGCGCGAGAATCCATCCCAAATTAGATAGTCTCCCGAAAGTGGCGATTCCATCGCATAGGGCAGTGCTTGATCGCTTGTGTTCAACACGAGCAGATATCCCCACTTGGATGCTCCTGCGTCGTACTCGGTGAGAAATGCCTGCACATCAGAGTTAATTGTCTCCATCAGCGGGAACGGCGGATGGTCGGGTCGCGCTAATGTGCCATCCGGAAGCAAGAGGCGATCGATCAGTTCACGATCGACCATCCCCGGACCATCCCCAATCCCTACAGGTCCACAGGATAGGGCGCGTAGCAGTGCCTCTTCCTCCGGATGCTCCCCCCCCAAGCCGGGATGAGGGCGCGTGAGAAAGAGGTCGTAGAACGGCATCATCCCCAGTGAGTACAAGACCATTCCCATCAGCAGGTTCTGCCGATGAAGCTCCGCTGGCTCAACGAATCCTTGAAGAAAGTCGGGATGGCCATGTGCCGCCAGCGTGTGTAGTGCCTCATCCTGCATGAACAGGAAGTCAGTGTGAGTGCGTCCAGAGATAACGTTCGGAAACTGTGTCGAGGCAAGGTTCATCCCCATTGTCTGCATGCACATAAGGACATCCACCCTCTCATCGGCAAACGCCTCCGCCATCCCGGAGAACCAGTCCTCCGCTCTTTGCGGATCTTCGCGCAGTGTAGGTGTGAGGTACTGCTGCGTACGCAGCCAGTCGTGCCAGGCGACGATCCCGCGTTGTGATGCAATCTCCCGTGCTACCTGATGGTAAAACGATGGATCGGCTCCGTCCGCGTGGTAGGCGTTATTAGCGCTCAAGGAAGAGAGGTGGAGGACAGTTGACAGCTCTGCCTTGTCGGCAAGTGGTGCGATGCCGCGCGGGTATTTCTCCACGTCCGGAATGTACTGAATCGCTTGCCCGATCTGCTCGTACGGATACCACAGATCCAGTCCAAGATATTCAATAGGGATGTCGTTTTCCTTCAGGTCATCGACGACTTCCTTCAACCCATGTTCATCGAGCTGGCGGATCGGTTCTGTGTAGTAGCTACCATATGCGTTCCACCAGCCAAGCCTTGAGAAGAGGGGATTGGAACCTG
>Ga0075123_10001587_pt1 | contig 11297 bp, 14 predicted proteins | sample AntAceMetag02UKX_FD_69808 | JGI IMG/M metagenome (GOLD analysis project Ga0075123, IMG submission 69808) | Saline lake microbial communities from Ace Lake, Antarctica - Antarctic Ace Lake Metagenome 02UKX | ecosystem: Environmental > Aquatic > Non-marine Saline and Alkaline > Saline | place... | reverse complement strand
CAGCGAAGATTGGGTAGCTGGCAAAAGATATTTGAATATGAAAACGGAAATGGAGAACGAAAACGAATCCGCTAATTCAGGCAAAAAAAGAATTTACAGAAAAAATGTTGCTTAATCCTAAATCCGGGCATTTCATTCTGGCTCTCTGAGGCGCCATTTCTTCTGGCATCCATATTTTGTTGCCGCTTATAGCTGGCAATGCTTCTTCTAAAATAACCATAGCATCGCCACACCTATCCAGGTAGCGATATCCTTGCTTATACCGAACTTCAAAAACATTTTGGATTTCCTTAAATACAACTTTCGCCATAAGTCACCTATGCTATTGAACCGTATTTATTACAATTTATCGACCAATTACATCTCGACCTAAGACACAAAATCTATACGAAATTGTAGCAAACAACAATATATTTTTCAAGATTTTAAGGCTCTCTTGGCCGTCAAATAGGCCTCTACATAGTTACAAGCCCTGTTCCACGCCTTTAATGCAGTAGGGCCGGTTATCGTCAGCGGCCCAAACCTCGGCCCTACATAGACAAACGCCCCGTCATAGCTGGCATAGCACCTGTCCAGCGAATTGTACTCGTCGTCGGTAGCCGTACCGTCAAGGCAGCGTTGGGCGCGAGTCCACCTAAAAGATTCCCGCCCTTCCTCGCTACCTTCGTACCGCTCCCAACTACGCCAAATCTTGACTTGTTCTCGGTCTCTCTTGGATAACACCTTCAAACCCCCTCACACGATGCCTTGAAACACCACTTAGAGTGCAGAATTTGGGGGTCTGTGAAACAGGACCATACCATAGTACCCTTTTGTAAACCGATCTGTGTTTTTAGCTCAATAATGGGGGTAGTGAAAATACTCATTTTGACACCTCTTTTACCTTCTCTATAAGCACGTCACGGCTTATCTCTCGGACGTGCTCCTGCATCTCGTCACGGATAGCCGCTCTGCCTTAGCAATGTCGTAAGCGTCACGCTAAGGCTTGACCTTCTCGATGATGTACTTGATTGACTTCTCTGCGGTGGTGGGGGTTTGTGGTTCTGTTGTCATAGTGTTGTTCCTTAATTAAGTGTTTTCTTGATGTTTTGTAAATTACGATAGTTCCCTGATGGACAGGTACTGATAGACTCGTTGGGGGTATGCTTCCCTTGGGGGGGGGGTGTCGGAAAAAGCAATCTATCCTTACTGCATGTATATCGTCCGTCCGTCCCGTCCCTGCCGTGCTGATGCTGCTGTCTTTGCTGGTGGTTTGCGGTGGCTTTACCTGCTGTTTACTCTGCGCCTTGCCTGGATGCTGCTGATGGATGCGTGCTGATCGGTGCAAAAAAACTTTCACCGGCGATCTGCTCTTATTAGTCAATAACAGGGTTTTACTAAAAAGTTTAAGTTTTTTAACAGTTTCTTATACTTTTTGCTGGACAAGTGCCGATATGTGGTGTATATTCTAATAGGTTAGGTAGTAAAACCTAAAACTTTTGACAAGTGCATAAGTCGGTGTCAACGTGACGCCGATAGATAAGTGGCCGGGCGGTGCCGAAAACACCCCCGACCGTGAACCAATACTGTTTAAGGAGTATTGATTATGAACACAGTAACAAAGCAAGCCGAAGCAAGCAAGTCGAATCACTCACTTATTGAGGTCCTGGAGTATTGCAAGTCCCAAGACCTACCGGCAAGAGTAGTCGGTCGATGGGTTTGGATAGAATTCGCATCCAAGCCAAGCGCCGAAATCAGGCAGGGCCTAAAGGACTTTGGCTTTCGATGGTCCAGGCGTCGAGGTCAATGGGCGCACAATTGCGGGCATAGTAGTCGGCCAGCACATAGTTATCGTCCCTGGGATCGGTATGAGACTACGACGTTAGAGAATTACGTCAATGCCGGATTGGGGGTGTCCTGATGCAGCTATATGAAAAACACAGACCAAAAAGTCTTGACGATGTACTCGGCCAGGACAAAGCAGTCAAGGTTATCAAAAGACTAATCCAAAACGGCGCTGGGGGGCGCTGTTTTTGGATCTCCGGCGCTTCAGGTGCAGGCAAGACTACCATTGCCCGGATTATTGCCGACCATATTGCCGATGAGTTTTATGTCCAGGAATTTGACAGCGCCGACAGTTTGTCCGTATCGGCAATTGACCAGATCGACCAGGATATGTCCTATTTTGCACCTGGTAAAGGTGGCCGATGTTTTATAGTCAACGAAGCGCACGGACTACGCAAGGCGTCTATACGGCGGCTGTTGGGCCTACTGGAGCGCATACCGCCCCATGTGGTGTTTGTGTTCACTACGACCAAAGACGGCGAAGCAGGATTGTTTGAGGACCAGATCGACGCGAATCCACTGTTGTCCAGGTGCATTAAGATCGAATTGACTAATCAAGGTCTTGCAAAGGTCTTTGCCGAACATTGCAGGAAAATCGCAACTGCCGAAAACCTTAACGGAAAGCCGGTGCAAAGCTATATCAAACTGGCAGCAAGGTGCCATAACAATTGCCGAATGATGTTACAGGAAATCGAATCCGGATGTATGCTATAAGAAAATCGGGGCGGGTGCATAATGTATCCGCCCTACTTTTATCAGGAGACAAAACTATGAAAAAGAAACACCGGGGCGGCTTAACACCCGACAAATATTTGAGCAAAGACCAGCTCAAAAAACTGAGACGATACGTCCGGGACCAGGCCGATGCTGCACGGGAAAGAGGCAGTTATCGCAATATCGTAAACGAGATTATTGTTGAACTGCTGGTCAATACCGGCTTGCGAGCTTCGGAACTGTGCAAGCTGAACATTGCCGACCTGCCTATATCTCATGGCAAGGACGGCGTGTGGGTGCGCAATGGTAAGGGCAATGTGGTTCGGACGGTTGATATAAACGAGGCGCTCAAGAATCGTATCGCCCGTTATATCAAGCTGCATCGCAAAAACGCAAAACCTGACAGTCCTTTGCTTCTGAGCGAATGGTCGGGCCGAATAACCTACCAGGGGCTATATACTCGAATCAAACGCATCGGTGAACGTGCCGGTGTCGGAAAGCTACACCCGCACATGCTCCGGCACACTTACCTAACCAGGCTATACAACACCGAACACGACCTCCGGTTTGTCCAGGACCAGGCAGGCCATGCTTCACCCACCACAACAGCGATATACGCCAAAACTGACAGCGCATCCAGGAAGCGGCAAGTTGAAAGCCTGGACGATGATTTTTGATCACCGACAATGGGGCGGACACTGTTCTTTGTCCGCCCCCGGAAAAGAGAAACACGAATCACCACTTTTTACTCTGGAGCGCGCCGACCTTTGCCTACCGCGCCGTACCAGCCGCTCCAGAAACTATTAACTTGTCAATGTGCCGCTATTACTGCTTAGTCAATTCTTGTTAGTCATATCGGGATAGTCTCGGATTCGACACGCTTGAAGCCAGCGGTCCGACATAGGTGAAGTTGCCGTTGTAGCCAGCGTTAATAATCGTTGTCATATCGTTAATCTCCTGTCTTTGCCCGACAATTCGATTATCTCGGCGGTGCTTAGTCGGGATGCAATGCGGCCATCAAAACTCTCGGCTAACTTCTCGATGGTTTTGTTTGAACTGAAATATGTGGGCAGTCGCCGTTCTTGCCGTTTGTTCAGAATCGAATACAGCATTGTATATACAAAGTCGGATTCCGGTTTGCTATGCAGGCCAATATCGTCAATGAAAAGTTTGTCAACGTCCTTCAGTGGTTCGCATAAATCCCATTGCGTTGTTTTCGATGCTGGCGACATTGTGCTTCTAACCAATACGGTGAAGTCGTCGAAGTTGATACGTTCGCAGTCATAGCCTTCGTAGACGTAGTGGCGCAGAAGAGCCGCCATAGCGTGAGTCTTGCCCGTTCCGATAGGGCCATGCAGGTATACATCTTTGCCATGCGGCAGAGCCAAGAACCTATCCTTCAGTCCGGGGGCGAGCGTTTCAATGGTGGCATCGACGTACAGTTCGCCCACCCGCCGTACAATCTCTTTTTCCGACCGACTTGACGACCTTCCCTCCTTACGATAGTAAACTTCGATACACCGCTTACACCAGCCGCGAGTTTCGCCCCGATGAACGGCTTTACGGCGGTTCCCGCAATTCTCGCAGTTATCAGCGGCAATATTGCATCGGGTCTTGAGTACTTTGCTTAGTTGTTCGGCCATTAGATTTTCCTTTTCTCATTTGTTCTTCAAGTGTCTCAAATTTCTTCCGGAGTGCCGACGCCGAGAGAATATGGGGATACCAAAAACTGTCGGCGGTCGCCCACAAAATAACCGCTTCAATCCGCGCGGCGGAACGATGCTGAATCCGAATCATTTGTTCAATGACTTTTGTCCAGTTTTTCAAGGTCGTTTTCGTGTAGTGGAAGTCTGGTTTTCGAGAGAGAATCTCACTGAGCAACAATTCAGCTAAGCGAGTTTCGTCAGAAACTTGCGCTGTTATCTTAGTAGTTATCTTAGTAGTAGTTATCTCTGTAGCAGATTTTGCTACTTCTTTGGGGGTAGAAGTAGCAGATTCTGCGCGGCTAAGTAGCAGATTCTGCGCCTTCTTTTTCTTAGAAGTAGCAATACCTGCGCCTTGTTTACTCTTAGAAGTGGCAGATTCTGCGCCTTTATGGTTGCCGAATAAGGTATATCCTTTGTCGGTAATTCTTAGGTATCTGGTGTATCTGCCGCCTGTCTTGCCCGGCCCGACATCGGCAATAAATCCGAATGGTATTAGTCGGCTAATCGCTCCGCTTACAGTCCGTTTTCCGACACCAAATTTCTTACCCAAGCTCTCGTTTGTGAAGTAATAATCCTTGCCTTCCTTCTGAAAATAATGGACGTCGGCCATGATAATCTTTTCGGTCGGACTAAGTTTCTTCGTCGCCAACAGTCCGGCATCTACGAAAACTCCTGTAAACTTCTTCTCGCTGCTCATATCTTTAGCCCCTCCGCCTTCCACTGCGGATTGCATCCGGACTTGACGAACGATTTTATCTGCTCTACGTCGTATAGGCGTTTCTTGCCAAAGCGCACCGCCTTCAGGGGTATTCTCTGGCTCGACAGGCATTCGTAAAAGAAGCTGCGAGAAATGCCGAGCAGTTTGGCGGCATCGGCTGCGTTAAGGAGCATTGGTTCAATCATTGCTCCCTCCTTTGTCCAGCACCGTAGTTTTCGGCTGGAACTTCCTTGCTATGTCACCTATTTGGTTGAGGCCAAAGACAGGGACTCGGTGAATGTAGCCAAGCGGTTGTATGTCGCCCGTACCAATCAACCGGAAAATGTCCTCGTGAGTTACAGGATTTGACACGAGCGGCTCGACGGCCTTGATTAACTCCGGAACCCTTAATAATGTTTTCGTCCTATTCATGTAGAATAGGAAAATGTGAAAACACCCACGCCGACGAAAATGGTAAGCGCAGACAGATTATGAGGTTATGGTAATATTCTTCTTATCCACCGTGAAAAAACGTGAATTTCACGGTCTTAGGGAGTAGCATCGTCAGTATGGGCGTTTGTGTAATGGCAGGTTTTGCACTCTCCCATAATGCGTTCTTTGCAATGCTCGCAGTGAAAAGTCCCAGATAAAGGGGCGCAGCATATCTTACAGGACGCCGATTCGTCTTCAGCCTTTATTTTGCCGTCGACCTTAGAGCCAGGGGCTTTGTACTTTTTAGCTTCCTGCATAGCTTGTTTTATCGGTTTCCAAAGACGGCGAACATCAGATTCGTCAACACCTATTGCATCCCCTATATCTTTTGAGGAAGCGTGAGGAGCGACTTGGAGGTGTGCAGCTATACGCGCTATCTTTTCAGCCTTAGTTTTACGCCCCTTATTATTCTTGCCTTGCGTATTAGCTTCGGATGCTTGCTGTTTTGCAACCTCAAGTAAGCTATCCCCTAACTGTGATGCATATGTTTTAATGTCGAACAGTGCGGACTTGACATCGTTTGCGTAAGCAGGATTGTCTTCATCGTTGTTATAACGTTCAGCCAATTCGGACAACGTCTTATCTGCTTTTCTGGCTGTTCGTATGATATTTTGCCAGCGTCCCTCTACGTCTGCTGCCAGCGCCGCTTTGCCTTTGTCCTTTAACAGGATAATCGCAGTATTTACATCTCGGTCGAACATCGACATACGTTGCCAGCAAGGTTTAGAACCGTACTGGTAAAACCAAAGTATTTCGTCTGGATACCCCTCACTAAGCCACAGAAGCAAGCCGTTACAAACTCGCAAAATAGCTCTTGTTTCGTTCGGCAAGTGTGAGGTTGCTTTATCTGATTCTGCCGCTCTTTGTTTAGCAGCTTCTTTCAACTTGCCCACAACTTCTTCTGCTATTTTCTGCCGCTTAAATAATTCAACTGTTTTCACAGTTCACCTGTCCTTTTTCGGGTCGGCACAAAGAGGGTAACGGACAGGTGCGTATTACCCCGATTGTGCCGCTTGGCAGGTGTACGGCCTGCCGTCCCAATCATTATGTTTGCCAAGTATTTTACCCTAAAAGCAGCTAAAAGGCAAGATTTGGGCGTTTCCCCTTGCTTTTTTCTTTGTGTTCATCGGACATGGTATGGTACAATCAAATAGTCTTCCGTTGGGGCGGGCCGGAAGCATGAGAAGGAGTGAGAGGTAACACACCCTCATTCCCTTGAAACTGATGGCGGCTCTTATTAGGAGGTAGAGAAGATGAGAAGTAGAGCAATTCTTGCGGCGGTGTTTTGCTTGGCTGGCGTAGTCGGGGGGGACGTCAGTGAGGGTGATTTCTATCCATCGGACTTGCAATCATTCAGTGACGATTTTATAATGACGGGAGGGGTTATTCTGGGGGATCTCAATCTGTACGGCAGTCATCCCGAAATATATGGGGGCTATATTGGCGACTTCCTTGCCATAAAAGACACAAGCGAAGTCTCTATGTATGGAGGGCATGTTGTCGCGGGTATATCTTCGCCTGATTACGGCAGATTTAATTGGTATGGAGGCACTATTGAGGGAGTAATTAGGAGTGGCTGGCCCTCGCAGCCAAGTCAGAGTCACCACACAATATACGGATACGATTTTAAGCTCGACGGCCAGGAAATAACAAACCCCATATTGGGGGGTGGGTCTTACCTACTAACTGGATATTTGCAGGATGGGTCGCCAATAAACAATAGGCTCTTTATCCACGCCAGTAGTTCAACGATAGAATTGGTAACCGTCCCCGAACCAACCGCGCCACCGGTTGCTGATGCTGGTTCAGGCCAAACTGTTACAGATACCGATGGCAACGGTATTGAGGAGGTTACTCTCGATGGTTCCGGCTCATCGGATAGCGATGGTACTATAGTAAGCTGGGAATGGGTAGATGATTTGGGAGATACAATTCCTGACGGTGAAATTGTTTCGGCAGCGCTGTCTATCGGAATACACACCGTTACGCTTACCGTTACTGACGATGACGGTCTTGCTGATTCTAATACTGTAACTGTTTCAGTCGAGCCTCGACCCAGTTTCCCCCCTGATGCTAATGCGAATGGACCTTATACAATCTTCGTTGGTGATACGCTTACTCTGGATGCTAACGGGTCAACGGATGATGATAATGATATAGTCTCGTATATGTGGGATTTGGATGATGACGGAGTTTTTGAGACGGATGCAGGAGACCAGCCGATATATGATGTGAATTATTCATACTTAGAATCTATTGGTCTTATTCTCAACCATACATACACTGTCCGCCTCAAAGTAACCGACAGCGAAGACCAAAACGATACTGATGACAGTACACTTACTATTATTCCCAAACCAGCATTGCAGGTTGCAGTTGATATTAAGCCGGGCGGCTGTCCGAATCCTGTCAATACCAGAAGCTCCGGCGTTTTGCCAGTTGCAATTTTGGGAACGACTGATGTTAATGTACTCGATATTGTCCCGACTTCTATTCGACTTGCAGGAGTAGAACCGTTGCGTAATAGTTATGAGGATGTAGCTACGCCGGTCGGGGACGTTAATGACTGTAACTGTACCGAAGCTGGACCGGATGGTTTCCTTGACCTTACCTTGAAGTTTGAAACTCAGGCAATTGTAAAAGCTATCGGTGATGTTGACGATGGAGATGTATTGACTTTGTCACTTACCGGCGTCTTATACGATCCGATACCTTATGAGACACCAATTGAGGGAAACGATTGTATTCTGGTTAAAGGCAAGCATAGAGTTAAAAACAAAGCAGACATCAACAAGGACGGAGTTGTTAACATGATTGATTTCACCTTGATGACTAAAAACTGGCTGCGATCAATAGAGGATTAACTGCTCGGCCTCGGTGCGGTGATGGTGAGACGAAACCTGAGAATTGCGTAATAACCAAACTCCTTTTTGTTTGATCTCGCAGCCAAAAGGCGTAGTATCTCCGACATGAAAGAAGAAAAACACAGAGAACCATCTGAACTTCAGCCTATTTATGACGCACATGAACTCGGCGCACCAATCGAACTTAGCGAAGAATCGGCTAAATTAATCGGGGAGGGTGTCGAAATTGAATTGAAAGCGAGAATAGCTTTCGAGTTCCTTCCGCTACCTCGCGTCAAAGTTTACGCGGATTTGCCTGGGGCAAAACCTCCGTGCCAAGTAGCGGATTGCTACGATCTCAGGCTTCCAAAGAGGAGCTTGTCAATAAGGGTCTTCGCCTCTGAGATTCGGGCAGCTCAATCATCGGCCGGTGCGAATACCTTGCTTATCATGGAGCCGAAAGTGGAGCCGTTTACGGCTTTGGGCAGCGGCACAGACCAAGTCAAAAAGGTCATATTCCATCTCGTTAACTTTCGTGATTTCTGTGCTCAAGCAATAGTCGTTGCACCGAAACCATCCGAGTCCTTGCGGTTAGACCAAATCGTACTGGAAGCCGGCAGATGGAGAATACGGCTATCTTCAATGCGCACAACAAAAGGTAAGATAAAATCGCTTCGAGCAAAAGGCGGGTACGCGATTACGCATGTGGGGGAATTTGAACGCAGTGATGGGAGCCTTTTTTCTGAGCAAGAAGCAACAAACTTGATATCATGCCTGTATTACTTCCTTTCTTTTGCCAGGGGATTCTGGACGGCCCCTGTCCTGTCCGTAGGACTTAACAGTTCAAACGAGCATGTTTGGGAAGAATGGGGTGCTCGTGTAACAGACCGATGGGCTAATGTTTGGTCATGGTTTGATGGTGCGAAGGGCAACCTTCTTGCTGAAATATTCCCAGGCTTTTTTCGATCGTGGCAACATAAGATGTGGTGCAAGCCCTTGTCAGATGCGATTTACTGGTATATAACAGCCAATCAGGCCAACAGGGGGATCGACATGGGCATTGTATTGGCCCATGCGAGCTTAGAGCTTCTTGCTTGGAATTATGCCGTAAAAGACCGGAGGCTTATAAGCGAAAAGGGATTCAAAGATATCTGGGCATCAGATGAGTTTCGCTTATTGTTGTCGTCTTTGAATGTTCCGCTTGAAATCCCAAGCCACTTGAAGAATTTGAGCAAATTGGCCAAGACTTGCCGTTTCGTGGACGCGCCACAAGCCCTAAGTGAGATAAGAAACAGCATTGTCCACCCAAAGAAGAAGGTTGCCCCTTCTCCGGATGAGCTTTACGAGGCTTGGAATTTAAGTCTGTGGTATGTGGAACTTGTCTTGTTACGACTGTTCGGCTACCAGGGAGAGTACTCCAACCGGCTTGCGCCGGGATGGCGAGGACAATACGAATCAGTTCCCTGCGCAACAGTTAAGTTGCTAAAATCGTAAAACCCATACCAAAGTACCAATTCTTCAAAATGCTGTTTTTCTCCCACAGGCAAACGGCCAAGCAGTCATTTTGTCATACATTCTGCTTATGAACCAGCCTACAGAATCTCACAGCATAGTTCTCAGAGGTGTTTTAGGCTCGTAGAATCGCCGATCTGGTCTTGCCCTACCTCTAACCCTTTGCCCTGCGTTCGCCCATTGTAGGACGGTAAAACCCTCGTCAGAGGGGGTTTGAGAGAATCCTGCGGTGGTGTAAACCGGCGGTCGGCCTCGACGAGGTGATGTTAGGGGGCAATCGCTTAGTTAAGAGATTATTTGACAAAGCTCAATAATGTGGTATAAATAACACAACACAAAAGATTATAAAATCTTTGGACATCAGAGGAAGACAACTGAGACCTTTGTCGCTTGTTTTTTGTTCTACCTATAGGAGTAACGATGGCAAAAACACTAAAGACTTCGGCTGAGGGCAGGAAATGCATGTTTCTGAACTGCAAGCGTATTTTGAGTGTCTATAACCATGAGGCTTACTGTCACATGCATCGAGACCAGATGGCTCATAAGCAAAAACCTAAAATTCCATATCATCATGTTGTATAAACCGAATGATACAAATACTATGTAGTATCCTTTCGCTACCAGAGAGACCAACTTGGCCCTGATGGTAGTCATAGCCTATTTTTGAAAATTGGCCTTAAAATCCGCTTACAACTTCTTTTCCGCTAACAGCTTTTCACTCTCAGTCAGCCGTGCGTCCCTATCCTCCGTATCACGGCAGGCTGGGCGGCCTCCTCGGCCGTCCTTATCTTAGCTGCGGCCTGGTTCAGCTTGAACTCCTCGGCAGTCATGGCAGCACGCTTGGCCGCTTCCTTCTCGGCGTTAGGAGCATTGTCGCGGTGGTAGCCGAGCATTTCGTTCTGCTCTCTTATCGCTGAAACCATTGCAGAAGGTTTATTGAGTTTTTTAGCTAAATTTCTGGCATCTTCGAGAGCATTTAGCTGCGTAGTTCTCGTGATTTTGTTCTTTCTCTGCAATTCTGAATCCTTTTCATTTTTCAACGCTTCCAGATAAGCCGAACAATTAACCTTTTTTAACAGTCGGCAGATAGCAGCACTTGCAACTTTAACGCTTTTAGCCTTGAAACCTGCGTTGTTGTATGCGTTAAACTTCGCTTGGCCGTTAACCCACAGTTCAAGGAATTTAGCTTCTTTCTCTGAGCATTTACTTTTTAGTTCTTTTAGTTTTTCTGTCATTTTTTATTCTCCATGTACACGCTTATCGAGCAGGTACTTATAATCGCCGTTCCCCACGCTTCCCGATGGTGGGGGCCTCGACAGAAAAAGCATGCTTTTTTGTTGTAATTGTATAGTAATTGTTTCGCTTCATACTGACCTCACAAGAACCTGTATCGGTAGTGTAAACTCTCTTCTGTAAATTGGTGTTAAGCACCGCATGTGGCTGGGTGGAGGCGAGCGTAGCGAGCCGGAAGCCAGCCACATGCGAAATTTTGCTTGAAATGGCGGGCAC
>Ga0075123_10001584_pt1 | contig 11309 bp, 8 predicted proteins | sample AntAceMetag02UKX_FD_69808 | JGI IMG/M metagenome (GOLD analysis project Ga0075123, IMG submission 69808) | Saline lake microbial communities from Ace Lake, Antarctica - Antarctic Ace Lake Metagenome 02UKX | ecosystem: Environmental > Aquatic > Non-marine Saline and Alkaline > Saline | place... | reverse complement strand
CGGAATTCCCACTCATGTTTATGAATATACGCTCTTCCGGATTGCCTATGAGGGTATGTGCCCCCTTAAGAATAATATAGGCGTTTAATTCCATGGAGGTGTCAAATAAGATGTGAATTCTGTCTTTTTTAATTTTTTCCACATCCATTTTTGTTATTCGTGACATTTCACCAAGGTGCGGAGTCAATATCGTTGTTTCTTCTCTGTTTTTTATTATGTCAGTATCCTTTGAAATGGCTGTAATTCCATCACCGTCAATAATCATGGGTTTATTGATATCCGTCACAAGTTCTCTTACCAATTCCTGGGTTTCTTCATTAAGGGACAGTCCAGGGCCTATAATAACAATGTCAACGTTATTTGAAAATTCCAAAATCTCATTTTTCGACCTTCTTGATAAGCTCCCCTTATCCGTTTCAGTCTGCGGTACAAACACGATCTCGCTGCCCTTATTGGCCAGAAATGGAGCTATTGATTTAGGTGAGGCAAGATATGAAAGGCCTCCCCCTGCCTTAAGAAAGGAAAGCGCAGAAAAATAAGGGGCGCCAAGGTAATTTGAAGAGCCTGCAATAAAAAGGGCCTTTCCATAATCCCCTTTATGTGTGTCTTCATCTCTTTCCGGTATTAGTAATGGATCATTTGTTTCAACCCTTATATTTTCATTGTTAAAATGGGAAGGGGGAAAGGATATATGTGTAACATATAGTTTTCCGCACATACCAAATCCAGGGTAAAGCAGGTTCCCCAACTTTGGAAGACCAAATGTTACAGTATAGTCCGCCTTAATTGCGCAACCCATAATCTGGCCGGTATCACCATTTATGCCGGATGGTACGTCAATACTGAATACAGGTCTATTTCCTTTATTTATCAATTCGATCACATCTTTATACAAACCGGTTATACCCCTTGTAAGTCCGGTTCCAAATATGGCGTCTACTACTGCATCGCAATGGACAACAGCTTTGCTTATTTGTTCAATGGAGGAAGCCCGTTCTACATTAACAGGAATAGCAGAGAGTATGTCAAAATTATCTTTTGCGCATCCTTTTAGCTTTTCACTGTCACCCATAAGGAATACTGTAACCAGGCCGCCATTTGAATGGAGTTTTCTCGCCACAACAAATCCATCGCCGCCATTATTGCCAATTCCGCAAAACACTACAAATCGTTTCCCCTTTATTCCAAATTCATTATGGATTAAAAAATATGCGGCGTTTCCTGCATTTTCCATCAAAATTTTATCTGGGATATTATATTTTTCCATGGCACCCTTATCAAGGCTTCTCATCATTTCAACTGTAGATACCTTCATATTTATCTCCTTTAAATAATGTTGCTAAAGCTATTTTTCCTGCTGTTGCTTTCTGCTCTGCTCTGAAAGAAACTGCTGAAGGCTTGCAAGAGATGTGGTGTTGGAAGATCCCTCTACGGATTTAGCCGCTATATCCTGAACTTTTTGGTATGCATTTTCCAATTGTTCAGAAAGCTTTACGATCTGCACGCCTTGTTCCTTTACATTTTTTTCAAAAGATTGAATTTTAGTTGTCAAGACATTCCGTTCACCGTCAAATTCTTTTTTTACCAAATCCTCTCTATTTTTAGCCTCCAGTTTAATTTTTTCTGCTGTCTCTTTTACTGCCTTATTAATCCCCTCTTCCATTTCCTTGGGAAAGGAAATGACCCTTTTTTGTAAATCATTAAACTCTGTTTCCCTTTCAGAAACTATCCTTTCCCTTTCAGAAAACCCTTTCTCCATCTGCTCCTTTTTTAATTGGTTTGCCCTTTCAATTTTCTCTCTTTCATCTTCAAACGCATCTTTTGCTAACCGCTGTTCACGTTTAAAGGAGTATTTGTATTCCTCTTTGTCCCTTTCTCTGCTTTTCACTTACATAAAATCCCGCTCTTTAATCAATGCCTCATGGGATTTTTTCTCCTTTTCCCAGTCAGCTCGAATTGCATGGATTTCCCTTTCTAATTCAAGCCTTCGGACGGCCATTTGAGATTCAAACTCACCACGCTTTATATTTTGAGACTCTATTAGGGCGGCGAGAGACTCCGCTGATTTTTCGATTTCATATAACTCCCTAAGTTCTTCCTCCTTAACCTCAATGGCATTTTGAATCTTTTGAAATTTATTAACCTCCTCTTCCAGTCCGTCAGAAATATTGGTGAGTCTTTTCCCTATCTCGAGCTTCAGATTACTTATCCCATTTACAACCCCGTCGAGTGATAAGGTCTCAGCTATGCCAACTACGTCTTTTTTCTTTTTCTCTTCAATCTTTTTTTCCGGTTTCAGCCCCGTTTTTTCCCTTTCCTTTATTTTTTTTAAAAGTTCATTATATGTATCCATCATCTCTTTTTTTGTATTGGACATTGTTAAATCCCTTGGTTTCACGCTTTCCCCTTCCATAATCCCTCCAAATAAGTATTTAGTAATCGGTTTTTCTATTCTTCAAATTGCTTTAGGTCAAGAATTGCATACCCCTTTTGGTTCAGGAGCATGCGCACCTCTTCCGGAAAACTTTTATCGGTTGCAAAAACACTTTTGCCTTTTTGGTCTTGAAAACTAATCCCCTGGATGGATAATTTTATATTTTGTGCCTCGTCCCTAACTGATCCAAAAAAATTATGGAGATTAGACTGGAATGGTATCCCAAGAAATCCAAGTATTTGCTCTGTCATTTTGTTTAGTTTTTTTTCCTTTGCAATAGAAAGAACAAGAAATTGATGTTTTTCCAGCAAAGACCTAACAGGAGACGACAGGCCTACAATATCTATTACGCAATCTCTTTTCCCCCTGTTAAAAAATAAATCTGCCTCTATGGTGATATTAAATCCAGAGCCCTGCCCTTGATATACAGGAATCTTTGTCCTGGTAGAAAATGGCTGCCCTGCCATTTTTAACAGAAGAGAAGGCAAAGGAAAATCCGCATTTTTTTCAATTGAAATATTCTTTTTGTCCAATGACTTCCATTCTATTTTATCTCTATCAGAAAAATATGGATAGTCGATTATCTCAACCCCTAATTTCTTTAGATATGCACAAACCACCGGCAAGGTTTGTTCAGACTCGTTGTTTAATATTGTAAGAACTATTATTTTATCCGGCATATCTTCTTTTCCTTTGCTTGGCACGATAACCCAATTACCAGACAAGGAAATAACTATATCGCCATCTTTTACCTCAAGCTTTTCACCAGTCCTAAGAAGCTTATGGAATTTACCTGAATCAAGGATCTTATCAACAGCTGTAACCATGTTATCGTTGTCACTTAAATGGATAATTCCATAATCCTCCCAGTCTGACTCGACTAATTTAGATATATCTTCCGGCAGGTCATTTTTTATGTCAATAATCAGTCTCATTCCTCCGCTTAGGCTCAGAACAGGGAAAGAATCTGCCTTTAAATTTATCTGTCCACCTGATTTCAATGGAATAAAATGTTCGCCTGTATCTATCCACTCTTCTCCCATTCGGTTAAATATATCTTTTAGCTGTTTTTTTAAAGTATTTGATTCTACGGCATAATTGTCTTCTTGATCTACATCCTTTACCGAAATAGGGCCTTGTTTATAAGGCTTAATAGGCATCCTTACCATCTCTGGTGAATATACCGGCAGTCTGATAACCTGATTCGGGTAGATAAGGTTTGGATTTGTTAATGCAGGGTTAAATTTCTTGATTAGGCCAATATACCTTGAATAAAGGTATCCAATGGGTACTCCATACCTGGTTTTGGCTATCATTGTCAGGTTGTCGCCCGGTTTTACCCTGTAATCCTCAAAATCTATGTCCTTTAATGAGAAAGTATCCACCATTAATTCATTCACAGGTCTTTTTTTACCTTTATATCCTTTTAATGGTATTATATTAAGCGGAATTAATATAGTTTGGTCTGGGTGAATTAGATCAAGATCTGTCAAGGATTCATTCATGCTTTTTATTAAAGATAACAATTCATAGAAATCCGGTCTCTGCAACAATCCCCTCTCACGCAAAATCTTCCAAATATGGTCGCCTTTTTTTACATTATACTTTTCATAGACCACTTCCTTACCTTCCATTCTTTTAACGGTAGCCCGTTGGACTAAAGAGATGGAAAGCGTGTCCTTCTCTTTCGACTTTACAAATGTTGTGCATAAAAGAAAAAAAGAGATCAGTATAGAAATAAGGAAAAATGATTTTTTCACTTCGCTTCCTTTCATTGCCTTTATCGCTCCATCATTAATACTTGCAACAACTTTTAGAAAGATTGAACCTACGCAGATAATTAATTCATATTAAATAGTTAAATAAAATTATGTCAAGGCTTTTTCCCATTCTTATGTTATATACAATATATTCCAAAACAAATTGTTAAATATACACTATATAGTATTTTTTTCTTTACACTTTTTATATAATCTGTTATTAAGGATAAATAGGAGAAATATAGGGTAAAAAGGCGATGAAAATAAAAAATATCTATATCCAAGGCTTCAAGTCTTTTATGGAAAAAATCAATATCAACATCCCTCCGGGGATAAGCGCATTTGTCGGGCCTAATGGTTGTGGTAAAAGCAATATAATAGACGCCATACGTTGGGTTATGGGGGAACAAAGTCCTAAACAGTTGCGAGGTCGACAGATGGAGGATCTTATTTTCTCCGGCACAGGAAATCTAAAGCCCTTAGGTCTGGCAGAGGTAACATTAACCCTTGAGGATATTGGGGATTTGCATAACGGCAATGATGTGTCTGTCACCAGGAGACTTTACAGATCTAATGAAAGTGAATATTTAATCAATAAATCAGCATGCAGATTAAGGGACATTCAGGATCTGTTTATGGGCACAGGGCTGGGGAACAGATCATATTCTATTATTGCACAGGGAGAGATAAGCTCCATAATAGAATATAAGCCGGAGGAGATAAGACTTCTTTTAGAAGAAGCGGCTGGAATCACCAAGTACAAGGTAAGAAGGGAGGCATCTTTAAGAAAAATTGCACTTACAAGGGAAAATCTTAGGAGGGTCGAGGATATTCTTGGTGAAATTAAGAGGGATATGAATTCCCTCAAAAGACAAGCGAAAAAGGCTATAAGGTTTAAAGAGGTAAGCGCTGAGATTCATAGGCTGGAGATAGTCTTTTATGCCAACAATTATAATCAATTGCAATCGGAAAAGATAAAGAAATCAGAGATAATTGAAAATATTACAGGCAAAGAAAAGGACTTGCAGAAAATTTATTCTAAATCTGGAAGTGTTATCGAGACAACCAATTTGAAATTAATAGAGAAAGAAAAGGCCTTGTCTTCTGTGAGAGAAAAAGTTTTTTCGCTCAGAGAGGAGTGTAGAAAAAATGAAGATACAGTGAAACATCTATTGGTTGACCAGGGAAGGTTTAGTCAGGATATTACCAGGTTAAACGGTGAAAAACAAGAAATAGAACAAAAAATTGTAGGATTTAAATCTGAAATTCAAAAAATTAACTTACGGATCAGTGAGCTACAAAAATCCATGGAGGAATTTTCAGGCCTTCGCTCAAACTACGACTCTTCCTTTAGTAAAGAAAAAATATCCTTAGAAAGTACGAAGAACGAATTAAAAGGGGAAAAGCTAAGCTTAACTGAACTATCAAATAACGAGGCAAGACTTAGAGGTGAAATAACAAATTACTCTGAAATGATTACTCAAATAGGCGCAAGAAAGACAAGGCTGGAGGTAGAGTCAGGGGAGGTTTCCGAAAAAATTGAAGAGTTTACCCATGAAATAAACGAAAAGAGAGAGGAAAGAGATGAAATATTTAGCCAATTACAGTCAATTGAGAAGAATTTACAGGATGAGAGGGTAAGACTAAATATATTAGAAAATGAAAGAAAAAAAAGAGAATCTGAGAAATCTTCAGCAGAGGGAAACCTGAATTTAATTCGTTCTCAGATGTCTACCCTTAATGATCTTATTAAAAACTATGAGGGATATCAGTCAGGTGTTCAGACAATAATGAATTCCTATCAGAAAGGAAAATCCCAGAAAGATAAGGTCTTAGGTGTAGTGGCGGATTTTATTCAGGCTGAACCGGAATTTGAGACAGCTGTCGAGGCAGTATTAGCAGAAAAACTGCAATATGTAATTGTCACCAAGCAGGAAGACGGCAAGGAGGCTGTTGAGTATCTAAGATCAAAGGATGTGGGGAGAAGCCATTTTCTTCCAGTTAAGGAGTTTGAGAAGGAGAGAATATCTGAAAAAGATGAAACGAAGATAAATGGATTTAAACTGTTGAGAAAACATATCTATGCACAGGAAAAATTTAGGCCCATGATAGAGTCCCTTCTCGGCAACGCAGCATTGGTAAATAACCTTAGCCAGGCATTATCTTCATGGAACAATGGTGGCGGCAGGCAAACTCTTGTAACACCGGAAGGTGATTTAGTAGATGAAAAAGGAATAATTATTGGAGGTAAATTAGGCGAGGACTCTTTAGGTTTACTAAAGAGAAGGAGAATGGCAGATGAATTAAACAAGGCAATTGAACATAATGAAAAAATAATTTCCGAACTTCTAACAACCCTCAAAGAATTAGCCTTAAAATTAGCAAAGGAAAACACCCTTATTGATAGATTAGAAGAAGATAAACAAACATATACTCAAAAAATTGAGGACATTGATAAGGATATTTTTCTCCTTGAAAGAGAATCAGATCAACTCATAAAACACTCTGAGTATATAGCAGAGCAGTTAACATCTTTAGGCGAGGAAAGCGAGGAAAGACGATTTTACCTTAATAAAATCGAGGAAAGACTTTCAGTATGTATCGGTGAGAAAGAGAAAATACAACAAAGGGTTTCTAAAAAGGAGGATGCCCTTGAAGAGATGGAAAGTTCCCTTGACGAGGCAAAGGAAAATTTCTCTAAAATGATGCTCAGGTATAATCAGCAGACAGAAGAGGAAAGAGGGCTTCTTAGAGAAAAAGAGAGAATCAACCAATTTATAAATGAGATAGGGTCAAGAATCAAAAAGATAGAAGAAGAGATACATTTAAATAAAGAGCAATATGAGGTTTCTATAAAAAGTGTAAGAGAAAAAAAAGAAGACCTAAAAATTATTTATCAAAAACAAAAAACCCTTGAGAACGAGATTAATGATCTTAACAAGGAATACAGTGTTTTGAAAAACAAGTTACGAGAAGAAGAAGAAGAATCAACTTTCCTAAGGGATAAAATAGGGAGGGTAAGAGAGGAAATTAATGAGGTAAGGTTAAAGCAGGCGGAAATTGATTTTCAGATAAATAGCATCATATCACAGGCAGGCAGGGAAATAAATATAGATCTTCAAAGAGATTTCAAGAAATACTTGGAGGAAGATTTTTCAAAGACCGTTTGTGAGCAAAAACTCAGACAACATATAGATATTAAAGATAAAATTGGAGATGTTAACCTCCTTGCTATTAATGACTATGAGAAATTAGAGGAAAGATATAAATTTATAGCAGGGCAACAACAGGACCTCATTTCCTCTATCGATTCTCTTAATAATTCCATAAGAAAAATTAACAAGATTTCAAGGCAGAGATTTATCTCAACGTTAGGTAAGGTCAATGAAAAATTGCAAGAGGTTTTTCCAATTCTTTTTAATGGGGGTAAGGCATATTTAAGCTTAATGGATGAAAATCTACCTTTAGAAAGCGGGGTTTTAGTAAAAGTGCAACCACCTGGTAAAAAAGTGATGCACATGGGTCTCTTATCAGGAGGTGAAAAGGCCCTTTCAGCTATGGCATTATTGTTCGCTATCTACCTTATTAAACCAAGTCCATTTATTATAATGGATGAGGCGGATGCACCATTAGATGACGCCAATACAGGCAGATTTAATGATTTGTTGAAAGATATTGCAAAATCATCTCAGGTGATAATGATAACCCACAACAGAAGGGCTATGGAAGTAGCTAACAGGCTATATGGTGTAACTATGGATAGACATAACATTTCTAAAATAGTTTCTGTAGACCTTAACAAATACCGTTAATGAGGCACAACAACATTGAAAAAACAGATTTCCATAGAAGGCAAAGACCGGAAAGAAGGACTGTGGGGCAAACTGTCTAAAACAAGAAAGAAGCTAAGGGACAGAATTAATTCAGCTATATCCGGGAAAAATGTAGTAGATGAACAGCTATTAGATGAGATAGAAGAGATTCTTTTCACATCTGATATGGGTATAGAAACAGCAGAGGAATTAATTGACGAATTGAGACAAAATATAAGCGAACAGCGCGTTGAAGGCCCGGAAGGATTAAAGGAAAAATTAAAAGAGAAAATTACCTCACTTTTAAATTTTGACCGGGAACCCTCTGAACTTATGATAAAAAATAATGCCGGCAAAAAACCTGAGGTAATAATGTTTATAGGGGTTAATGGAGTAGGAAAAACCACTACAATTGCCAAGATGGCCAACTATTTTCAAACACAGGGACAGAAGGTAATTTTAGTTGCAGCAGACACATTCAGAGCTGCTGCCACTGAACAATTGCAAATCTGGGGGGATAGGATAGGCTTAGAGGTGGTTAGCCAAAAAAGGGGATCAGATCCTGCCTCTGTTGTTTTTGATGCCCTATCTTCAAAAAGGGCAAAGGATATGGATAAAATTATTATTGATACTGCCGGAAGACTGCACACAAAATCAAACTTGATGTCCGAGCTAAAAAAGATTAAGAAGGTAGCCGAACAAATAATTTCCGGGGCCCCCCATCAAGTAATACTTGTAATTGATGCTAATACTGGACAGAATGCAATTGCCCAGGCCCATTCATTTTCTGAACAACTTGGGGTAACAGATATTATACTTACTAAATTGGACGGAACTGCAAAAGGTGGTATAATAATAGGTATTTCTCATAAACTACATATACCCATATCCTTTATAGGCACTGGGGAACGTATTGAAGATTTTCAGAAATTTAACCCAAAAGAGTTTGCAGAGGCAATCTTTGATTGATCTTTCACAGAGTAACTGAAATTTAGTTTATGAAAAAAAATTGCATTAAACGACAAATAATGTGGGGAGACCTTGATCCTCTTGGCGTTGTTTTTTATCCCCGCTACTATGAATGGATAGACGGAAGTGGTCATTTATTTTTTCAATCTATTCAGTTAAACTTAGGTAATTTAATAAAGGAAAATTCTATTATTTTTGCCCTTTTAGAGACAGGATGTAAATACCATTCACCAGGCAGGTACCACGATCAAATTGAAATTATTACTTATATTGAAAATCTTTCTGATAAAACAGTGTTATTGAGGCACGATATAGTGAGATCAAAGGACAGGAAACTCATGGTAGAGGGTTTTGAAAAACGAATCTGTCTAAACGTCTCTGACCCTTTAAAATTTAAGGCAATTGATATACCAAAAGACATAAGGGATATTTTGATAAGGGCACAATCTTCTTGATAATTTCAATTGATTGCTTTTTTCTATTTAAATATGGCAGAAATATTTGTTGGGACATCAGGGTTTTCTTATAATGACTGGCGAAATGTATTCTACCCGCCCAATCTCCCTGCCTCAAATTTTTTGACCTTCTATTCTAAGGAATTCCCTATAGTTGAATTAAATTATTCATATTACCGTATACCGGAATCCGCTAATTTTACACAGATGTTAAAAAAGTCCGAATATAACCTCCAGTTTGTTATAAAGGCCTTTGGCGGGCTTACTCACAATATTACAGATCAATCTATACCTGTTATATTGCCTAAGTTTAAAGATTCACTCTTACCTTTTTGGAAACATAGCAAATTAGGCGCCGTGCTTTTACAGTTTCCCCAGAGATTTCACTATACCCCAAGATCAAGGATATATTTAGAATCACTAATTAATGGATTTAAGCCCTTTCCTGTATGCATAGAATTTAGGCAAAGAGAATGGTTAAAGAACTCTGTTTATAAAAAATTAAGGGAAATGGACGTCGCTTTTGCATGTGTAGACGAGCCTTCTCTGAAAGGATTACTTCCACCAATTGCCATGGCTACATCGGGTACTGGTTATGTAAGATTTCATGGACGAAACCGAGAAAAGTGGTATATAGGAAATTCAGAAGAAAGATATGACTATTTGTATACGGAAGATGAGCTTAAAGAATGGCTCCCTCGGATTAATGAAATATCAGCAAATACAGAGAAAATTTTTATTTTCTTCAATAATCACAAGCAGGGCCAGGCCATCAAAAATGCCAGAATGATGATAGGCCTATTACATCAATCATAAATAGCTGAGCAAAATAACAAGGCAGTATTTTTCAACTCATACAGAACCATAAGGGCCTTTAAAGAATAATAATTTTCTATTTTTAGGAATGGATTTAAGCAATGATTATAACCACATCAAAGGGAAATTCTTTTGATACAGACAGGGATTTAAGCGCACCAGAGCGCCATATAATACAAAAACTATTTGCCTGGGAGTCAATCTCCGACAGCATAGAGTATTTTAGGGGTAAAAAAGAGGATGCCCTTTTAAAGGGCTGGAATAACTCCGGACCTGTACAGGAAAGCATGGCCCTAAGAGAAATAATAAGGGACCTGGAGAGAAAGGTGGCTGACCGTCTAAGCAAAAAACCACTATAGAAGCACCATAATTTGATCGATTAAAAAAGGTATATCAAAAGATAATTCTGCAATCTTCGTGCCTTAGTGTCTTCGTGGCAGAAAAATTACCCGGAAATTATATTTTTTAGTCTCGTATTTTTTGTTTTTTTATTGATTTATACGCAGGGCAAACTTTTCCTTGTAAAGATAGAAATATTTTCTTATAGTTGCTTTTATTTTTTTGAGATTAATAATATGGCAAGAAACAAAATACAAAAAACAATCGAAGAAATAAACAGAAAGATAAAAGATGGCAAGGTAATAGTAGTTACTGCCGATGAAATGGTGGAAATAGTAAAGAAAAATGGGCCGGAACAAGCTGCAGCAAATGTTGATGTAGTAACAACCGGAACCTTTTCCCCAATGTGCTCGTCCGGGGCATTTATTAATTTTGGACAAGCCAAAACACCTATCAAGGCAAATCAGGTTACGGTCAACGATGTGCCTGCCTATGCAGGTCTTGCCGCTGTAGACATCTTTCTGGGCGCTGCTGAACCAGCTGAAGACGACCCTTTAAACAAGGTTCACCCAGGCCAATTCAAATATGGCGGTGGACATGTTATCCATGATCTTGTTTCAGGAAAAAGGGTAAAAATCAAGGCCAAGTCATACACGACTGATTGCTATCCAAGCAAAGAGATTCATAAACAAATTAGACTAAAGGATTTACCCTATGCCGTGCT
>Ga0075123_10001580_pt1 | contig 11348 bp, 3 predicted proteins | sample AntAceMetag02UKX_FD_69808 | JGI IMG/M metagenome (GOLD analysis project Ga0075123, IMG submission 69808) | Saline lake microbial communities from Ace Lake, Antarctica - Antarctic Ace Lake Metagenome 02UKX | ecosystem: Environmental > Aquatic > Non-marine Saline and Alkaline > Saline | place... | reverse complement strand
TAAGATTTTGATATCCAATGAATAGGATAAATTGCCCCAAAACAGATCTTAGGGCTGATTCCTTCCACAATTTAATAGAAAAACCGCATTTTTGATACTGATAAGATGCGGTAGCCCTGTTTAAAGTAGTTGCAAGGATGACAAATCTTTTAGATAATGGTTGATGATAATTTATAACTATCAGGAGGTTTGAGATGGGTTTTGTTTTGGGTCGACGGGAATTTTTGCGGGGGGTTGGGTTTGGTGCTTTGGGAGTGGTTTTGCCGGGGTTGGTGCGCGGGAGTGAGGACGCCGGCGGGAGGAGGCCTAATATTCTTTGGATCAGTGTGGAGGATATTAGTCCCGATTTGGGGTGTTACGGCGACAGGTATGCGGTGACGCCTAATATTGATCGGTTTGCGAGCGAGGCGGTTCGGTATACGAATGCTTTTACTCCTGCGGGGGTCTGTGCTCCGGTGCGGTCGGGGATTATTACTGGGATGTATCCTACGACTATCGGGACTAATAATATGCGGTGTAAGGGTGTGCCTCCGGGGGAGGTTAAGTGCTTTACCGAATACCTGCGGGCGGCGGGTTATTATTGCAGTAACAGGAGCAAGACGGATTATCAATTTGCGCCACCGGCGACGGCGTGGGACGATTGCAGTAAGAAGGCTCACTGGCGCGGGCGCGGGGAGGGACAGCCTTTCTTTAGCGTTATTAATTTGACCGGTACGCATGAGAGTAAGATTCGGAGCAAATACGAGAAGTTAGAGCATGAGCCTGCCAAAGCGGTGCTGCCGCCCTACTATCCTGATACGCCGGTGGTGCGGCGGGATTGGGCGCGATATTACGATATTATTACGCGAATGGACGGGAAGGTGCAGAAGATTTTGGAGGAATTGGAGACCGACGGGTTGGCGGAGGATACTATTGTGTGGTTCTGGGGCGATCATGGGCGGGGACTTCCGAGGGCGAAGCGATGGCTTTATGATTCGGGCGTACACGTGCCTTTGATAATCCGTGTGCCGGAGAAGTTTCGCAAATCTGTGGGGCGCGGGCGGCCGGGTACGGTGAGTGATGAGTTGGTTTCGTTTATTGATTTGGGGCCGACGGTACTTTCTTTAGCGGGTGTAAAGGCACCGGGGTATATGCAGGGACGGGCGTTTCTTGGCGAGCAGAAGGGGCCGGGACGTGAGTATATCTTTGGGGCGCGCGACCGGATGGATGAGGCTTACGATCTGATCAGGGCGGTGCGGGATAAGCGATTCAGGTATGTGCGGAATTTTATGACGCATGTCACCTACGGCCAGGATATCGATTATATGAACGAGATGCCGACTATGAAGGAGATGCGTCGTCTGAACTCGGCGGGTAGACTTCGCGGTGCGGAGAAGCAGTACTTTTTGCCGACCAAGCCTATTGAGGAGCTTTATGATACAGCGAACGATCCGCATGAAGTTCATAACCTTGCGGGGAATGCAAAGTATAAGGCGGTGCTTGAGCGGATGCGGAAGGTGCATCTTGTTTGGATGAGGGAGACGGGCGATGTCGGTCTTATTCCGGAGCCGGACTTTGATAAGATGATTCGTCCGGGGGACAGGCCGGGACAGGGGCGAGCAGCAAGGAATTGGCGAGAGCGACTTGACGGAAGCGATTTGTTGGAGCGGTTGTTGGCGGTCAAGGAATTGGATTATCAGGGAGCGAAGGCAATTGGGGCTTATTTCGAGGCGCTTGAGAGTGAGCATGGGCCGGTGCGTTACTGGGCTATGGTTGGGCTGCATAACGTATGTGAGGATGCGAAGTCTATTGAAAAGGCCATCGCTGCGGCGTTGGCTCGAATGGCCGGAGACAGTTCGGCGAGCGTGAGGATTGCGGCGGCGCAGGCACTTTGCGATTGGGGGCGGGAGAGCGAGGCATTGGGTGTGTTAGTGGAGGCGATGAAGAATGGGCCGGATAATGTTCGGCTGTTTGCGGCGACTGCGCTGGGGCGTATCGGTGAGAAGGCGCGGCCGGCTATTACGGAGATTAAGGCTGCGATGAATGACAGCTACAAGTATGTCAGGAAAGTTAACAAGTATACGCTGGCGCGCCTTGGTGAGGGGTCGTTGTTTAGCTTACAACATCCTCTTGTGCCTTGGCGGCTTGGCGTTTCCAAACGAAATACCACACAGCACCAATAATGTGGGTGACGAACACGACGAGGAACCAGACAAGTCTGTGTGTGTGGCTCTCGAAATGTTGCTCGTCTCGCAAGAGGAGGTCAATCAACTGGGACAGCCAGAATAAGAAAGCCACCGTAACCAGGATATACACAAGCAATGTCACCATTTCTCGTCTCCTGCCAAAAATCATATTGTTCAACGCGATTTGGCGCCGAAGATATGCTGTCTCAAGATAAATGTCAACGAATATATGCACTGCAACGGTGAGTTGTTGCGGAATTTCCAGCACAGTTGCGTAAAACCCCAATTTCTCATAACCGCCTTAATTAAAGGCACTTACGGTTCGCCACGCGGGGGGTGTGATAAATTTTTGAGATTATTTGTCAACTTTTTGGCGTTTGATGTGTCTTAAGTAAGTAGAAAGGTGCTGTGACGCCTGGGTGACAATTTAATCCAAGACGATTGCCTTTTCGACCGATACAAGTGATTGTGCGTGGCGACGGTTTGTAAAGGTTTTGTAAAATTTGTGGATGGCAAATTTACAGGCATTTTACTTTATTGTGAAGGTGTAAAAGAGGATAATGAATCAGATGCACCGGGCTTCAAATAACTACTTTTTTACAGATGATTTATGCCCGATGCAAGATGTTCGTTTACCCGAAACGAAAGTGCTGTTAAGTTATCCGATTTAGTAGTTCGGATATTACAATAATTCTGTTTGTCGATTTGGGAGAACATATCATGTATCGACGAGGTCTCACTTTAATCGCTGTTTTGTGTGGTATTGGTCTGTCTCTGGGATCGGTTGGAGTCATCGCCCAGGAGAAAAAGGATGCAGAGGGAAATCTGCCTGCGAAGGTGTATATACCATACGATAAGCTCAAGCAGGTCTTTGAGAGCGAGAAGCAGGGAGTGTTTTTGCCTTATGAGGACTTTCACAAGCTCTGGCAGGCTGCACAGGGCAAACCCAAAGACGTCTCGGAAGCTCCTTTCAAGTATCTTATAAGCACGGCCCGATTCAAAGGCCAGGTGAGCGACGAACTTGCCGAGATGACACTCGAATTGACTATAGATATCTTAGGCGACGGCTGGGTCGATGTACCTATAGGGCTCGGTGAGGTTGGGGTAGCGAATGTTCAGTATTTGAAACCGACCGACAATAAGACGCCCCCCCTGCTTCGCGTGGTTGAGGGGCGATACGTTTTGACGACCAAAGGTAAAGGGCGATATGTTATTGCGCTTGATTTTGTTCGCCAGTTGGAGACCAAGCCGGGACTGAATATCCTTGCCTACAAGATACCGAGGGCGTCGGTGACAACGCTGGAATTGACGATTCCGGAGGAGAATCTCAAGGTGGACGTGGAGCCGATGCTGGCGGCGACGACATCGCAGGTCAAAGCCGGCGAGAACAAGCACACACTTTTGAAGGCGTTTCTTGGCTCGGCGCAGCAGGTCAAGCTGAGCTGGAAGCCAAAAACCGAAGCTGCGGCGGAACTTGAGCCTGTTCTGATCTGCGAGCAGATGCAGCATATCAACATCACGGAAGCTATCATAAACTACGAGATAAAGCTGAATTATACGATTCGGCGCGGAGGGGCTGATTCGTTTACTGTGAGGCTGCCGGGCGGATTTCGGGTGACGGATGTCACCGGTGCGAATATCGCCAAATGGGATATAACGACGGGCGACGGGGGAGCGGTTGAACAAGGCGTTCAGGTGCTCGAAGTTAAGTTGTTTTCGCCGGCGAGGGACTCGTATCAGCTTGTGGTGCGTATGGAGCAGTTTCTGCAGCAGGATAAGGCTGAGTTTAGTCTTTTGCCTGTGGTGACCGAGCAGGTGCTTCGACGGAGCGGTTTGATTGCGGTGACGTGTACGCCGCGGCGTCTTTATAGTCTGCAGGATATTAATAATCTTGCGCGGGTCGATACGGGACGGCTGCCGTCGCATCTTCACAATCGGCCGGGACTGACGGCTTATCGCTTTATTGCATCGGACTATGGCGCGAGGCTCGAAATTGAAAAGGCCTTGCCGCGTATCACCGTCAATCAAAACTGGGTGCTGGGGGTTGAGCCCGACCGGTTGCAGTTGCACGGGGTGGCTCGTTACAAAGTTGAGAGGTCGGGGATTTTCGAGTTGGAGATGAATTTGCCCGAACCGTGGAAGATTCAATCGGTGGGACCGGAAAACATCGTGGACGATTATCAGTTGAAGGGCGAAGGGGCAGATCGCGTTCTTCACATTTTGCTGAAGAAGGAAAACACGGGTGGATTCTCGCTGCATATCGTCGCGTTTGCCGACCGGGCGGCGGCGGATGCGGATGTTGATTTTTCGCTGCCTTTGGCGGATGCGGAGAACCTGCAGCTTTATCAGGGGAAATTGATTCTGCTGCTGCCGGAGCAGCTTCGGCCGGAAGTGGGAGAGCTGCGCCAATTGCAGTCGATTCCGTTAGCCGAGGGTCGGCCTTCGACTTCGATACCTAATCTTTCGCCTGCAATGGCTTTTGAGTTTCGTGCTCTTGACAGAACAAAGGCTGCGGGTGCAACGTTCAAGATCGCTGTCAAGCCGCCACAGGTCTCGGCGGCGGTTCATCGGCTTGTGAATATTCAGCCGGGCTCTATCGATCAGCATGCGGTGATTGAGTACCGCGTTCGCTACGCACCCGTCGATACGTTTTATGTGAAGGTGGCCGAGCAGCTTGTGGATCAGAATCTTCGGATAACGGGCAAGAACATCAAGGAGAAGCCTCGAATTGAACAACTGCCACCGGAGCAGGCCGAGGATGGTGAAACGGCCGGTCCGAACGATCCCAACTGGGCGTATTACAAGGTCGTGCTGCAATCTAAGGTCAAGGGCACGTATCGCATGACAGTGACGGCCAGCAAAACATTCCAGACCGGACAGATCGGGCAGGCAACTACGGTTGTGGTCGATCCGATTCTCGCTGCGGGTAAGCTGTCGGACCAGAACGGGTATATCGCAATCGCCAAGGGTGACATGTTAGCCATCGGCGAACCCAATACTGCGAACCTTATCTCTGCAGACCCCGGTAGCGCGGCGGATCTGCCTTATAACCGTCACCGAGAAATTGCGGCGCTTGCTTTCAAGTACAATGCACCACCTTTTGAATTATCGTTGCCGGTAGTGACACAAAAGGAAGCGGCGGTGTTTACGACGATTGTAACGGCGAGCATAATCGAGCAGGTGCTTGGTCGCGACGGCACGCTGAACACACACGCATCATTCCTGCTGCAGACGGCGAAAGGGGACAGGATTCCAATTACGCTGCCGCCGGGTGCGCAGTTGACGGCGGTCCTTTTGAACAACCAGGAGGCGCCTGTTGAGATGAGTGTCAGCGAAAATGAGCGGATAGTTCGGCTGCCTCCCTCGGCGGGACAGGTGTCACGATTTGTGCTCGAGGTTTCGTATGGTTTGAGCAAGGCGTCGGCGTCGGATCTGGGGTTAGTGAAACTGCCGGAGCAAATTCCCGTTCAACAGACGCTGTGGCGTTTGTGGATACCGCAAGACTATTATCTTCTCGGACACGACAGGGTTTTCGCGAAGCTCGATCATGGTCGGGCCAGTGAGATGGTTCAGAGGCTGGGGCGACAACTGCGCGGGCGGATCAGTTTCAAGCTACCTTCCCAGGGCAAGCCTTTTGACTTTGTACGCCAGGGAGCGGCTGATAAGCTTTCGGTTATTGTGACATCGAAGGAGAGGTTCAGCGTGATTGTCTGGATTTTGATAATAGTGGCCGGGGCAGTCATGCTGAAAGTTAACGGCTTTGTTCGCATAACCATCTTGTTGGCGGCGGCACTGGTTTGCGGAGTTTTGCAGTTGTACCTGCCGCTCTTGATACGCAGCGCGATTATGGTGGGTATTTACCCGGCGATTCTTGTTGTGCTTTTGTGGGTGGGTCAATGGGCGTTTTTGAGGCTGCCGAAGGTGCGGGCGGCGCTGCCGAAGAAGGTCAAGCCCAAGACCAAAGCCGCCGAAAAGAAAAACGAAGATGTACAGCATTCAAAGCGAAACGAGGAGTAAGGCCATGATAAAGTTTGAGACGAAACGGCAGGATGATGTGCTTTGGGCAAATACCTTAAGCCGGATTGCTAACCGGCGCATGGCGGCTGCGATTATGTTGTTTTTGTTGACATCTTCTTTCGCATTGCCGGCCCGCGGCTCCACACGTGTAATGACCGCAACACAAGCCCAGGCAAAAAGTTATGTGCCCTTTGAGGATTTGGCGAATTTGATTGAGCCTTCGCAAAAGGCGATGCTTATGGACCGTGCTGAATTTGATAAACTCATGGCGCAGGCGCAGGCAAACGCCGAAAAGGCAGAGACACTTGAACTCGGACAAGTGAGCCGGGCGGAGTATTCTGCGGCGGTATCGGGCGAGACGGTGACAATCACGGGAAAGCTCGAGTTGATTTCCATGAGTGACAAGCCTGTGGCGGTACCGCTGCGATTTGGCCGGATGGGGCTCAGCAGCGTCACTCTTGATAAGAAAGCTGCGCCTCTTGGTTATGACAGTCGGGGCCGTCTGACCGTTATACTGACGGCTAAGGGGCAACACGAACTTGAAGTAAGTGGGACAGCCACACTGAAGGAACTTACGACGGGCGGTATGCAGTTTAGCATTTCGATACCAGCGGCCGTTGCCGGAGAGTTTGTTTTGAAGGCCCCTGGCGACCTTGAGATACACTCAACGGTTCCTGCAGCTAAGCCTGTTTATGACAAGCAGACGGACGAGACTACAGCATCGCTGACCATAGGTTCGCGGCAGAATCTTGTTGTCGTCCTGCTCGGAAACGGTCGACGCGATGACGAGAAGGCAATTCTCTTGGCCGAATCGGCCACTACGGTGACGCTTGCCGGCGTTTATCAGAAGCTAAGTTGCCTCTATACGGTTCAGGCACTGCGCCGCGGCGTAAGAGAGTTGCAGTTCGAGATGCCTTCGGAATGGACAATAACGGAGGTGACATGCCCGAGCCTGGTGCGATGGTCTATAGGCGCGGCTCAAAGCGGGCAGCAGAACCAGAGGCTGACGGTTCGCCTGCGTTCGGCGAAGGTCGGCGCGACGCCTCTGCACATCAAAGCCACGGCCGAACGGAGCGGGCTGGGATGGGGCAGTCCACGAACGGTTCTTGTCGATGCGGCCTATCAGCGCGGGTTTCTGATGGTAAACACGGAAGAGGAACTCCGCGTTCAAACAGAGAAAATGACAAATGCACGGCGTGAGGATGCGGTCAAAACTTCCGTGACGGGAATTATGGGTACGTCTGCGGCTCGGCTGTATTCCCACTGGGGGGACAGTTGGTCTGTGGATCTGGAATTGGCGACTCTGTCGCTTCGGCGAAGCGTAAAAGAGCGGCAGTTGTTCGAGATATCGCCGGAAGAATTGACTCTGACGGGGGAGTTTGAGATAACGGCCATCGACCGGGAATTCTTTGACGTATCTTTTGTCCTGCCGGATAAGAATCTGCAGTGGCATGTCACCAAGATATACGTAAACGACCAGGAGTCCGGTTTTGAATATCGTATCGAAGACCAGGTGGACAAGCGTCTGCTGAAAATCGAACTGGCTCAGCCGGTTCTGGCTGAGAAACTGCTGAAAGTTAAAATCATGCTTCGCAACGTTCCGTCAGACTGGCGATGGACCGCCGATACGCCTGAGAGGACTATGAGTGTTCCGCTGATTCACACCCAGGCCCAAAGTGTATCCGGCAACGCGGCGTTTTCGGCAGTCGGCGATCTCGACGCCACAGTGACAAATCTGCCGGCCATGCTGGAGGTGGTTCCGGCGGGACAGATGACATCGCTGCGACTGCCCCAAAACGTGCAGCACGCTTACAGCTACAAGAGCGCCGTCCAAGGCGACATCCAACTCAAGGTGTCACGGCGGCAGGCGCGAATAGCGGCGAAAGCCATTGGTTTGATTTCAGCCAGGCCACAGGGCGTCACGGGCAACTGGAGAATAACCTATACAATTTCGCGGGCGTCGGCGAAGAAGCTCTATCTGCTTACCGAAAAAAAGCTCGGACAGGAACTGAGGATTAGTTCGCGGTCTGTGCGCATAACGTCAAGAAACATCGTTGAGCCGGGTGAGCAAACATTGCCTTTGCCGGTGAACTTGAGCGAACGCTACAATCTTTGGCTACTTGACCTGGACCGATCTATCCTCGGAGAGGTCGCCATCGACGTCGAATATGAACGGCCCCTTTCAGAGCGGGACTTTGAGGCGCCGCTGATTCGTCCTGTTTGCCGGGAAAATTCTCAGAATGCAACGCCGGCGGTTTCGGTTTCGGGCAACCAGAGCAATATAGACGAACTGTTAGCGGTGCAGGCGAGCGAGGAACTGGCGCTTACAATCGAAGGGAGCGGGCTCAAGGAAATCGACGCCATCGAGTTGCCACCTTTGCCTGTTCGGGCGAATCGCATACTTGCTGCTTACCGGCTCGAACCGCCCTCTACGGCAGCAGGTTCGGCCGTGGCGTTAACGCTGAAAACCACTGTTCACGAGAACTATCCGGTGCCTTCGACATTGGCAGTATCTTCACATTTGACAACGTACCTTGACCCGCAGGGCCGACAGCAGACGGAAGCGGTATTTAATGTTTCAAATGCGGCGCAGCAATTCCTTGCTTTTCGCCTGCCTGAAGATGCTCAGCTTTGGTCGCTGCAGGTGGCGGGGGCGCAGGCAAAGCCCCAGCGGAACGCGCGGGGCGACTATCAGGTTCCTATCACGAAATCTCGTGCGCCGATACCGATACGAATCGTCTATGCGTATACCCCACCAACAACAAGTATGTCTAACGTGCAGCTTGGCGGTGTCGAGATTCCCGGTGTTGAGATAAATCAGGTCGGATGGAGCGTTTTGCCGCCGCCGGGGTATACGGTGACAGCGCTGGAGACTAATCTACAGACAATGAGTGCGGGCCGGGCAGTTCCGGCTTATGTTCAGCTTTATAATTTTATCGCAGAGAATATATTTACCGGTTCGATGGTAATGCCCGTGTTCAAAACTGCCGGCGGCATACACAGAGCGAGTATAAGTCGCGGCAGGCCGGCTGGGGCTTTGATAAGTGCATCCGAAGAACAGACATATTCTCATGGCGTGCAAGGGGATGAACTGCAAACTATGGATGACTTTGAGGCCTATAAAGGAGTAAAGAGGTCGCAGCTCTCGTTCTCGGGGGGAACTATGGATTCTTCGGGAGTTATTGACGGGGATGTGGAGAAAGCTCGTTCACCAGGCAAGCCGCCTGTCACACCCGGACAAGCAATGCCTCAGGAAATGCCTGAGCTGGGATCAATGCCTCAGCCGACGGGGGTTTCGTTGGGGCTTGTTCGTGAGGGGCGTTTTACGTTGCCGGTTAGTTTGAATGTTGTTGGGGGTTCGGGGCCGCGGGCGGTTTTCAGTGGGCTTGGCGTCCCGCGATTGACTGTGGAGCTTAGTACGCAGGACGGTCAGGACGGGCGATGGTTGCTGGGCTTTATCTTCGTGATCACCATTGGCATGGGTCATGCACTTAGAAGCGCAAAGGTCAAGGCCGGCATAGTTGTGGCGGTCCTGGCAGTTTCGTCGCTGCTGGCTGTCTGGTGGCCTGCGACGATATATTTTGCAAACGGAGCGTTCGGTGCGGGGCTTTGCCTGGTAGTGCTTTATGTGCTTGTTTGTTTTGTCCGATGGCTCTGGTGCAGATTGCGATTTGCTCCTGCTACGGCGGGCAAGACCGCTACAGCGGTGTTACTCGTAGTATCTGTGCTGGGCTTGTCGCCGTCGTCGGCTGGTGCGAGAACGTTGCGACGGCCTGTGCAGCCTGAGAAGCCTCCGACAGAAATGGTGCTACCGCCGGTAATCTTTCCTTATGATACAGACGCGAGCCGGGCGGAAGAAGCGAAGAAAGTGCTTATTCCTTATTCTCGGTTTGTGGAGCTTTGGAACCGGGCCAATCCGGAAGATCCTATTGACGGGCTTAAGCCTGGAACAGACGTCTCATTTGCCGATGTCAAATACCATGTCACGACCGAAAACGAGAAGCTGCAACTCAAGCTCACGGCTGATGTCACTACATACGGCAGTGAATGGGTGGTAATTGCACTGCCGACTAAGGGTCTTGCGGTAACGGATGTCACCATTGACGGAAAACCTGCGCAATGGCAGGGTGTCGGCGACATGAAAGATGTTCACAACGCAGCGACGCAAACCCTTTTGATGTTGCCCGGGGGAACTTCGGGGCGTCTGGAGCTGAATGCGCTGGCGAGCCCTCATTTTTTCGGCCGGAAAGGCGATGTGAAATTCTCCGTTCCCCCCCTGCCGGCGGCGGTGATGACCGTTGTCCTGGGTGAGAGCGATCTCGAGCTTGAAGTCGATGAACTTCAAGGCGCTTTGACAAGCCGTACGGTCAACAGCGGGGTTGAGTGGATTGTGCCTCTTGGAATGACACGTGACGTCTCGCTGAGATGGCTGCCGAAAGTCGGGGCGACGGCGGCGGATCGTACGCTCTCTGCGGTTTCGGCGCATGAAGTTCATTTTTTCCACTGGGCGACACTTGGGGTATCTCGAATCAGGTATAGTTTCTCGGCAGGCGAACATGACAGGTTCGAGTTGTATGTCCCCGCGGGGGCGACATTGACGGATTTGCAGGGCGCGAACATTCGTGACTGGCGCCCGGTCGACGAACGCATGATTGAAAATCGTTCGTTTGATGTTATTCAGGTGCGTTTGCACCGAGCAGCGAAAAAGCGGTATGAGTTGACAGCGCGCTGGCTGGCGAGCCTGTCAGCTCTCGATGAACCGACGCGACTCTTGTTGATCCGTGCAGGAGAAGTGGGTCGCGAAAGCGGGACGGTGACATTGAACGGTGCAGGGGGAATGACTGTGAAGGTAGCGCAAGTGGCGGGTGGACGCCGAGAAGCGATAGGGCAGCGCTCTAATACGGAATCGGCAAACAGCACGACGGCGGCGGCGAAATTCTATTGGCCCTACAGGCCTTTCGCTTTGTCGGTGCAGCTTTCGCGTCCGGAAGTTTCAGCCGGGGCAAGCCTTGACCAGCTTATTCGCGTGGACCGGGATCAGGTTCAGTTGCTCGTGCAGGCCGAGTTGAAAGCCGAGACGGGGACTTTATTCGGTGGTAATTTTGAGTTGCCGCAGGGGTATGAATTGCTCAGCGCCGTCGGGCCGGATGTTGAAAGGTACTTCGA
>Ga0075123_10001578_pt1 | contig 11356 bp, 10 predicted proteins | sample AntAceMetag02UKX_FD_69808 | JGI IMG/M metagenome (GOLD analysis project Ga0075123, IMG submission 69808) | Saline lake microbial communities from Ace Lake, Antarctica - Antarctic Ace Lake Metagenome 02UKX | ecosystem: Environmental > Aquatic > Non-marine Saline and Alkaline > Saline | place... | reverse complement strand
AAAGGCAGGACATACCTGGTGTACAGGTCGGCTCCGATCAGGCTTGCCGCCGCATCGCCGACGCCGATCATATCTGCGCCGGCATCTACTTGCGCAATCGCAAAAGCGACAGCGTTTTGAATGATGATATCGGCGCAGTCGGTGAACATTTCGGGCTTGTCGATGAGATCCATGAGTGTGTTTTCGAGGCCTCGCAGGTCGGCGTATTCGGCTAAAGGTCCTTCGACCCAGCCAAGCACGCTGTGCGTTTGGCCCACCTGCTCAGCCATTTTTTTTACGCTTTCGACCCGTTGCTTCATTCGCTCGGCCTGGTTGACATCGAGTTGTTTTATGAGGGACAAGTCGTCGTGTGTTTTGATCAGCGTGCCTTTTGGTTTTCCGATGCCTTCGGGCGGATATTCGAATTCGACGCCATAAGCGGAGGTTTCTCGCCAGGGGTCGCTTATTGCGCTTATCTGGTCGAGATTGAACGCGCGGGTTACGGCAAGCTGGGCCTCGACGAGTACGCTGCCGTCGAGATAGTAATCTCTGTATGTACGGCCTATATAGTTAGCCGACCATGCCATAAAGATAGGCGTCACGGCCGGCCGGTCGAAAGGCTCGCCGTTAATGATAGCGTAAACTCGCTGCTTTGGGGTCACATGTCACCTCCAAAAACGAATTGCCACGTATTCCCGCTGCTATTTTTCGGGCAGTTCTCTTATCCAGATCTTGCGATATCGCACCGGGTCGCCGTGGTTCTGCAAAAAGATCGGCAGTTTGTCTTCATGCCATACGTAGCTGGCCTGTTTTTCATGTTGAGAAGGGCCCAGAACTACCCAGTGGTCCTGAACCAGCACGCCGTTCTGCAGCACAGTGAAGGTAGCCGGGCGGATAAGTTCTTTGTCGTCGTCGAATATTGGGCGGCGAAAGATAACGTCGTAGCTCTGCCATTGTCCGGGTCCGCGAGACGCATTGACCAAGGGTGGGCTCTGGCCGTAAATGGATGCGGCCTGACCGTCCGGGTAGGTGACATTGGCGTACGAATCAAGCACCTGAACTTCGTATTTGCTCATCAGGTATATACCGCTGTTGCCTCTGCTCTGGCCTTTACCTTCAGCTCTGGAAGGAGTCGCCCACTCGACGTGCAACTGGCAGTCTCCGAAGACTCGCTTTGTACGCAGTGATCCTTTGCCCTCGGTGACTTCCATGTGACCGTTTTCGACTTTCCATTTCGGTTCTTTTCCGTTGTCCCTTTGCCAGTTGGAAAGGTCTGTGCCATCGAAGAGGACCAAAGCATCCGACGGCGGCGAACTGTTTTCGCTACCGGGGGCTACGATTACCGGCTGAGGGCGTTTCATGTCATGGACGTTCCAGCCGCCATAGGGGTCTGCTTTTTGAGCAGGACTACATCCAATTTGCGTTATCACCAAAACGATCAGAGCTGCCAACAACAAATTTCTTCGTACCATAGTTACCTCCTTAGCCTTCATTTGCTTGTTCGAGTGCCTGTTTTGCCAGAGCGGCAGCGCCTATTATACCGGCGTCTTCACCGAGCGTGGCGAACGAAATTTCGACGGTTTCTTTCTTCAGGGACCAGATGTGTTCGTTAAAGAAATCCTTGATCCTGTTTAAGAGTATGTCACCGGCGGCGATCATTCCGCCTGCGAATACGATTCTCTTAGGTTCGGTTGTGTGCAGCATGTTTATGCAGATAATCGCCAGCGCCTCGGCGGTGACATCGGTTATCTCTTTGGCGAGCTTGTCACCTTGAGCCAGGTGGTCGTAAACATCTTTGCATGTAATTCGGCCGGTTTGCTCGAGTACGCTCTTTAAGCTGGAATCGGCGCCGGCTTCGAGGGCCTCGGTTGCTCTTCTTGCAGTCGAATCGGCCGAGGCATACGCCTCGACGCAGCCTTTTTGTCCGCACGCGCACCGCCTGCCGTTGGGGTAGATTATGACATGGCCGAGTTCAGCGGCGTTGTCGGCGCAGCCGTGTACGAGCTTGCCCTTTATTATGACCCCGCCGCCTATGCCGGTTCCCAATGTGAAAAATATCATATCGCGGGCGCCTTTGCCCGCCCCTGCGACGTACTCGCCCCAGCAGGCGGTGTTGGCGTCGTTTTCAAGAACCGCCGGTTTGCCAAAGGCATCGCCGACCATTTTTCGCAAGGGTACGTTCTTGAATAGCGGCATGTTGGGGCTGGCAATTATGATGCCTTCGTCGAGTTTCGCCGGGCCCGGTGCGCCTATACCGACAGCGGCGATATCCTTAGGCGAGAGGTCGTTTTCGGTGAGCAACTTTTCAGTCGTTTCCGCCATCCTGGCAACGACGGCCTCGGGGCCCATATCAGCTTCGGTTGCGGCGGCTGTTTTGCACAGGAGTTTCAACTGCAAGTCGAAACAGCCGATCTTGACGTTTGTGCCGCCTAAATCAATACCTGTTAGAATATTGCTCATTTTCTTTCAGGCGCCTATCTTTCTTTTTAGTCAGGGTAACCGTCGGGGTGAGCATTGTGCCAGCTCCAGGCGGTTTCGATAATATCTTTGAGGTTGGTAAATTTCGGTTTCCAGCCGAGTTCATTGATCGCTCTTGTCGCATCTGATGTCAGCACGGCAGGGTCCCCGGTTCGGCGGTCGGTTTCGGCGACTTTAAAGTCTTTGCCAGAGACCTCTTTGACCGTTTCGACTACCTGCCTGACCGAATATCCTGTTCCGTTGCCGAGGTTACAGGTTAGTTCACAGTTTTCGTTCAGCTTATCCAAAGCCAGCAGATGAGCGGAACACAGGTCATCTACGTGGACATAATCGCGGATGCATGTTCCGTCGGGTGTCGGGTAGTCGGTTCCGTAGATTAGGATTTGGTCGCGTTTTCCCATAGCCGCCTGGATGGTCAGCGGAATCAGATGCGATTCCGGGCGGTGGTCTTCTCCGAGTGATGCATTATTTCCGGCGCCGCAGGCATTGAAATATCTCAGGGCTGCGTATCGGAGTTTTCCAGCCTGGCTTTGATAGTGACACATTCTTTCGACGGCGAGCTTTGTTTCACCATAAGGATTGATCGGTTCCTGTGGACTATCTTCTGTGAGCGGGACTTTTACCGGGGTCCCGTATACCGCTGCGGTGCTGCTGAAAACAAATTTCTGTACACCGGCGGCTTCCATAGCAGAGAGCAGGCTTCGTGAATTACAAACGTTGTTGTGATAGTACCTAAGCGGCTCGTTCACGGATTCGCCGACTTCGATGAGGGCGACAAAGTGCATGACGGCCTCGATTTCATACTTGTTGAGTGTATCGAGCAGGAGGGGATAGTCACTGAGGTCGCCTTCGACAAGCTCAGCCTGGCCCAGTGCCGATCTGTGACCTGTGGTGAGGTTATCAAACACAACGGGGCTGTGGCCCCGGTCTGTGAGCATTGCGGTCATGTTGCTGCCGATGTAACCTGCTCCGCCGCAGACCAGTATTCTCATTTGCCGGCTTCCTTTTGCGCACCGGCGATTCGCTTTTCGATGCGGTTGATAATCCTCGTTGCCAGTTTTTCATCCGGGCCTAAATCGATCCAGCCCATCAGTTGCATCCGCTTGCGATCCATCTTCAGTTCCTGCATCGCGGCGGTGTCTCTCGAGAATGATGTGTAAGCCAGCAAACCGGGTCTGTCCGGGTCCTCCTCGGTCATAGTCAGTCGTCTGACGCTGACGGTGCAGTCAAAGCACATCTGTCCGGCCCGGCTTGTTATGTCCAATCGGACGCTTCGCTGGATGCTGTGGATGTTCGCTTCGGCCAAATCTCGGTTGCTGGCAGCGTCGGAGCGCCAGAACTCGAAAAACTGAGAACTTGTTAGCGGCTTAGTTGTTATTAAGCCTTGCTCGGTGTCGGCCTTGTCGACAGTGAAGTGCATGCGGGCGATTACATCTTCAGCTATTTCCATGGCATTGGCTTTTTCGAGGTTTGGTACACACAGTTGGTTGCGGGTTTCCAATTGCTGCTTTGAGGCACAGCCGCCAAGAGGGAGAATTACAGCACTGAAAAGCCAGATAAGTGATTTGAAGTTTCTCATTTTTAGATCCATCTATATTTAATGTTTGTAAAATCGTTGGCATTATACATGCGGCTGAACCGAAACTCAAGAGGTAATTGTCAGTTAAAGGTTATCTTGTTTTGACGCCGATAGTTATAGTGTTGAATTAAATATTGCCATCAGTGGGTTTGAGGTGAGGATGCCGTCGGTACAGGCACAATCTATCTATCAAGAGTTGGCTTTGGTAGCCCTGGGTCGGTTCGCAAGGGATTTTCTCGATTACCTGACGGTCGAGGCCGGACTCTCTGAGAACACGGTTCTGGCATATGGACGCGATTTGAAGGGTTTTGTCAAACACTGCGAATCTCGGAACATAAATCAGCTCGAGGAGATAAAGCCTGCTGTTGTCTATGAGTATATGCGGATTCTTTCGTCCCAGAACAAAGATGAGGGCTCGATGAAGCGATGCCTGGTTGCTATAAGAATGCTGATGCGATTTGCGAAACTGACCGGGCTTGTCGAAGATGACTTTACGGCGGTTCTTGAGACGCCCAAGGTTTGGCAGCGGCTGCCGGCTACGTGCAGCAAAGAGCAGGTGTTGGCCCTGATCAACGCTCCCAAACCCGAGGAGCCTTTTTATCTTCGGGACAGGGCGGTTTTGGAACTGCTTTATGCGACCGGGTTAAGGGCCAGTGAGTTGGCCGGGCTCAAGACCGGCGATTTGAATATTGATATCGGGTATTTGCGATGTATGGGCAAGGGTAATCGAGAACGTGTGATTCCGGTGAGCAAGGCTGCGATTGCGGCGACAGTCGAGTACATGAGGGAACTTCGGCCGAGACTGGCCAAGCCGTTCAGTGACGATTCGCTGCTGTTGTCTCGAACCGGACGGCCTATGAGTCGTATTGAACTGTGGCGATTAGTTAAGAAATACGCAGCTGCCGCCGGTATGGGCCGGAATCTGACAACTCATACGCTCAGGCACTGCTTCGCTACGCACTTGCTCGCCGGCGGTGCGGATTTACGCAGTATTCAGGAGATGCTCGGGCATGTCGATATAGCGACCACACAGATTTATACACATGTCGACAATGAAAGACTGAGGAATATCCACAGAAAATTTCATCCGAGGCAGTAAGATAGCTAAAAGCTGGTCGCTAATTGAAGAAATAGCTTGAACATAGTCAATGGATTGCTATGATAAGACTGTTAGTTATTAGAATCCTCATTAGGGCCGTGCAAATGAGTGCAAAACGGCTATATCTTGTGGCTTTGTTATTGGTGATTGGCTGTCATCAGGCCGGTGTTGGTCAGGATGCGCCTATGCCTGGTCCGCCGGCTGAGCGTATGGTTGAAACGTCGCAGTTGGACGAACAGTTGAAACTTACAAGAGATGTCCTGCTTAATAAGGACTCTAGCGAGCCGATGAGGATCAATGCCGCTCGTGTGATGCTGTCGAGCGAAAACCCATCCGCCCGAAAGATCCTTCTCGATACTCTCAGGCAGTCTCAGAATAGCGCGGCTCGAATGGCCGTGTGCAAGGCTTTGATCAAGACAAGGGGCAATGGCAAAGTCATTACGGGCAAAAGCGATTTTATCGAGCCGCTGCTTGAGATCCTGACCACCGAGCAGGATTTTGCCCTGACGAAATTGGCCGCCCAAGCGACCTTGATGTTCGGATATGAGCAAATACAGAAGCGACTCGAGAAGGCAGTGACCGATCCGGCGCTTTCAGTAGGAGCCAGGCTCAATGTCGTTTGTGCGCTGGGGCTTCACCCTGATGTTAAGGCGGCGATGAAGCTTGTCAGCCTGGTTGATTCCGAGGAGAAAGAAGTGGCTGCAGCGGCCAGTGAGGAGCTGCGCTCATTGGATATTCCGACAGGGACCGACGCCAGATCTCGCAGGCTGATTATGGCCGAACTCAGAGCACAGGGGCAGGAGGCGTTTCTGCGAGATCGCCTGCTCCGCGGGGCGGCACAGATACGCAACTTGCAAAACCAGAGCAACTTGTGGCAAAAGCAGTATTTGGCCGCTCTGGACAAGATATATGAGGCCTACGGCCAAGGCGAGGACGTGGCCAAAGGTAAGTTCCTTGCCGAACACTTGAGTGGTTCGGAAGCAACGGTAAGGCTGTGGGCGCTGGATAAGGTGGAGCGATGGTGGCAGGGCACCGGCGACAAATCGACTTTGTTGACCGAGCTTGGTCCTGTTCTGGTGGGGTTGATTTCAGACCAGAGCAGTGATGTTCGGCTAAAAACGGCAAAACTGCTTTCGTCAATGGTGGAAGTGAACTCCGCCGAGAAATTGCTTGACCGCCACCGGGTTGAAAAAGATGATCAGGTCAGGACTGAGCTGTTCATTGCGTTGGGAAGGACCTGTGGTTACGCTTTTCTTCCCGAATCATCTGTCAAACTTTCGGAAGATATAAAAAAGCAGACCCTCGAGTTGGCCGTGGAGTACCTTTCGCAGCAAGAGCCGACAAAGGCTCGCAGAGGGGCGGAAGTGATAAGGAAACTGCTCGAGCATAACGGGTTAAGTCCTGTCGAGGTCGGACATTATCTCAATCGGCTCCAGGAAAGATACAAACAGGCCCAGGCGGGCGCCGATGGGGCGCTTCGCGGAGAATTGCTTGGGGCCATGGCGGGTTTATGTGCGGAAAGTGTTTACAAGGCAGACGCCAAGAGGCTTTTCAGGAGTTTGTTCGTACAGGCCTTGCAGGATGAAACCAACCAGGTTCGGGAAACGGCGGTAGACGGGCTGCTTCAAATTGACAAAGCCCAGACGTTTCGAATGTTGCGTAAGAATTTCCTGAATGATCCGAGCCCGATAGTCAGGAAGAAGCTGATAGACCTTGCCGGCGAGATTGGAGGCGCCGACGACCTGGTCTGGCTTGCGAAGAAAGTTGGATCGCCGGTTGAGGGCGACCTGGCGTGGCAGGCTATGCTCAAGATATTCCAGGGTCCGGGATCGAATGGGGCTCTTTTGGCCAGGTGGATAGGCGAATTTGACTCGCCTAACGCAGTAAGCGAGTTGTCGGATGAGCAGAGGCTGTCTCTTCTCGATATTGCCGAAAGCAAAGCGACTGCTGAAAACAACAGGAAAATGCTTAAGAACACGTGGGAGAGGCTTGCCGAACTTTATAAGAAAGGCGGAAAATTCAAACAGGCGGCGGAGTATTTTGGGCGATTGCACGAGGCTGCAGCGACTGACAAGCAGAAGAAGGATATCTTACCGGACCTTCTGTACGCCTATTTGAGACTTCCCAATGTGGAAGCAGCCGCCCAGTTGGTAAATAACTCCTTATTGGAGAGTGACTTAGATCCAAATAGCCATGTAGTGGTCTCAATAGATGCTTATTTGAATGCGCCGCCTGTCGGGACGGCCGGCAAAGATGTGTTGGTCGAGCTTCTTGCGAAGATAGAGGCCGGCAAGGACCGGCCCGAGTGGGACAAGCAGGTAAAACGCTGGGGCGAGTTGCTCAAAGCCAAGGAGGTTGGTAAGCCGGACGGGAAAGAACCCGGGGCGGCGAACAAGTCTGACTGGGCCGAGCAACTACTTTTGTTCGCCATGGGAAGCATTGATTAGGGGGAATGGTTCGGACGTGATTTCCAAAAAGAAGTCGCGGAATCTGATTTTTTTTCATTTTTTTTCATTTTTTTGGTTTTTTGTGTTTGTACTTTAACTTATAGCTTTGTAGACTATGCGGTTTACGTTAAAAACTGGTAGCAAGATTGGGTGTTCCTGCGCTTGGTGTGCAGATTTGCCGAGCGGGGATGACGAGAGTGCTGTTTGGTTTTGCGGCTTGAGACGCCGATGAGGTCGTTTTGCAGGTGTTTGATAGACCTGCAAAGCCGTGAAGTATGAAGTAAGTATCGCTGCTGTAGCTCAGTGGTAGAGCGCGTCCTTGGTAAGGACGAGGTCATGGGTTCAAGTCCCATCAGCAGCTAAATGCAAGTAGAGCAGGCCGAGACTGCCGTTATGAGCAGGAGGCAGTTTTGGTTGTAGACTTAACTTATAACAGGTTTGGATAAAAAAGTTGTCGAAAATCAGACGGGGTAAACAATACTAACCCAGCAGATTGGAGGTTTATAGCAAGATGGCAAAGGCTGTATTCGAAAGGACAAAACCACATATCAATATCGGCACGATCGGTCATATTGACCACGGCAAGACGACTTTGACGGCTGCTATCACAATGCGATTAGCGGTTAAGAGTGGTTCGGGAACTATCAAGAAGTTCGAGGATATTGACAATGCCCCTGAAGAGAGGGAGCGCGGCGTCACTATTAACACTGCGCACGTCGAGTATGAGACTGAGAATCGTCACTATGCTCACGTCGATTGTCCGGGTCACGCCGACTATATCAAGAACATGATTACCGGCGCGGCACAGATGGACGGTGCGATTCTGGTAGTTGCAGCCGGCGACGGGCCTATGCCTCAAACGCGAGAGCACATTCTTCTGGCTCGTCAGGTCAATGTGCCGAAGATCGTGGTCTTCCTTAATAAGGTCGACCAGGTTGATGACCCTGAGCTGCTGGAATTAGTCGAGCTTGAGATACGGGAACTGCTGAACAAGTACAAATTCCCCGGCGATGACATTCCGATCATTAGCGGCTCTGCGTTGGCGGCGATGGAGAGCGAAGGCAAAGACGACGAGGCCTGCAAGTGCATCGATGAGTTGATGGTTGCTGTTGACGAGTATTTCCCGGTTCCTGAGCGTGAAGTAGATAAGCCGTTTCTTATGCCGGTCGAGGATGTTTTCAGCATCAAGGGTCGCGGCACGGTCGGTACGGGCAGAGTCGAACGCGGCATGGTCAACGTTGGTGACAATATCGAGGTTGTCGGACTGTCAAAAGAGGTTCGCAAGACGGTTGTGACCGGTGTAGAGATGTTTAACAAGACGCTCAATGAAGGTCAGGCCGGCGACAATGTTGGTTTGCTTTTAAGAGGTGTTGAAAAGAAGGATCTCGAGCGTGGCCAGGTAGTAGCCGCGCCAGGTAGCATTACACCCCATACAAAGTTTCAAGCTGAGGTTTATGTATTGGCGAAAGAAGAGGGCGGTCGACATACGCCGTTCTTCGCCGGTTACAAACCTCAGTTCTATTTCAGAACGACCGACATCACCGGTTCGGTGAATGCATTGATGAGCCGGGAAGGCAAGAGCGCTGAAATGTGCATGCCTGGTGACAATATTGCGATGGAAGTCGAGATTATCGCTCCGATCGCAATGGAAGACGGTCTTCGTTTTGCTATTCGTGAGGGCGGTCGAACAGTCGGCGCCGGAGTGGTGATTAAAATTCTCGAATAGAATATCTGAGGTATGACCGTTGGGCTCTTTTCCTGTTCTGCCGAATTCGAAGGAAGCGGCGAAGTACAGGTAAATGTAGCCCTGTTAGGCAATCGCGTTATAACAAGAGTGTTTCTTGCGTAGTTGGGCCTGCTTGGCGGGAACAGATTTTATGGCGAAAAAGAAAAGTAAAAGGGAATACGTTTGGCTCGAGTGCAAAGAGTGCAAGAACCGGAATTACCGCACGGAGGTGAGTGTAGCCGAGGGTACTCCCAAAATAGAACTAAAAAAGTTTTGTAAGAAAGAGCGTAAGCATACTGTTCACAGGATAAGGCGTAAATAGGAAGGAACCTGCCTTGCGGTCTGGGATATGCATGGGTATAGGCCAGTAGCTCAATTTGGCAGAGCGTCGGTCTCCAAAACCGAAGGTTGCGGGTTCGATTCCCTCCTGGCCTGTTTTGTAAGTGAAGCCGGTTTTCTGTGAGAACCTGGCGATTGAAAATAAAGTAAGGGTGTTTGCGGTATGGTATTTGAGATTTATAAGCGTGGCCAGGGCAAGAACACTCGGCTGTGGAGTTCGTTAGGTATTGCGGCGATTGTCGGGTTGGGTTGTTTGCAGCTTTATAGAAAACTGCAGGCCACTGATTTAGGATTGTGGGTAGAGACCTTGATTCCGGCCGGTCTGTTTATTGTTCTTGGCCTGCTGATTTTCTGGCTGGTGAACAAGCCCTCGATAGCTGATTTTATGATTGCCGCCGAAGGCGAGGTTAAGAAGGTTAGCTGGTCGAGCAGGAAGGAAATAGCTGTTTCGACGTTTATCGTTATTATTGTCGTGGTGATAATGTCATCGCTTTTGGGCTTAACGGATTTCTTCTTCAGTATGTTCTTCAACTGGGTGTTAACAGGTTGAGTCGGTATTAGGACCGGACGCCAAAGGTGCTGCAAAAAACGAGATAAGAGTATGCGTTGGTATGTTTTAAGAGTAGCGGCTAATAAGGAAATGCAGGTTCAGATAGCGCTTTCCCAGAAAGTGGACAGGGAAGATCTGGGCGACATTGTCGGCAGGATAGAGGTTCCTATCGAACGGGTCAAGCGTATCCGAGGCGGCAAACAAACGGTTCACAAACGCAAACTTTATCCTGGTTATGTGTTTATGGAAATGGAGGCTACCGAGGACGGTAGAGTGCCGGAAAAGGCATGGTTTCTGATTAAGGAAACCTCGGATGTTGGAGATTTTATCAGTACCGAAGGGATTCCGACGGCGATGCGCGACACTGATGTTGCAAAGATGCTTCTTGAAGCGGAAAAACCGGAGGAGGCGCCGAGTATAAAAGTTGAGTTTAAGAAGGGCGATATGATTAAGATTCGCGAAGGTGCTTTCGAGAATTTCGAGGGTGTGGTTGACTCGATCGATTCGGTTCGCGGTCTTGTTAAAGTTATTGTGACGATATTTGGGCGGAGCACTCCGCTGGACATAGAGTATTGGCAGATCGAGAAGATATGATTTTTGATTTGCCTCAGTGATTGCATTGGTTACGAGGTTTTCAGGTTATGGCCAAAGAAGTAGCAGTAAAAATTAAGTTGCAGGCAGCGGGCGGTAAGGCGACGCCGGCCCCTCCGATAGGTCCTGCGCTGGGACAGCACGGTATAAATATAGGTCAGTTCGTTTCTCAGTTCAACGAGCGAACGAAAGATCTTAACGGAACCACCGTGCCTGTTGTAATAACGTTGTTCAAAGACAAGAGCTTCACTTTTGAGGTCAAGAGCCCTCCTGCTGCGGTGCTTCTTAAGCAGGCTGCAGAAGTAGCCAAGGGCAGCGGCGTTCCGAACAAGGAAAAGGTCGGCAAGGTAACCGCTGAGCAGGTCCGGAAGATCGCCGAGAGGAAGTTCGAGGATTTGAATGCATACGATCTGGACCAGGCGTCGAAGATCATAGCGGGCACTGCCCGGAGTATGGGCATTGAAATAGAAGATTAGTATAAGGCGCACATTTTAAGAGTCGCTTGTATTTTTATTCAGAGACGGTTTTATGGGCAAACAAAGTAAGAGATACAAAAAAGAATCGCAGG
>Ga0075123_10001577_pt1 | contig 11357 bp, 16 predicted proteins | sample AntAceMetag02UKX_FD_69808 | JGI IMG/M metagenome (GOLD analysis project Ga0075123, IMG submission 69808) | Saline lake microbial communities from Ace Lake, Antarctica - Antarctic Ace Lake Metagenome 02UKX | ecosystem: Environmental > Aquatic > Non-marine Saline and Alkaline > Saline | place... | reverse complement strand
TGTTTGTTTTGCCATTTCGGGTTTTTGTTTCCACTCATTTTAGAATCTCGACAAATTTCGTAGCCGCCGCACCCAGCCCCATACCAATCAGCGTGAGGGCAAACGCCCCGCCGAGTATAAATGCCTTGCTGCGTCCGATTGTTTTCCCGTATGGACACAGTTGAATATGAAGTTTTAATGCTTTTTCAGCGGCTTCTGTTGCAACATCTTTTACTATCAATCTAATTAGTTTTTCATCAGCTTCAGTCATCGCCATGTTTGTTACCTCTATAGTTGATAATTAACAAAAGGGAGTATGACTGACCCATTACAGATCAGTCACACCTCATCATTTTCAAAAACCGATACTAAAAACCGGCTACAGTTGCAATAACAACTGCGTTTGGAACTTTGACTACCGGTAAGAACGTATCACCAGCAAGCTGTTTAACAGTCACGGGATCGGATAATACTTGAGCATAGGAGAACATGCCCTTTTTAGCAATTACATTTGACGATATTGATGCCATTGCATCAGCAGAAATTTGACCAATGTCTGTGGGCACAGGGTAAGTACCCTCAATCACTTCCCACCATTCCGGGGACGGATCAGGTGTAAAGACAATATCATCATCACCGATAAAATCTTGGAAATCACCATCATCGTCAACGTAGAATGTCTCGCTAATTGGCATCCATTTCTTAATTCCCAAGAAACCATCAGAGATTTCGCCCACTGTGAACGAATCTTGAAGTGTGTTTTTACGGTTGATCATTTCTTTCAGTACTGTGTTTTTCCACATGTAATCAAGAATGTTCTTACCGTAAAATGCTTGGGTTATCGGGTAACCAGTTAATCTGACTGCCGCATCTTTCAAACCCTTGATGTGAGTATGAATATCCGTACCAGCAGCAGACCAAACAGCATCGATGATATCACCATCACCAAGCATATCACATTGATCCTTGTTACCATCTGGAATGCCGTAATCAACCGTAACCACAGAACCGGATGAAGACGGTAAAAGATTACCCTCGCCATCAAAGTAAACAAGGCCGGTCAGCAATGCCGACATGATTGATGCTTTACGCAAATTTTGGAAAAGATCTTTAAATTCCCTTGTCTGTCGGGAAATTTCAGCCTGACCCAGTGCTTGTCTTGAATCATTTGCCAGATTGGTCAAATTCATCAAAACGGACGGATCATGGTGCATGTGTTCAAACGAGTGAAGCAATTTCACCGGAATTTCACTTACACCAGAAACGTTACGTAGTTTGGATGGTGACCCGTAGTGCACCAAACGTGCAGTTTTTCTTGTACCCTCAACCTTGCGGTAAGTACAATGATCACCCTCTACAGTTCTTGTCGGACGAAAAAATGATTGAGGAATACCGTCCGTTGGTATTCCTGATTTAATACCTTGTATCACTCCGGAAAGGTTTTTGCCTCCCAGAATCTGTCTTAATGTCTTGGCCATGATTTTTATCTCCTTAAGATAAAATTTTGTTTAGTGCAGCACCTTTACATCGTGCCACCTCATACCACTGTTCCCTTGCCAAGGAGCAGGTTTCCCTTAGCTTTCCTTGGACTCGAACAGTACTAATAATGTCGAATACCTGTCTCAAACTATGCTACCTTACGCAGTAGGTGTCGGAGTAGGCGTAGGTGTCGGAGTAGGCGTAGGTGTCGGAGTAGGCGTAGGTGCTTCAGGAACCGTAGTACCCGTGAATATTTCGTCGAATATCCACAACCCAACACCAGCTTTCGCCAAGTTATTACGGTAGTATTCCTTGACTTCAGGTGGAGTCGGCCAATTAACGATCTGACTTTCGTCCACAATACCGCCAATCAGCATGTTGGAGAATGGCACATTGATGCTGGTGTCGTCAGCATCGGTAACCTTAATCCCGTAACCATCACCAATTATACACAGTGGGATTTGGGAACCGTCAATCGGAGCAACTATTGAACCAACTAAGGTTATGCCGGTAATTGCCCCGATTGTGATAGCACCAGTCGTGACATTAACGGCAGAGTAAGCCAAAACTTCAGGCGATGGATTAGCACCAGTGTCCTTGCCGTTAATTATGGTTAATGAACCAGTTGCACCAACACGCCTTACGATTTCAACTGCTGTTGCGGCTGATACATACAAAGTGGTAGCACTAGCTGCTGCTTCTGCGGTTGTTAATCCCAGAATAGATGGAGCAAAAAGACCGGTTGCGGTAATTTTACCCATGATCGTTCCTGCTCTTAGCACATCGAGATCACCGGTATTACCTGCGTCACGTGACAAAGAACCATTGATTACTACACCACCGGGGTATAGGACGGAATGATCTAATGTTTTTAAAACTCGTCTTGGGGTCGCCGTTCTTTCGGTTTTTATACCCGGCAGACCATATGAACCTTGCTGAACCATATTACTATCTCCTAAACAATTCTATTATTTTAGTTTTGTACACAATGTTTTCAGTTTCGTTGTTACGCTGTGGATGCTTCTTCGATCATTTCCTTTTCAACAGCATCGTCGTAACTTTTTTCTTCGTCACCACCGGGAGTTTCACGACTCAAACTCATCGTTTTGACTTTTTCACCAAGTTCAACCAGATCATTGGCCTGAAGAACTTCGCACAGATGATCGAGAGAAGAACCACCCTCGGAATAACTCAACGACATCAGATTACGAGTACCTGATGCACCGATGAATTTAGAACATGCCAATTTTGCCGCCGCAGGAGTGAGTTTACCAGCAGCAACCAGATTGTTAAGTCTGTCTTCACCAGTTTTACCCATCTGTTCCGCAAGATTGGGATCGATTTTGGTCGGAGTCGTTTTCTTCAAACCAGCAATCGTAGTTTCATGTTCTGTTACCTTAGTAGAAAAAGTCTTGTTTTCATCGGTTAATTTCTTAAATCCTGCCGACAATTGACTTAATGCAGTTTCTGCTGTGAAATCATCACCAGCACCAATTAGCTCTTTAAGAGCCTTGAGTAGTTTCTCATCCATATTTTGATCTCCTAAGTTAAAATGGAATAGGTTTATTACACTACTATTTGAATCAGCTTTACTAGCTGCTTTACGTACTACTTCAAACTCTGATTGTCCGGGTGCTACTGGTTGTTGAACAATACTGACGTGAGAAATTGCCTCACCATAATCATTACCTTTTCCATCCTTGTAGTCACGATCCACTAAAATCGAGACATTACGCACTTTTTGCACCAAATCAATTGAGTCTTGCCCTCGGATTTCAGTGTTAGCAAACAAAGCATTTCCGTTACGATACATGTCGGTTACATAACCTCGTACCGCTTCTGCATCACCTCTGTGATCAACAACTACTTCAACATCAACACCATTGTCTTTCATTTTGTTGAATGTCTTAATCCATCCGTCCATCCGTTCGGGTGTAACATCCAATTCCCACTTATGCTTGGGGTGTGTGTACTTACCTACATTGATGATGTCCTTTTTGAACATCTGCACCGGTGTTTCGCTATCACTCATTTCCAGTTGTGATGCCATTTCGAAACCATCATTTTCAAGGTACAGTCCAGCAATACTCGGTATTTTTTTAGTTTTTTTAGTTTTCGCCATCAGTTATGTTTCCTTGTATAATCCACGACAATCTTTTAGTTTTCTTTTCTTTTTTGACATCATTTGTATCCAAATTGAGTTCTAACAGTTTTTTCAGATTTTCATCCTGTTTATCCATTTCCTTTGGATCACTGGTTATGACCGGCGTACTTTGAAAATTTTCTCTACTCATTTTATCACTTCTTCTAAATCAATAATTCGTGTTTTAGCTGTCAATTTGGTAGCTGGTTCTATTTTATCATTTATAACCCTGTACTTAACTTTTGAACTTAATATAACCTCTTGTTCTGTCGGATATTCCGAAATGGACGATATTTTTACACCATGTTTAGTACCGCCCTTTACTTTTATTAAAACTCTATTAAAATCGGGTGAACCCTTGGGAGTAGTAAACTCCAATGCCCTAATTTCATCGGTTGTAAAACTAGTCAAATTATTAAATTTCAAAGTTCCCTGTTTCACACTTTTATCAAATGTAGCGTAATTGAGTTTATCCCCTTTTATAGTTGAACTAAACTTCATTCCTCTGTACATGGTTTCTTGTATAGGAGGTGAACTGGCTATTGTTTTTTCAACGGATTGTGCTATTCTTAAATAACCTTTTTCCACATCACTTAGTTCATCCGCAAATTTAAGTCCTTTTAAAAATTCACGTTGAGTTTTAACAATGACTGGACCCAAATGGGAGGAGTACCGTTTCATTTCCATCACTTCATCGGATGGTAACCGTTTTATCCATTGTTCTTGTGTTAATACTGGTTCAACCTTTTTAGGTGTTACTTTAACAGGTTTTACTGCTTTCGGTTTAGGTGCTACTTTTGCAACTACCTTTTTCGGTATTTTTGAAATCGGAATTGGCACTTTAACCGGTAGTGTTTCTTTAACCAGTTTACCGGGGTTGAACTTCCACCCTTTATCTGCACCGGGTACAACCTTTTTACCATCAACTACCATATTTTGATCAGGTTGTTTTTCCTCTTCTTCATCAAAGATCATAACCGTAGTACACCGGCAATTATAACCGTTTGGCGGCCAATTTTCGGTCCAGAAGAAATCATCCTTGGGTAAAACCGTATTATCCATTGCGGCATGAGTATCTCTAACTCTGGCATCACCAACCGTGTAGTAACCATAACCCCAGAGTATTTCCTGTATAGCCGGTGATTGACTTGCTTTCCATCGTCCAGCATTATAAGCCAAACTAACCTGCGTCCTTACAAGAGTTTCTAACAGGAAAGGATTGGTAGATGAAACACCACTTGTTTCAAATGCTTTCCTCAAATCCGCTACACCCTCTTTAATGTGCTTGCCCTCTTGAACGGTTTTTTGTATTGATTTTTGTGCTGCAGTTTCCAGTTGATTTGACAAACCACGTGTAACCTTTAAAGCTTGATCACCATAGGCATCTGTTAACTCTTTGATGTCCTCTTCAGATAAATCCTGTCTCCACTGCAGAAAATTAGTAGCATCATCATAAGCCGTGGCAAATCCTTTATGTTCAGCCCTTGCCCACCTAATTACCCTTTCACGTCCGGTAAGATGAGAACTAACCATCGCCGCAAGTAAGATCGCTTGAAATTTATCCATCGCTGGTTTGATGTTCATTACACCACTTCTGGTAGAACGAACTACATTACTTACCAGCATTCTCGATACAGGAGCTATGAGTCCAACTCCGATATTTTCGAGTTTTTTGGTTTCTCGTACAACAGTTAATGCACGATTTTCTAATTGTTTACGAGCCAAACGCGGCATAAATTTCCTTTACCGTTTGTATTTGTTTTTTGCTCAACGGTTTATTATCTTCATCTTTGTCTTTATCTTCATCACCCGGATTTGGGTTGTCATCATCTTCATCATCTTCATCTTCTTTTATAACCAAATTCACGTTTTCTTGTGCCTTTGGTAGTTCAGCTAATTCAAGCATGTTGTCCACGTCCAACCACGTCTGGAATATATCCACATTAGACGGTGCTGTAAGGACTTTTTCTACTATCCCACGGTAGTAAGCCTTGGTGACAGGATCAAGCCCACCTTGTTTCAAATAAACCGTATCTTGTGTATCTTCACCAAAGTTGAACCTTAACAATGGATTGATGATATCTTGATTGACGGCACGTAGAATATTTTTGTGCAATTCGTCCGATGTGACTAATGCTACACTACCATGGGTACTAGCTTCTGCTTTTGTGCCAAATTGACCCTCTGTTGCAGCCCTTTCCGGCACTAACCATCCACGTAGTATCAACGATTCGTAATGACGCAATGAATCAACAAAACCCTTGCCATGTTGACCTTTTGTTTCCAAGAAACTAATATGCCATGCCGCATATGCTTCAGGATCGATTCCTTGTCTTGACATATCTCTTGCCCACGCCGCTAATTCTTGCGGCATTGCAACACCTTTACCGGAACCAAGAGATTTAAGGATTGCTTCTGCTATTTCAAAATTTGTGGTTTCCGCACCCGTGGCATCTCTGCTTTTACCTATTGGGTACTTTATCATTGGTATTACACCAGCGATCTTCGCCATATATTTCAACTGTTTAAGTGCAACTTGGGTCCACGGAAACCACGCAAATTCCCTGATATTCTCATGTCTGCTTCTGCCATAATAATTACCCGGTTCACCATCGTACACATAATGAAAGCATTTATCCACGTTTAGTTCAACACCGTCTTGTGTTATACCGACAAAGTTACCAAACTTGTTATCAGCCCGAACCTCCACTTGGTCCGGTGCTAATGCTTTCAACCTACCCAACACCAGCCTTAATACACTGTCAACTGGTTTTACTTCCCACACCTTTTCAAAACTTTGAAATCCGTAATCTAAAGACCACATCAAGTCTTCAATTAGTTGTGGCCATAATCTGTCAATTTGATTTTTAATGAAGATTTGTATCTCTTCACTTGTTTCATCATCCTTTTCCACAGAATAAGCCGCCATCTTAACAGGAGCAGTAGCAACAGTTCTGGCCAAGGCTACAGTTGGATTGGCTCTCATTCTACGGTAAGTGTTGAATCTTCCTCTTGGTACGTCCACTGCGTCCCATATAGAAGAGAAAATACCCGCCACTTGACGTAGGGTTTTTTCACCTAAAGGAGGAGCATTTACATTTGCTTCTTTTTCTGCCACTACTCTTTTTCCTTTAATTATACAACCAGCTAATTGTTTTTATTATCACTTCAAGACAAGCCCAAAACACTAGTCCAACAAAGACTACCGTAAGTATTTTACCAGTTGACTGTTCCATTATTTTACCTCAAGCAACATTTCTTGGATTTACGTCCCGAACCACAACCACAAGGATCATTTCTTTTAATTATATGACGCGTACTCAGTCTTAACTGTCTAGCTCTTCTTCTTGATTTTCCCAGTTCATCACTTGCTAATTGTTCATTTTGACTAACTTGCATAATTCCTAACCTCGATAATTGTCCGCTAACTTCCACCATTTCACTAGCTTGCATTGTACCACACCTTTCGCTTGCCAAGGAGACTATCTCCTTTAGCTCCCCTTGCATCCAAGGGTTTTCTGAATATTCTCATGGGGGTTACTACCTTAAGCCACCACCGAGAATTGTCCCACCAAGTCCTCCCTACGTGTTACGCGTACTGGTCTTAAAAACTCTATTCTATAATCATCAGCATCTGACGCATGGCTCAATTTTTTCTGGCTCTTATCGATTCCACCAAATGAGTCCCTCTTCAGGTACATTCTATCTTCAATTAAACGTTGGCATCTACCATGACATTTCCAGTGTACCTTTGAATCACAATCCTTGAGTGTCAACTCTACTGCATTTATTCTATCCACTACCATCGGATTACTTCTTGGTATCCGTAACTCGTACGGTATGCCTAACTTAAGCAGCCCATCTTCAAGGATCGCAATGTTACTTTCACCAGTGCCGGACCATTGTGCATTACCGGACGCGTCACCAAACACATAAAGCATCGGCCATTGCCATCCACCCAGTTCTTCTATCAACCTACCAAACATTATCACTGCATCTTTTACACTCAATCTTGGTGTGAAAATCTCGTGTACAGTAGTGAAGAGCCAATTATCCTCATACTCGTTATGTAATTGCCCTATTTCAAAATGCATGCCCGGTGCTATGTTGAAATCAATAGACAGGTGCAATGGTAAATTCTTATTTAGTTTCAGTCTGTTGGACACGTGATGTTTCTTAGCAAATGACGGATAAACCCTACCACCACGTAACGAAGCTGCACCACCCTCAAGGTACTGTTCAGCTAAATCTGCAGTTAGATTCTTTTTCATTTCATCATAGAACACTGCCGCACGTGGATTTTCATTAGTAGGTGCTCTGTACAATGACGCATTATCCGAATGCATTTCCTTATAAATTTTAGTTGCATCACCCTCATTAGTGTAAGTAAACATCTTTTGTACGAAATTGGCATCCGGATGTCGTACTCTACCAATAAATTGAGTATAAGCATCATTCTTAGGGTCAAACATGTCTTCTTTCCAACGTGCAGGTTCATCACCCCATCCAGCACCAACCTGCCAACCTGTTATCGTTTCAGGTCTTTCAGCCGTACGGATTAGGATCACACTTGGATTTTTATTTGTACCAAGATCAGGTAGGATAAGAGCAGGACCGGAAAATTTACCCTGTGAGACTGAACCGGTTGACTTCCACTTATAACTTAACCCGGCTTCCTTGAACGCATCAGTTAACGCCGGTACTTGGAAATCCATCGCATTTGAGTATGTTGGTGATACTGCCGCAGATGGGATGTAAGTGGGTTGTCCTGTCTCTAAGTCAAACGCATTGTGTATGTGAAGTGTAACGAGTTTTCTACTACCAATAAACGTCTTGCCCGACATCCAACCACCCTCAAGACCAACGATTGTATGTGTCCAATCATTAGCAAAACCCGCTTGTCCACCCGGATTTGGTATAACGATGCCAGCTTCATTTATCAATATTTGACTCATTTAAGTCCCGGTCCCTGTAGTGGTAAACTAATTCGCCTTATTGTTTCCCCATCTGTTATACCAGCCTCGTCCAAACGAAACATCGTAGTTGCTAATTTTAAATGGTATTCTTGCACTTTTATTACTTTATTTATCACTTCTAATTTTTGACCAATCGATGTCTTTTTACTTTGTAAGATTTTAATTATTTCTTTTGACGTTAGTTTAGTTAGCTTTAATGCGTCAGGAAAAACAAGTAAAATTTCAGTTAAGTTCGGCATGCCCGGTATACTTGGTAGTTTCGGTCCCTCCGGTTGTGCTAGTGGTAACGTCTTTTTCTTTGCCGGACTCTTTTTAGTTTTAGTCTTTTTCTTAGCTTTGACGGCCTTAACGACCTTTTTAGTTTTTTTCACCACTGTTAACGCCTTTATCTACGGTGCAATTTGCTCTTCCAATTCTTCAACTTTATAATGTTTCTTTACGTTATTCTCCTTTACTGAACAAATCGTCATTTTTAGTTTGTTTTGTCTCTTACCCCCTTTCATGATACCGTAAGGGGCATACAGTCTTCACTTTTAATGAAATCGACAAATTGAAAACAAACAAAATACATAAAACAAAACCACAGGTGGATTAGTCCTGTGGTTCTGGAGGAGGTTAGATCGTAAAAAGTTTGTGAGTTTTAAACGACCTAACTAGGAGGAAATAAAGTTATTTTATTACCCTTTCTAATAATACTACCCACGGCAGGCCAGAGGTAAGTTACCTAACATCTTTACTTTCCTTTATGCTTTTCAGCAAACTTTTTTATTCTGTTAATCAAGGCATCAATGGCCATCAACGTTTCATCACTCCACTTAGGTAAACCCACACCCCGCATTTCTTGACTCATCAAACAGTGAGCCATGTGGTATTCTTTACAACAACCATCATCATCATCACCAATACAGTCTTCCTCCCAAGCAAGACATTCTGAACAACCATCCTCGTTATATATACATAGTGCACATCCCATACTATCATATTCTAAACATTGTTTTGGTGTGAGTTTTCGTTTCAACTCCCATACCCTAATACTACATAGGGCCGCTTCATAAATACCTTTTTTCGCTTCTGCTCTTACATATTTATCTGATAATAATTCAATCTTTCCCATTTTATTCAACTTTCAATATTACAGCTAGTTCGCCGATCATTCTGGTTACGGTGCTTAATGACGCTGTGAGTTCTGATTTTTTATTAACCAAATCTCTGTATCTTTCTTCATTCGTTGCCTTGATGGTGTCCGTTATTTCCTTTTCACCACCATCCGCTTCTAACCCCGAAATCAGAAAACTTGTATGACCATGTGGAGTATCAAACGGCACACACATCACAGACACACCTTGTTCTGTCACCCCAATTATCCTCCATCTTCTACCAGTTTCTTTCGATCTAATCATAATTTCACCTTTTTAAAATGCCCGCCACAGCCAGATCATTAAGTTACTTCGCTGTAGAGTAGTAATCCACTACAGGACGGATTTTTCGCTTAACGGTAATCGTATCTGACTATGCGGTTTCCGTTAACCACGTGACAGGTCTTCTTTTTTAATATTAAACAACAGGTTGAATTATGTGTCCAACGTCAGCTACTTCGCCCTCCACGGACGACGCTTTACACCCTTTAAGTTTTGCCATCTTTCCCACACAACTTTTTACGAACTACCGTTACTTGGTTGTGTGATACTTGAATCGGAAGTTCTACACTCCATGACTTACTGTGAGTAGTTAATTCACGTTTCAGTCCAAGGGTACTTCTACGGCCTTATACCGCTGTTATTTTACTTTTTCCTTTAAATTTCCCTTGACGATATTTATTTCATCGAATTTTGTGTTTTTACCTGAAAATTCGCGTCCAGCTTTTTTAGTTTTAAACACAAACATAATACCCTCGCACCCATCAGGTAAACCCACTTCTGGAAACATAGGTAAATTTACTTTAGGTTTGCAGTGTATTTTTGTTGCCAAGTAGAATTTTTTCTTACTCATAATGTCAAATCCTCTTTAGTTAATAAATCTTTTGTGAAATCACCACCCGGACCGAGCTTTACAACTGGCGGTTTTCCGTCCAACCACTTCTTCACTTCTTCAGGCGAACCATAACACCCACTAGGTACATTATTGTAGATGTACTTAACGATAATCAACATGTTACGTGTGTTGTCCGTGTCCGCTTTATTGAACGCCTTAAACAGATCATTTTCCAACACGGCCATTAAAAATCCACCTGTCGGAATCCGTTCCTTAACGTACCTATCCAAAGCTCCTATTATTTCATTATCCATAACTTATAATCCTTTCATTTAAAACCTGCTCAAGACTCCACCGAACAACCACAAAACCGACAAAGCCTCGAACAAGTAAGCCAACCATCCTTGCCTATCACTACACCCCGAAGCAAAAATAATCAGCACAAATCAAACTCCACTTATATAACGTGTCAAAATTAAACTCGTTTTCATTACCCTGCAACTTCTTCACCCTCCACGGACGACATCCGCCAACCAATCTCGATTTCCCAGATACCACGCTATCGTCTTGTTGATCCCTTCTTCGAAACTAACTAAAGGCCGCCAGCCCAACTCTTCCATTATCTTACCGGCGTTCATAGCATACCTTCTATCGTGCCCGGGCCTGTCGGTTACATGCCTGATAAGCGATTTCGGCTTATCGAGCCGATCCAGTATCAACTCAACAACCTCAAGATTGGCCTTCTCGTTACAACCACCGATATTATATATCTCACCGGGAGTCGCTTCGGTTAAAACTTTCCACACCGC
>Ga0075123_10001575_pt1 | contig 11358 bp, 12 predicted proteins | sample AntAceMetag02UKX_FD_69808 | JGI IMG/M metagenome (GOLD analysis project Ga0075123, IMG submission 69808) | Saline lake microbial communities from Ace Lake, Antarctica - Antarctic Ace Lake Metagenome 02UKX | ecosystem: Environmental > Aquatic > Non-marine Saline and Alkaline > Saline | place... | reverse complement strand
TCCTTTTCGGATTAATGAGCCCCTTATTACAGCTATAGCCGGAAGGGCTATGAGAATCCATAATACTCCTCTCAGGATTTGAAAGAAATAGAGTCCGGAGGTAACATTAACTTTCATCATAGAGAGAAACGAGTCCATTTCAGCAGTTCCTGAATAAAACAATCTTACATCTGCAAATTGCCAGGCAATAAAGTATCCGGCAAGAAAATAAATAACAGGCCAGACAATGATGGAAAGTAAAAGGAAATATTTAACCATTGATATTAATTCTACTTTGGTTTTTTCAACGGTTGATTCTTTTATCAGTCTGAAATTCCCAGTGAACCAGGTGGCTGTTACTGAGAATAATAAATTCATAATAAACCCTCCACTAACAACAGCCAGAATACCTTTTATCGGAAAATTAAGACTTTCAATGAACTACCTCGCAGCAGAGCTGACGAGGTATCACTTGGAAGTTAGTTTTCTATACGAAGCAGAGCTTCGGGGAACTAACCCCAAAGAGAAATTAGAATGAGCCATATTTCGAACGCCTCTAAGTTCAGCGCGAAAAGATATTTGTCCGGGCTCACTTGCTGTTAGTCTCACCATGATTACCTGGTCGGGTTCCGAAGAAAGAATTTCGCGCTTATACGTAACCCCATGTGCCTTATATTCAACACCTGAAGTAGCCGTTTCAAGATCTAACCATCGCTTATACTCTGATACTTCCGCTTCGTCTTTAAAGAACAGGTGTAGGTTGGCAATAGATTGGTATTTCATCTGCTCAACCGGGTATCCCAATGAAAAATACATGAAAAGTCGCACTTAATATAGAATAATAGAAATTATTGGGCATAATATTTACAATATTGATAATTTAAAATTAAGTATTTTGTTCTTTTATCGGATGAATTGTGAATAATTATTAGTTTTCACTATTGTCCGGTTATAAGTCGAACAGTTTCAATTGGTTAAAATTATCATTTTCGATCTCTCTTTATACAATTGCGCTATTATTTCAGAGCTATAGGTAAAATTATTGGTCAGAAACACCAGGGTTTTTCCCAATTCATCATCATAGTATTTTATCCGTCTCAGTTTATCCGGGTACTTTTTTGATGTGTAATAACCGGTGAGAACAATAATCTGATCGCATTTGAAACCCTTTTTCTTGTCAACCTTTCTCGAATACAAACGTTTGAAATTGAAATTTTGTTTCTCCCTGGTGACAAAATATGCTTTTGCTTGATGCATGTCATATAGCCTTTTAAAATCTACATAAGCACGATCTATTATATAAACAGAACCCGATTCAATTAACAATAGATCCAATATATTTACATCATGCACCTTGCCGTCTGTAATCTCAATAAATGTTGGTATTGAACCTCTTAAATCCAATAACGTATGCATCTTGACAGCTGCTTTCTTTTTTCTGAATTTTGCCCAGGGGAACAAGGACAAACACAGATCAATTGTAGTACTGTCTAAAGCATAAGCAATTTCATCAATCTCAATATTGAACTCATTGTCGTCCTTATATAGTCCTCGTGCTTCAATTATTAGCTTCTGCGCAAAGTCCGCATATATGTGCCAATCACGACTCTCGTTTGCATCAGCTAAAGTAGATTTAGCCACCTTACTTTTTACACCACAATGATAAAGCTTATCAGAAATTGCTTGCAAGCAGGCTTCTATATCCCTAAGGCTTTCCCTGTAAGTCAACTGTGCGAAACTCATTACTATAAACTGTTTCCAACAACAGGTAAACGTTTTAACCTTGTGGTTCCCGTTGTATTTGTCTACGCACTTGTTAAATTCATATTTAGATACAAAATCCATGATTTGAGCTAATACAGGTTTGCCAATATTCATAATCCTTTTTATTGACAAAGCTCAACACTTTTGAGTATTTTGATTTCAAATCGAAAAATATTTCAAAGAACTTCTATCGCTTATATATTCAGTCTTCCAGAACTTTTATATCTTTGTTAACCGGACAGTAGTGAAAATACATCTGAAAATGAAAATTGCAAAAAACATCACTCAACTTATAGGGAATACACCCCTGGTTTATCTTCATAGTATTTCCAGGGGCATTGATATATCTATAGCTGCCAAACTGGAATTTATGAATCCGGGTGGATCAATAAAAGACAGATTAGGTCTTGCATTAATTACTGATGCCGAGAAAAAAGGCCTCATTAATAAAAATACGGTCATAATTGAACCTTCCAGTGGAAACACGGGCATTGGCCTTGCCATGGTTTGTGCTGTGAAGAAATACAAACTGAAAGTTATATTACCTGAGAATATGACTATGGAACGGAAAAATTTATTACGGGCATTTGGAGCAGATATGGTTCTTACACCTGCAAAAGAAGGCATGAAAGGTGCTATAAGAAAGGCTGAAGAAATGGCTGCTAATACTTCTAATAGTTATTTTCCGCAACAATTTACAAATTATGCAAATGTTGAAATGCATAAAAAAACTACTGCTCTTGAAATTTGGAATGATACAGATGGGAAAATTGACATTTTCGTACAAGGTGTAGGTACCGGTGGAACTATTACCGGCACATCTGAAATTCTTAAAGAAAAAAAGCCGGGATTAATAACCATTGCTGTCGAGCCGGTTGGTTCTCCGGTATTATCAGGGGGATTACCAGGTACTCATAAAATTCAGGGAATTGGAGCCGGATTTATCCCTGAAATATTAAATTCAGCCCTGATAGATGAAATTGTTCAAGTTTCAAATGAACAAGCTATGAGTACAGCACAAAAGCTTGCTGCAGAAGAGGGCATATTATGTGGAATCTCATCCGGAGCAACTGTTTATGCTGCTTTAGAGATTGCCCGGAGAGAAGAACAAAAAGGAAAATTAATTGTTGTAATGATAAACGATACAGGTGAAAGATATTTAAGTACTACATTATATACCAAAAATGAAAAAAATAAATAAGCCCATATCAAATCAGCTTGCCGGTGTAGTTAGAGCTTTATCGGATGCAAAATCATTAAAAATGGTTTTTCATGTTCCTGATCACGAAGAACTGATGCCTTCAAATAATAGTTTAACTGAAATAGTTGATCTCCTTCGCAAGATCATTTTTCCGGGGTATTTTGGTAATTCTTCATTAAATCAGGAAAACATGCCATATTACCTGGGCGTAAACATTGATAAGGTTTACCATATTCTTTCCGAACAGATCAGGCGTGGTTTATGTTTTACCTGCAATGAAAAAACGAATCTCTCTTGTGAAGCTTGCATAAAAAATGTGGGAGAAATAACTTTAAAATTTATTTCCAGATTACCTCATATTCGTTATTTACTGTCTACAGATGTACAGGCTGCTTATTCAGGTGATCCTGCAGCCAAAGGATATGGGGAGGTTATTTTTTGTTATCCTTCAATTCGTGCTTTAACCAATTACCGAATAGCTCATGAGTTACTTAATCTGGAGGTTCCCTTAATTCCAAGAATTATTACTGAAATGGCCCATTCAGAAACCGGAATAGATATTCATCCCGGAGCTGAAATTGGTGAATTCTTTATGATTGACCATGGTACCGGAGTTGTAATTGGAGAAACCTGTATTATTGGTAATCATGTAAAACTCTATCAGGGAGTTACTCTTGGAGCAAAAAGCTTCCCGGTTGATGACGATGGGAATTTGGTTAAAGGCATTCCCAGGCACCCAATTGTTGAAGATAATGTTATTATATATGCTGAAGCAACTATCCTTGGGCGTGTAAAGATTGGATGTAATTCTGTAATTGGGGGAAATGTATGGATTACCAGGGATATTCCTCCAAATTCGAAAATAGTTCAAAACTGATCTCTTGAAAGTCACTTTTCGTAATGAGCAGGAATTCATCGACCCAGAATATCTTTAACAAACTGATGAATTGTTGCAGGCAGATCAGTGGAATTAGCTACAGCATCAATAAATGCACTTCCTATTATGGCACCGTTGGCGTATTCGCAGGCTGCGGCAAATGTATCATGATTGGAAATCCCAAACCCTATCATGGTCGGATTTTCCAGATTCATGGCCTTAATTCTCTTAAAATATTCAAGTTGAGAGGTTTGTAGATATTGTTGAGATCCGGTAGTAGAGTGAGCTGAAACCTGATACAAAAATCCTTTGCTCAATTTATCTATCATTTTAATTCTTTCATTTGAAGTCTGTGGAGTTATCAGGAATATCAGATCCAGATCAATTTCATCAACCAGGCTTGCAAACTCATTTTTATACACATCAATGGGCAGGTCCGGAATAATAAGACCATCAATCCCCGTTTCTCTGGCTTTCCCGAAAAATTGCGGCACTCCAAATTTCAATACCTGATTAAAATATCCCATTAAAATCAGGGGGATCTGTACGGTTTTTCTTATCTCTGTAACCTGTTCAAATATTTTGCTTAAGGTGATCCCGTTTTCAATGGCCTTCTGGCTGCTGGCCTGAATTGTTGGCCCATCAGCCAGCGGGTCGGAAAATGGCATACCTATTTCAACTATATCAACTCCTGCCTTTTCAAGTTCCTGTACAATTAAAATTGTGTCGTTCAGAGCTGGAAACCCGGCCGTAATATAGATGTTTAAAATATTTGAATTCCTATGCTTAAAAAGTGTTTTTAATCTACTCATAATTCATGTTTTTAGAATAAATTTCCAGATCTTTATCCCCCCTGCCGGACAGATTAACGACTACAATATCATCAGGGAGAAGTACAATCTTCTTTAAGGCTGCCAGGGCATGAGCAGATTCCAAAGCAGGGATGATGCCTTCGAGTTCGGTTAATTCAAAAGCTGCGGTAAGGGCTTCCTTATCTGTTGCACCCAGATAAGTTCCCCTCCCACTCCTGAATAGATGGGCATGGAAGGGCCCAACTCCCGGGTAATCCAAACCTGCCGATATGCTGTATGGTTCAACGATCTGACCATCCTGATCCTGCATAAGGAGTGTTTTACTACCCTGAAAAACACCTATTTCACCTATTCTGATGGTTGCAGCTGTTTTTCCTGATGATATTCCCAGGCCTTCTCCTTCCACTGCAATCAGGTCAACCTCTTTATTATCAAGAAAATGATAAAAAGCCCCGGCTGCATTGCTGCCGCCTCCCACACATGCTATAACCTTATCCGGGAATTCCCTGTCTTCCATTCTTTTCAGTTGTTTTTGTATTTCATCACTGATAACGGATTGAAAACGGGCAACCATATCGGGATATGGATGCGGACCTACAACTGAACCAATTATATAATATGTATCGATAGGGTGGTTTATCCAGTCTCTGATGGCTTCATTTGTGGCATCCTTGAGTGTTCTGCTGCCGCTTTTCACCACTCTCACTTCTGCCCCCAGCATCTTCATTCTTGTCACGTTGGGTGACTGACGTTTGATGTCGACCTCACCCATATATACAACGCAATTCATTCCCATTAAAGCACATACCGTTGCAGATGCAACACCATGCTGTCCGGCTCCGGTTTCCGCAATTATCCTGGTCTTACCCATTCTTTTTGCAATCAGGATCTGCCCAACAGTGTTGTTTATTTTATGTGCCCCTGTATGGGTCAGATCTTCCCGTTTAAGGTAGATCTTTGACCTGTATTTTTCTGATAGCCTTCCTGCGTAGCTCAGGGGTGTAGGTCTCCCAACATAATTAGACAGTAGATCCTTATACTCTTTCTGAAAATCTTCCTGTTCAATTATCGTGAGATATTGTGTCCTGAGCTCTTCAATATTAGTGTGCAGCATTTCCGGGATGTAGGCTCCCCCAAACTGCCCGTAATAGCCATTTTCGTTTATTTGGTAATGCATATGTTTAATTCTTTTCATTAATCAGAAGTATTTTGAAATTTTTTATTTTTTCAATGTCTTTATATGCCGGTCTGATTTCAAATTTACTGTTGATATCCACACCTGTCATTCGATTGTCTTTTTCTCTATGTTTTAGTAAAGCAGGTACATCACACATATCTATCCCACCACTAAGAAAATAGTTTGTGTTCCCCCTGTAGTGCTTTAAAAGGTCCCAGTTAAATTGTTTCCCGGTTCCACCCGGAGTTTTTCCCCTGGCATCAAACAGAAACAGTTCACAGTACAGTTCGAATTCATTAAGTCTGTCAAAATCAAATGATCCATCCACAGAAAAAGCTTTAATAACCTTAATGTTTTTCCTAAACAGATCATGGCAGGTTCGGGCAGGTTCATCACCATGCAATTGTACCAGGTCAAGTTTATAGTTTTTAACTTTGATTAATATCTCAGGGATGTTTTCATTAACAAAAACACCCACCTTCAGGATATTCGCCTTAATCTCAATGTTGAGTAAATTCACAAACCTGGGGGACTTACTGTAAAAGATCATGCCTATATAATCTGGATTGACATTAATCAAATCAGCAATATTACCAGGTTCACGCATTCCGCATACTTTCAGTTTCATATCTGTTCAGTTTCATATACTTTACGAATAAAATCAACGTATTTCCTGCATTCAAGCGCAGGAGATGCCGCCCTCATAAAACTTTCACCTATAAGGAATCCTTTAAATCCACTGGCCTGAAGTTTTATTATACTTGCCGGATCCGATATTCCGCTTTCTGCAATTTTAATAGTACCGGATGGTAATTTATGGGCTAGTTCTACAGAATGATCAAGACTGACCTTAAATGTTTTAAGGTTTCTGTTATTTATGCCTACCAAATCCACTTCATCATACATTTTTATCAACTCCCCTGCATTATGAATCTCCAGTAAAACTTCAAGGTTTAAGCTATGTGCCAGGTCTGTGAATTTTATTATTTCATCCCTGGTCAAAATAGCAGCAATGAGCAGGATCGCATCAGCCCCAATTGATTTTGCTTCAATGACCTGATATTCATCAATTATAAAATCTTTCCTGAGTATGGGGCCATCATTATGTTTCCTTGCTGCTGTAAGGTCATCATTTTTCCCCATGAAAAAATATGTGTCTGTAAGCACTGATAACGCGGTAGCACCGGCCTTCATATAACCTTTTGATATTTCAATGATATCAGCATCTTTTTTAATGATCCCCTTTGAAGGAGATTTTCTTTTAAACTCTGCTATGATACCGGGTATGGGGTTCATGTCAATAGAATATTTAAGAGACACCGGCTCAGAAATAAAATGGGTGCTGCCTTCCAACAGTTTTGTTGGAAATAAGATTTTCCTTTCTGCCAGGATCTTTCTTTTATGCGCTGTTATTTTGTTTAAAATATTCATTTAATTCTGGTTTATCAACGCCTTGAAGGAATTATATGCTTTTCCTGACATTAAAGATTCCTTTGCAATTTCAAGACAATCAAAGATGGATTTTTCTTTTTCAAAACATTGTATGGCTAATGCTGCATTAGCTGCTACAACATTGTTTTGTGCAAGTGTACCATCCCCTGTTATTATTTCAAGAAATATTTTGGCAGCTTCCTCAATTGTATTTCCCCCGAATATTTCTTCCTGCCCAACCATCTCTACACCAATATCTTCCGGGAAAAATAGATTTTCTGAATTATTGGAAATAACCTTAAACGGGCTTGTTAATGAAATCTCATCATACCCATCCAGGCTATACAGAATACGATAGTTTTTATCCGATTTTTGAAGCAGATAATTATAGATACGGGCCAGCTCCATATTAAAAACACCTATGATCTGATTTTGGGGGAAACTGGGATTTACCAGAGGGCCCAGCATATTAAAAAAAGTTTTAACACCCAACTCTTTTCTTACCGGAGCAACATTTTTCATTGCCGGATGAAACAAGGGTGCATGTATCATACAGAAACCAGCTTTGTCAATCTGTTTCCTGAGTTGATCATTATCGTTTGTGAATTTATACCCAAGATGTTCTAATACATTAGATGATCCACAAGCTGATGAAACTGCATAATTCCCATGCTTGGCAACTTTGTAACCAGCACCGGCAACCACAAATGCAGTTAAAGTAGAAATATTAAAAGTGTTTTTTCCATCCCCTCCCGTACCACAAACGTCTATGGTGTTAAATTCCTTAAGATCTATCCTTAAACATAGGTCGAGCAGGGCGTCTCTGAAACCTGCCAATTCATCTACAGACACCGGTCGCATCAAATAAACAGTCAGAAAGGCAGCTATCTGAGAATTTGTATAATTGCCTTTCCCAATATTTAAAAGCACATCATATGCCTCCTCTTTTAATAGCATTTTATGATCAAGTAAGTGGTTAAGTATTCTTTTCATAAGGATCAATAATTTAACCAGTTAGTAATAATTTCTTTACCGTATTCAGTGAGTATGGATTCAGGATGAAACTGGACTCCGCATACATCATATTCCCTGTGTCTTAAAGCCATAACTTGCTCTTCTTCATCAACAGCGGTGATTTTTAAGCATTCAGGGAAATTTTTTTGATCGACCACCCAACTATGGTATCTTCCAATTTTAAATCTTGCAGGTAAATTTTTAAAAAGGGGCTCCGAACTATCTGAAATATTCACATAAGTTGAAACTCCATGATACACTTTATCAAGATTTATCAATTTAGCTCCAAATACCTCTCCAATGGCCTGTTGTCCCAGGCAAACCCCCATTATCTTTTTTGTTTTTGAATAGGTTCTGATCAACTCATTCAGAATTCCGGATTCTTTAGGAAGTCCGGGTCCCGGTGAAAGTAATATCAAATCATATTTATTGATCTCTTCCAGAGCGATCTCATCGTTCCGGTACACATCTACATCTGAATATCCAATTTCCCTGATACAGTGTACAAGGTTGTATGTAAAGGAATCGTAATTGTCGAAAACAAGTATCTTTCTCATTGTAATTAAACTTTTTCTGCCATAATTATGGCTTTTTTTAAAGCTTCCAGTTTATTGTTTACTTCCTGCAATTCGTTTTCTTCTTGTGAATCTGAAACAATTCCTGCGCCAGCCTGGTATGTTAGTGTGTTATTCATGCTTAAAAAACTTCGTATGGTTATGGCATGATTTACTTCATTGTTAAACCCGAAATAACCGATAGCCCCTCCATAAAACCCCCTGCCGGACTTTTCATAGAGGTCAATAAGTTCCATTGCCTTATATTTTGGAGCACCCGATAAGGTTCCGGCCGGAAAGGTGTCTGCGAATATCAACACTGGATTTTCAGGATCGTTTAACTCTCCCTCTACTTCCGATACAAGGTGAATAACATGGCTGTAGAATTGAATTTCCTTATAGCTTGCAACTTTAACATTTTTGCAATGACGGCTCAGATCGTTTCTTGCCAAATCAACAAGCATGGTATGCTCGGCATTCTCTTTTGGGTCTTTTAAAAGTTCTTCTGCAGAATTATAATCTTCCTGATCATTGCCTGTGCGTTTAAATGTTCCCGCTATCGGATTAATTATTGCCTTTCCATTCGTAACTTTTAATTGGGCCTCAGGAGAAGAACCGAATATCCTGAAACTGCCAAAGTCGAAATAAAAAAGATAGGGTGAAGGATTTATGGCTCTCAAAGCTCTGTACACATTGAATTCATCACCCTTGAAGTTCTTGTTAAAAGTCCGGGAAAGTACGATTTGAAAAACATCTCCCCTTTTGCAGTGCTCTTTAGACTTTGACACCATTTCTTTAAAATCCTTTTCTTCAATATTAAAGCTCTCTTTTCCTGAAACTGAAAATTTATAATGTGGATAGCTTTTGATATTGATCAGTGTTTTAACAAATTCGATCTTTGAAGTATCCGTTTCAGGCTGGTTCTCAATAAGAAGAAGAGTATTATTGAAATGATCAAACTGAATGATGAACCGGAAACAGGTATAATGAAGATCGGGAATTTTGTTTTTATGATCAAGCCTTAATGTTTCAAAGTATTTTATTGAGTCATAGGAGGTATAACCAAAAATCCCGTTTACAGGGATTGTATCACTTGTTTTAAAAGAATGAATAAAAGAATTGAGAATGGTTATCACATCCCTCCTGTTTTTAATTATTGATTTGTGTGACTCATTTCCATACCTGAGTGTTAGCCGGTCATTCTGAACTTCGATGCTGGCTAAAGGGTCTAAACAGATATAGGAATGCTTGTTTTCTTTACCATGATAATCAGAACTTTCCAGCATAAATGAGTTAGGAAATACGTCCCTCATCTTCAAATACAGTCCAACCGGGGTTGTTGTATCGGCAAGGAACAGTTCTTTATTTATTTTTAGTTTTATTGTCTTCATTGTAAGTTTTTTTCAATAAAAAAACCTCCAGGATATCCGGGAGGTCTGTAAACTTTATTCTATTAATTACTTTAACAAAAAAATTAACAGTGTAATGTCGACCTGTCCCGGATATTCATCCAGGTCCACCAACCCCACCAGCTGTTATTTCCATTTATAAAGTTCATTATGTCAGCAAAAATAAATAGTTTTCTTCAATTAAACAAATTCTAAGCTCTTTCTTCCACAGATAATTCAGGACAGATTTTATGTAGCCTCTATGTACCCTCTTTTCTTTCTGATAATGTCTGTCATATCTATGAAATAGGTTAGATAAGATTTTATTTAGTTGTATGTGTTGTTATTTTTCCTTTAATGTCGTACAGAGACGCAAAATATTGCGTCTGTACATTAGGCTGTTGCACGCCCTGTGCTACCGAATCATTTGTTGTTTGATGACAGTTGAAAATTTTACATAAAGTATTTTATTCATTTAATGCATGAATGATGAATAAATATTAATTTTAACGGATTTAATTAAAACCACATTCTATTTATGAAAACAGAAAATAAATCAGACCTTACATCCGAACGACTTTATTCACTTGATATTCTCAGGGGATTTGATATGTTCTGGATAACAGGTGGAGCATATCTTTTTGCCGAACTGGCAAAATTTACAAACTGGGGATTTTTTAAAGCTATTTCGCACCAGCTTGAACATGTTGAATGGGAAGGCTTTGCTCCATGGGATCTCATATTTCCGCTTTTTATGTTTATTGCAGGTGTTGCAATTCCTTATGCACTTCTGTCAAAACGGGAAAAAGGAGTTCCAAAATTCACTCTCTATAAAAAGGTTACAAAAAGACTTATACTTCTCGTGGTTTTAGGATTTGTTTATAACGGTTTTCTACGTTTTGATTTTGAAAATATGAGGTATGCCAGCGTTCTCGGTCAAATTGGTTTCGCTTACTTTTTTGCATCACTGATAGTATTAAATATAAATAAATTCCAATCATTAATTATATGGGTCACGGGCATCCTGGTTGGATATGGTATTATTCAACTATTTATTCCTGTCCCCGGTATTGGAGCTGGTGTTCTGACTCCTGAAGGTGTTATTAACGGCTATATTGATCGCATGTTGCTTCCTGGACGTTTACACGGAGGAAGTTTTGA